>Ga0180430_10002763_pt1 | contig 15603 bp, 8 predicted proteins | sample SS_ome_9_FD_132999 | JGI IMG/M metagenome (GOLD analysis project Ga0180430, IMG submission 132999) | Hypersaline lake sediment archaeal communities from the Salton Sea, California, USA - SS_1_S_2 metaG | ecosystem: Environmental > Aquatic > Non-marine Saline and Alkaline > Hypersaline > Sediment... | reverse complement strand
GATCACCCTGCTCTTTAACAACCAGCGACTCATTACTATTGTTATCCGTATTACTATCTGTAATAACTTGATTAACGGTTTCGGACATTTCCGAGTAGTCGCTGTTGTTAAAACTATTTTCAATATTTGAAATCACGTTTGAAGGTTCTTGAACTTCTGGCTCGACATAATTTTTTATAGGTTCATAATTGCTGTCACCATACACTACTTCCGTAGATTTTTCAAGAGTTTTTAGGTTGTTTGCTATCGCTCTAAACTTTTTCCCGTCTTTCAACAAATCTTGACCTAACTCATCTTTATGAAATTGAACCGCTTCTTTGAGTAACTTATAATCAATCCCCATCTCAAGACAATACTGTTTCAAGCCAAGATAATCCACTGCCGCCACCGTTAAACTTTCAATATCATTGGCCTGATACATCAATTCCGGATATTTAGTCACCAGATTGACATTCTCCGGATGACCCTTGAAGAAATCAATATGACTGTCATAAAACGCACACACCGCCTTGAACTCGGCGAAAGTTTTGTAATTACCAGGAATTAAATTAGTATGATTGAGCACCAGATTACGATTCTTTTCATGGGTCATTTCCCCGGCAAACTGCACCGTCATAAACTCTTTGACGTCGCTATCCAGATAAATACCGTTCTCAACCGCAATCTCTTTGACACTGTCCCAGCTGACCAGATTAGCCAATTCCTGTTCGGCCGCATCCAGTTGGACTGAATCTTTGATAAATTTAATTGGCTGAAAATCTTTGCTATAAGACACATTGGTTTTTTTATCAGCCACCTTGGGCTTGATTGATTTCTGCTCAACACTGCGGCTAACGCCATGCGGCATAAACATTAAACCAATCATCAAACCAGCCGTTGCCAAAGCTTTCTTCACCTGCCGACCGCGATACTCTAATTTCTTATCACGCAACTCGGCCATAATTTCATCCAGACCGGACTTCATCAAACTTTCTGAATAATTGGCCAATCGGACATTATCGCCAAAATTGACCTCCAACAGAGCTTTGCCATTTTGATCGCGCGTCGCATTGACATTAACATCAGCCAAAAGCTTTAAGTCAGCCAATCGAGCTTTCTTAGTAGCATAATCAGACTTATCATCGGCCGACAATATCTTGGCATATTTATTCTCTCGCAAACCGTTAACTAAAATCTGTTTACGAACAATCAGCTCATTATATGAATTTTCCGTTAAATTTAAACGGTTTTCTTTAACAAACTTATCAATTACCGCCACCTGCATAGCCGCATCATATTGATCGATTTGGCCGGCAAATCTATCGTTTAATACCTGCATAAATTTATAGACATTGACCTGCTCGGGCACGTACAAAGCATTGCCGAATTCTCGCGCCGCCTGTTTCAGGCCGGAAAACGGTTTATTCAACTGTGCCCAGGCTTTACTCAGCCAAGAGCTTTTTTTAACCACATTATCTTTAACAATTTTCTCATTAGCTTTTTTATAACCATCATATGCCTCGGCGAATATCACATTAGTCTGTGCCTTTTCCGGAGCCACTTTATAATTAACCTGACCTTCAACTATGGCTGAGCAACGCTTAACATCAACCGCCAACTTGGGTTGAACCACTTCTTGAATTTGATCAGAATCAACTTGCTTGTCATTGGAAACACGATTTTTGAACCATTCCCGATCAGTCTCTTTCATCTCTGGCATAGCCTGATTCATGCTAGCCAAAGCTCGATCATATGTCGGTCTATTTTTAAACCACTGAATTTCCGCTTTGGTTTGTTCAGTCGGTTCAATCACCTGTTCCTGCTCAGCCTTCTCATCATCCTTGCGATCAAATTCGGCTCGCAGAAAATCAGACAAGTATTGAATATATTTTTCTTTATTATCAAAAATATTTACCACATTGCCTTTGTCATCCTTTTCTTCAAAATAAAAATCCCGACCATTATCCGGCCGCTTTTTATTCTCGTTGTCTAAAAGCTCTAGTCTTGACATATTTGTATATTATTACTTAAATAACTTGTGCTTCCAATTTATCATGTTTGCTAAAAAATGTCAAGGCTTTTATCGCTCCCCAAGCGCCTTTTCGTTAATTATTGTTTTAGTTTGTTTTAGTTGATTATATTTCCACATTAAAAAGCAGAGACGCAATCAATTGCGCCTCTACATATACCTACTCAATACACACTATCACTTACAATTTATATCCGGCCTTAAACTTTGTCCAGTCCTGACCGTATTTATAAATATAGTCCGTAATCATCTGCGAACCATTGGTCACATCCCCTTCAACCGCTCTTAACAACTCTGGCCTGGCCCAAATGGCTGACCAATTATCAAGAATCTTCTGCACCAACTCATGTTTACCGGCCGACCCCAATTTCTCCAATAAGGTCCCTTTAATACCGGCCCTTTCCAATACCTGAGCTACCCGCACCACCTGCTGGGGAGTCAAATCATCACTGATAATGTTGGTGTTATTCAGTATCCAGCGCAGATGCCGATGTCCATTATAATCATGACTGAAAAACTTCTGACCAGCATCACTCTTCACCGTTTCACCCAACCAGTTTTTAATATCAGTATCTATATATATATCATCATATATATCATCAGTAGAAAAATTTAGCGGATTAACATGAGTATCGCCATAATTATGGCAGTAGTCTGCCACCAAATCTAAATTTAGTTTGCCACTATCATCAAACAAGCCGGCCATGTGACCAATAGTATCCTCACGATACTTCAACACTTCCAGCAAATCATCCATCTTCATGTCGGCATCAGTCACCACGTGAGTATTATTGAGCAGCAAACGCAGTTTTTCATAGCCATCGGCATTATTGCCGAATTCATCAACATGATTTTCAACAAATTTCTGGACCGCTTCCGGACAATCAATGTGCATGGCATCGCAATACTGCACCACTCGCTCCGGTGACAACTGTTGCGACTGACTTAAATAGAGATTTTTAATATTCTCAATTGTCTCTTCATGTGTATCAGGCGCATCCACCACCGCCTCACCCTGCAGCCAGTCTGAAAAATCCTGTTCAGTGATGATTTCGGGTTGAGCCTCTACCGCTATCGTCGGAGTGACCACCGTTTCAGGTGTCACCGTTACCTCTGGCTGAGGGGTAATAACTGCCGATGGCGTCTCGATAGCCTGGACAGTCAGTTCAGGTGCAGCCGTCGTTTCCGGTACTGATGTGGCATGAAAAGTTGATTCAGGTTTCGGGGTCATACCCGGTATCACCTCGTGATCCGGTGTCATCGTCGGCACCACCGTATCTTCCGGCAACGCAGTTTCCACACCCCCGACTGCTGTCGTCACTTCCGGTTCAGGTGTAACATCGCCAATAAATTCACCCCCTCCATCACCCGGAGTTTCCCCGACCACCTCACTCGGTACTGCCGATGGAGTGGTATCCGGATGATCCGGTAGCGGATGATCAACATCGCCATGCCACAATTCGGCCAGTTTATGCAATCCAAAATATGCACCAACACCAATTATTGCCGAAAGACCCCATCGATAGACATCCCGCTTTCGACGTTCGGTCTTTATCCGACTCATGTTTTCTCGCATCTGCCCATCTAATTTGACCTTATCCTGGCGCCAACCGGTCACATCAAATTTCGGCTTACCAACATTCTCTTTCAGAGCTTTTTCCAGCTGGCTGTTCAACATCTGGGCCTCGTTGCTAATCACCACATCCTGCCGATCAAATTCATTTTTATAATAAATATTATGCGAGCGTATTTCTTCCAAACGCTTATCTACCTTATCCATACCGACTAATTCGGCCGATTTTTTTCGAAAATTTAGAGCTTTAACATTACGGAACGCCCGCTCGACTGCCCAAGCACCAGCCACCCCGCCCAAGCCAACTGCATACATCGTTTTCCGAGCAGCATAAAGAGCAATTCCAGATGTAGCCACACCGGTAGTCAAAGCGGTAGCAAACGAATCTTTACCAAACCACATTTTATCCAACCACCTCGCTCTAGACACAATATGGCGTTGATACCAGCTGTCTTTCACAGCATTCTTCTTAATATGGTAATTTTTCTCCGCCGTCAGTCCGGCACACACCGAAGTCAACTTGGCGATTTTATCAATTTGATCATCGGTCAAATCAGCTGCCTGCTCTTTATTACGGTCAATCTTTAATTTCTCTCCTACGTATTGCTCGGTATATTTTTCAATCGTGTCCAGCACCGACTGTAGTTGATTGGGCTGCTTAATATCTTCGACAAAAAACAATTCCGACGCCTGATCTTTTTTCAACCGCTCAGCAATCCGCAACAAAACCTCATTTTCGCTCCGGCTAAAATTGCTGAAAATCTTTAAATATTCATTCAAATCATGCATAAAATCAGACTCTTCGGCAGTCGCCGCCGCCGTCAAATCATAGTGCTCCACCAATTTATCCTTTTTATCCGCAAATTCTGCCTGCAAACAATTTTTCATCTCTCTCTGTTTGGCCCATCGGTAAACCGGACCGACCAATGGCACCAAACCTGACCATTTCACTGACTTCCATTGATTAATCTTTTCCCCAGCTTCTTCCCACCACACCTGGCCGACTTCCTTTTCTAGCGCCTGCAAAATCTCTTCCTGGTCAGCGTCATTTGAATATAATTCGAGGATTTTCTGCTTAATATTACCAATATGCAAATCAGCATATTTTTTATTCAAATCCACCGGCTCCTCCGGCTGCTCCATTTCACTGTACGAATTGTCATTATTGGCTACCTCATCCTGAACCTGAGCAAAAACTTTTAGCAAAGCCAGTTTTATCGCGCCATAGTCATTATCATTATCTTTATCTTTGCCACCCTTTAAACCGTTTTCTAAATCCTTGGCGGTCTGCAAAATTGTCCGATACATCTTCATCCGCTCCGCTCGATCCGCGCTCTCAAGCATTTTCACCTTATCTTTCTCATCCATCTCCTCTCCCAAATCAGCAATTTTGACACTAATTGTGCTTTCCGATTCTCCATATGGGGTGCCATTTTTCGGTTTTTCCGATAAACCAAATTTCTCATTGATTTTTTTCTGTCGAAACACCTTTCTGGCATCCTCGGATACAAATTTATTAAAATGTAACCCCAACAAATCGTCCTGTTCCTCCACTGGCAGACTACGCAACTTAGCTATCCGAAGTATATTTTTCTCTTCATCAGTAAACTTCTCAATATTTGGAATTTTAAAAATATCATCCAACTCCTCTGGATCGCCAAACTCTTTTCGCTGATATTTTTCGATATCCTCCGGCTCTAAATCAGTTTCCATCGGTAAGCTAATGATCGACAAACTATCTTTTTCCTCATCAGTCATTCCTATGTGTGAACCATCAACATCTTCTTCATTGTCACTGGCAATCACGTTCATAATCGATGGCCGCTCTATCACTTCATCATCTCCATCCATATCAATCACCACTCCCTCATTGTCCTCAATCACCTCAAACGTACTGTCATCAGATGCCGGCAATCTTTCCCCCTTTTCTTTTTCCAGCACCTTCGCCAAAATTTCCGCATCATCTGCTTTTGTTTCTTCCAGATACTGCTCCAAATCTTTACCTTCAAACGGTTGGGTAGAGTGCGGATCCTTGGATTCAATCAATTCATGCACATCAGTATTTTCCAATGGCCCGGTCGGTGGTTTAATCTCCGGCAAAATAATTTCCACCTGACCATCATCGACAGTTTTAGTTTCAATCACTTTATCGGTCCCCGCTTTTGTTTCATCAATATCTAGCGAGGCTATCTTCTGTTGCTCCGCCTCCGCATTTTGTTCACCATCCGCTTTTTTGGCCCTCTCTTCCTCCATTTCCTTCAATAAGCTATTTTTAACATCCTGATTGAAAATCTTCTCCCTGAGCACACTCGGACTTTCAGGAATACCCTCTTTGGCAAGCTTTTTCTGTCGATACTCAGCAAAACGACTCTCAATGTCACCGGTCGGCATGGTCGATTCCTCAAACTTGTCTTTATTATTATCCATGATTAGTTCTCCTTAGATTTCATTTTAGCCACTATTTCCCTCCGAAAATCTGTCATTACCTTGGTTAGCAACTCACCATCTCTATCAAAATGTTGACTGACATAATCCATGACCCGCATCATCCCGTCGTCACCCGTCATCAGATTCGTCATTTCCTGTAACTGCTCATCACCCGCCTGATCGGCTACAGCACCAATAAAGAATTTCTCCAGCGCCACCGCCAGTAACTGTTTCATTTGTTTTTTCTCCGCTTCCGGCAAATCATCCATCGCTAACTCCCGCAGAATATCCTCCAGATATTCACTAATATCCATTTGTGCCTTAATCACATTTTGAGCAAAATCTTTATCCATAAATAATTATTAAAAATATTATTGCGTTCAATATATACTAAATTAAGTTAGAAAGGAAGTTTTTCCAGGTCTTCTTACAGATATTGCGATAATCAACGCCGGCATTATGCTGCAACTCTCCACTCAAAAACAAAGCGTGATGTTTACCTTTTACCCGAATCTGCCGCATCATTCTTTCTATCCGGGCATCATATTTTTCCTCCAATAACTTCCAGGCAAAATTTACACTTTGCTCGCCATTATCAAGCTCAATTTTGTCTTGAAGCCAGTCTGCATACTGATCTTCAACATCCATATTGACTACTTCGGCATATTTTTTTCGCCTAATTTTGGGCGCCTTATACTTTCGATTCAAAACTCGCTGTTTTTCCGCCCTTGCCATCGCTTCATGAAACAAGGCCTGTTCAAGTTGGGTCATCTCATTTTTTGTATTCATTCTCTGACCAAAAATACTAATAATAATCTCTTTCTCGCTCAACTTCTCTTGCTTTCCTATCATAATTTTGTCCACCCATTCCTCACACAACTGATTCATTCTTTTAGTCTTTAACTTGTTTGTTAACCATATTTTAGGAATCCATTTTCCCAATCGGCCTTCCCGGACACCGACATATTCATGAATTGAGTCTTTTTTATAATTTTTCTGGTTAATAAACTTAATGGCTTGCCACTCAAACATGCGAACCGCTGCCGCGGCTGCCAAAAAAGCCACACTTTTTAATTTAAAAGAATTTTCGCGGAAATCATTCGGTCGCTGCTGTTGCAAATCAAACAACACCCGACCGTGAAAATCGTTCAAAAAATTTTCTCTAATTCCCAAGATAGATAATTCCTCCCGAAGGGAAATCTTAGCCAAATCAAATATGTGATCGGTGTCCATGCCAGCCAATTCCAGCATCCTTTCGTATTTTGAACGTTGTGGATCCTTCAAATCACCCATTTTGATAATCGCCCCCTCCGGATTTTTCCAAAATTCCCGATATTCTTTTTTATCAAAAACACCCTGACTGATTTGGCGCAAGATGAACTTTTGCTCCCAGGATAGTTGATCAGTTTGGCGTCGATGTTTAATAAAATAGTGCTGAGCCACATTAAAACAAGCTTGCAAAGCCTTGGTCAGGCGCTCCGGATCTTCATTTTGCACCTCTTTTGCCATATGATCTATGTCAACCTTCTCCTTGCCGACAATGTCGTATTCTTTGCCATCTTTTCTCAGCAAAAAATCCGTTAAACAATCAAAATCATCCTTAATGTCTTCGTCAATCACATCCACCTGACTATTAACCGCTAATCTAGCCCGCAAATCCTCAATTTTTTTCTCCTTAATCATCACTTCTGCCACTTCCGCCAAGTTTTCAGTATTATCCAGCCGCTCGGCCGGCAAAACCTTTTTTTTCTTATCACTATCATTTTCCTTATCCTCAATCTCGCTCTCTTTCTCTTCCATAACATCTTTTGGTTGAGATTTTTTCTGATCATGCAATGACCAAGCCAACTGATAAATATCAGCCCGCTTCAATTGCTGTTCGTTTTTAATTTTATCCAAACCCGACCAAATTAATACCTTTTCCATCACTTCCTTATCCGAAGTATGCGCGTCACTATCCACCAATTTATCCAGCTGAAACTCCTCGGCAATATTACCCAACTTCCTTTGCTCAATCAAATCCACCAGTTTACTGACCAAATTATCAAAACACCGGTCCAACTGAACGGATTCTTTTATCCGCAGCCGCTCTTGGTCGGTTTGATGAACACAAATTTTGTCAGCCTTTTTCATAACTAATTTATTTATTTAGCGGCCATTTTTTTGTCGCTGGCGCCAAGCCACCCGAGCCCGGTCCCGACTAATCTTAAACTGAATTGACTCGGCCAGTTGATATATCGCAGTCTTTTTAAGCTCATCCACATTTTTTGCTTGTGTCAAGCCAGTCTTATCGATAACTTTCTCAATCAATTTATTTACACGCGGCTTTATCTGGGAATCCAGCCAGCGCTTTTTGTTAAAAGCTTCTCGGTATTTGTACAACTCATCCCGATCAATCAGGTCAACCAATTCACTGGTTAATTTGTCAAAACAGGTGTCCATAATTTCAAACGCCTCCTGTCGCCAGTATTTTTCCCTGGTCCGATCAAACAGCTCCCAATATTCCTTATCTAAAATATAGTCATCGAACCGTCGTCGAAAATAACCGATAAAACCCAGTGAACCGGTTTTTTGCCGCTCTGGATCATCTTTGGCTCGCAATACCTCCTGATGTGCCCGCGAATTAACCTTCACCATTATTCCAGTATCATCTTGATCTTCACTCTCAAAATCATCTGAAATTTTGTTCTGAAAAACTTCTTTTACCATTTTGATGGCCATTTCCCTGGCTCGCCGTTCCGTATTTTCGTATTGCTCCTGGTAAACCTTGTTAAAAATTTTCGATTCAATCAAATCATCAAATCCATCAAAATTGCCATAACTACTGCGCAGAATGTCCTTAACTTTATCTGTCTGCATCCGATCAACCACATTTAGCCGACTAAGCAGATATGCCACCCGCTCCTCATTATCCATAGTCTGATACTTCCCCTGTTCCGACTCCGCTCTTTCAAAGTTGTAATCCGACACAAAACCCGGAAAATCTTTCGACAGCATATACTCTCGATCATTGTCAGTGACATCAATATTACGACGTTTCAATTCCTCAACCGAACGCGGTTCAGACAATCTGTTTACTAGCACCTTACCAGCATTGCCGATATCATATAGCTCATTCTCTTTGAGAAAACCCAGCAAAGTATTCATTTTTTCGATATGTTTTTGATCAGCCTCCAGCCGGTCATCTCCCCAATTTCCCAAAGAGTCAATATTCATTATTCTATATTTAAAAATATTTTAACAGTCTGTCAACACAATAAAAACCAGAAGACACGTGGTGCCCTCCCTTATCTTTATATAATAAAAAACTATCGCTGACAATAAGAAATATGATTACAGCCAGCTTTTGCAAAACCGCCCTGACAAATCGAAACATCATCCGTACAACCAAATTCCAGCCGATTAATTTTATCCCACACCTCTCGTATCATCTCTTTCAAATTGGCCACATCTTTCGAAGTGATACTAAAACGGTGTTTTACGTATTTTCCCGATTGATTTGGCTCCACGAAATCCAACTCGGTTTCCGCAATTTTATATGAAAACCGATCCGACAAATCACCCAATAACTGATAAAAGACCAATTGATTCCAATAATTCGCCTGATCGTTCTTGGTCAGGCCCTGGACCGCCCGTCGACTTTTCGGTTTACCAGTCTTATAATCAATCACCCGCACCTGTTCCTGTTTATCCGACATCAACTCCACCCGATCTAGTTTCCCGGTCAGAGGTATTTTATCATCCAGACGCACCCGCCCCTGACCAAAATCGTATTCATTGTATAGCGGCGCCTTCATTTCATCCTGATAAAAATCATAATAGCCGGATAAATCCTCCTTTCCCTTACGTAAAAACTCCTCAAAATCTTGATCGCGCAAACCAACTTTTTTTAGCGCCTGCTCATAAAAATCGATCAATACCGCTAAATCCGGCCGCTGCTTGGTTTTTTTATAAACCGTAAAAAAGTTTTCCAACCCTTCATGCATCGCCGTTCCATAAGACGCACTTAAATCTTTGGCACTAGGCACATGTAACAAACTATCATATAAAAACTTGCGTGGACACTGCAAATAATTGTTTAGGGCGGTTGGACTTAAGACTAAATCAGACACCAATTTTGTCAATAACTCCTTTTCCATCGACTTCATCTGCTGCACCTTAGTTTGTGGCACAATCCTCATCCACTCATCCTTCCGGGCAAAATATTTATCCACAGGGATTGGGGCCAGCAACTTCGGCTCTATCTCCTTGACAAACACGGTGGCTGAATACTGGCGATCACCTTTATCAAAATAATTCTCTGCCGCTGATATATACAGTCCCCGCTTGGCCCGCGTCATCGCCACATAAAACAAACGACGCTCTTCCTCCAATCGATCCTCCTCATGTTGTTCCTTCAACACCCCATCCAGCAGCTTCAATGACTGACGCTGTTGCTTGTTGCTCCAATGTTTATCCACTGCCCGATAGATAAACACATGTTCAAACTCCAATCCCTTTGACTTATGCGCCGTCATCAGATTCACCGCCTCCACTAAATCATACTCATTCTTTTTAATCTCCACACCGTATTCACGCAATACCGCCACATCTTCCAACCACTGTTCCAGAGTCAAGTTTGGCTGATTGGCATTAACCCCTTTTAAATAATCGAAAAAACTGCGCACCACCGCCAAATCATCATACCGCTTTTGCTTCAGCAATTGTGGCATAATACCAGTCATATCCAGCACCTGTTCAAACAACATTACTAGATTTAAATTAGCCGACAACCCAACCATTTCCTCCAGTTTAATTAGAGCATTTCGTAAATTTTGATCGCTTTCCTTATTCAAATCATCCTTTAACCAAGCATAGAAACTCTTTCGACGGGATTGATAATACTGACTGGCCTTGAGCATAAGCACCGCCGGCTCAATCTGCCAGCAGTCAAAATGCAATACCCGATGCAGCCAGACATCATCGTGAAACCTTTTCAGTAAAGTCATAATTTGCATCACTTGGTCGATAAGCCGATGATAAATCACATTTTCACCCCCCACTCGTTTGTAGGCAATACCCTGCTCTACCAACCCCGGGAGCAAATCATCGGCTTCCTTATTCTGCCGATAGAAAATCGCGATATCGTCCGGCTTCACCCCCTTTTTCAACAATCTTTTAATCTCCGATACAATAAAAAACCGCTCCACCTCACCAACCGGGAACATGCCATAAGCTGGCAACTGAGAACCTTTACCAGAAGCTGAACTAGCCACCTTAGATAGTCCCAAATCATCCGCCACCCGCTCCTGACTATTTTCAATTAAACTCTGGCTAGCCTCAACTATTTCCCGACTCGATCGATAATTGGTTTTTAAGACAATCTTCTTTGAGTCCGGAAATAAATGATTAAAATAGAGCAGGTTTTCTTTATTCGCACCCTGAAACCGATAAATTGATTGGTCGTCATCACCAACCACAAAAACATTGGGCTTTTCGACCTTTCGTGCCATTAATTCTATCAGTTCATTCTGAGCACCATTAGTATCCTGATACTCATCCACTAGCACAAACTGATATTTTTCCTGCAAACCAGCCCGCCAATCGGCATCTTGATTCAATTCCGACAGCACAAAAGCAATCATGTCATTATAGTCATAGCGCCCACTCTCCCGCATTGCCTCCACATATTTAGCATAAAATCCGGCCAATTCCTGATTTTTATCGATTCGCTTTTCTAATGACTGATATTTAGACATCAATTTTCCTTTTCGGTAATAATCATCATTACCAGCCAAATCATCAATCGCCACTCTAACTATTTCCTTGTATTCTGCCGACGTCACCCCCTCTTGCTTTAATACCGATATTGCCTGTCTAATATCAGACAAATAGTAATACGGAGATTTGGCGGTTTTAATATGCCTCCAGGCATGCTCATCAAGCAATTTTCGAATCAGATTTATTTCATCAATATCAGTTGATTGAGAGATTTGCTTAGCAAACAAAAACCTTTCCGGATTATATTTTATTAGCTCGCTACAAAATGAGTGAAAAGTATGAATATTAATCTTATAAGCCTCCGGACCAATAATATCCGCCAGACGATCCCGCATCGCCTTCACACCGGAGTTAGTAAATGTCAGACAAAGGATGTTCTGAGCCGAACTATCAGTCTTAAGTAAAATATTGGCAATCCGCAACGCAATCACCTGAGTTTTACCCGTCCCCGGTCCAGCTAGCACCATCACCGGTCCATAAATCGCATCCACCGCCTGCTGTTGCTCTTTATTTAATTTTTGATAGGCTTTTTTAAACATGTTTATATTATTGTTTAGGCCCGCCTTAGCGAGCCTCTATTTATCCTCAATCTTTAACTGCCTTCTTACTCTCCCCAACGATCTAGCACAGCATTTACCAACGAATCCGCTAACTTATTATTAGACCGCAGCACGTGATTGATATCCGTCTTACCAAACTTAGACAATTTTAACTGAAGACTATCATAGAAATCTTTCAGGCCATGGTTCTTCACTTGGTATTCACCATTTAACTGTTTGACCATCAACTCACTATCCAAATAGATCTCCAGCTCAACCATTGATAAATCCTCTTCATAATGCTTTATCACCAAATTAACCGCATCCACTAAGGCTCGATACTCCGCCTGATTATTGGTCACCTTACCAAAATAGTTGCCAATCCCTAAAACTTGTTTAGTATCATCAAAATACACAATCGCTCCCCCGGCTCCCGGGCCGGGATTATTGCGCGCCCCGCCATCAGAAAAAATTACTACTTTTTTATATTCCATGCTTGCAAATTCAAAAATCAAAAATAAAAAATCAAAGCCACAACCTATTTAACCTTCTATTACCAAGCTCTATTCCACAAATAAATCACTGTAATCACTAACTAATAAATCTATTTGACTGGCGGCATCAGAGAAATCAGCCAAGTAGCCTTGATAATCCTTGAGCGAACTCTTGGCTTCCTCCCCCTGTCCCCGATCGGCCGATCGAGCCGAGAAGGCTAGCGCATCACCCATGTTTTCTCCGGCCAGAGCCGCATCTTCCAAATGCCGATAATAATTATTCAAAAACGAATAATCATCGTCACCCAAATCAATCGTCTGTAAATCATATAAATAATCTAGTGTTGTCGAAAACCCTCGTTCCGCTTCCTTAGCTAAATCATTGGCATCAGCGTAGTTGGCTTGATTATAGGCGGCCCCCGCCTCAATCATTTTATTAACCGCATCCACCAAGCTTTGATCGTAGCGACTCTTTTTTTCGTTGAAAGCCAAAATCTGCTCGTTCGTATTGACTGTGTCCCGAGAAGTGCCCTTAGTAACCAATAGATAAACAATCACACCCAGACAAATGGTAATAATCGCTACCAATAATATCGTCCACCAGTAATTAGTCTTCAACTGGGGCTGAATGGCCTCATATTCTTCTTTTTCTTCTTCCAATTCAATCCGTTCGCGAAACTTTTCCGCAATATCCTTACGAGCATCCTCAACTTTAGTGTCCTCTTTGTCAAAAGAAAATTGCTGCTCGAGTTCATCCTGACTGAGCTCCGGCTGTCCATCTTCAGCCACATCCTGAGTATCTTCATCATCACCCAAAGCTACTTCCTTCTCGCCAACAGCATCCGGCTCTTCCATTACCGGCTCCTTCACTTCATTGCCTGCAATTGATTTTTCACCTTCTTCTCTCTCATCAGCTTCCGGCTTATTAGTTAAATTTTTATCTTTTCCCTCTTTTTCCATGACTATTAGTTATTGATTTTAGTTATGACTTCTTAGTTATTATAACAAATCCTTTACCATATATTCACCCTCCAATCGATAACCGATTTTGGCGTAATACTGCCGCACGCCAACGCCGGCAATCACCGCCATTTTTTTAAACCCAACTTCTTTTGCCTCTTTCTCTGCCGCCTCCATCAATTGTTTTCCATAACCTTTATGCTGAGTCTTACCACCTGATTTTCCCACTCCCGTCACCTGACCATAGGTGTGCAATTCACGCACTACCGCACCATTTTTCAACTCCGGGAAAAATTTTGCTGCCTCATTGTTATCATCCGTCAAAAACAAACGCACCAAACCATAAATATATTTTCTGTCTTCTGAATTAGCAGAAATAAAAACCTCCCGTCCGCCATCAACATCGTATCGCTGAAATTGCAGCTTGGAAATTTGATTTTTGTGACTTGCCGTTCTCGGTTCCCGACAGCGAATACATCTACATTTAACTCCCCGTGCATGAATCAACTGGCGTAAATTCGAACTTTTTACCCCCGCCACCACCGAATCCTCCGGTATGTCCCTCATCACTCGCACAATCCGCACCCACTCCGGCACCTTCGGTTTGATTTTAGATAACACCTCAATAACTTCCGCTTCGGTATAAGGGATAAACCGGCCGGCTCGCCAATCATCATACAGTTGGCTATTTTCCAGTACCACCGTCGGATATATTTTTAAGTGATCGGGATAAAAACCCGGTTCGTCAAACAATTGTTTAAACATAGCCACATCCCGATCAATTGTGGCTCCGGGCAGACCCGGCATCATGTGATAAACAATTTTGAAGCCAGCCTGACGCAAAATTTTCGTCGCTAATTTCGTTCGCGCCACATCATGACCCCGTTTTACCTTTGTCAAAACGTCATCAAACACACTCTGCACACCCAGCTCCACTCTCGTCACCCCAAGATAGCGCAACCACTGACATTCTTCATAAGTTACGTAATCCGGTCGCGTCTCAATCGTTAAACCAATCATCCGACAACTCGCCGTTTCATTAGTCTTTTTGGCCGCTTCCAAAGTATCGGCAATTTTACCGGACTCCGCCCCATAAACATTGAAAGCATCAAAGATCCGCTTAACAAATAACTCTTGATAGTGCGTCGGATGGGAGGAAAATGTCCCACCCAGAATAATCACCTCATTTTTAGAAATATCATGCCCCATCCGCTCCAGCATCTCCAAGCGGGCCCGCACCTGCTCAAACGGATCAAAATCAAACATCACCCCGCGCATCGCCGCCGGCTGATTATCTAAATAACTCTTCGGCATATTATTCTGACTCGGACAATAAGTACACTGCCCCGGACAACTGAGCGGCTTAGTCATCACCGAAATCACACTCACTCCTGAGGCCGTCCTTATCCGCCGCTTACGCACTAGATTTTCAAAATTATCCGACGATTTAATCCGCTTTTGCTCCACCATTCGGCCATAAGTGTCATTCAGTTGTGACTTTTTTAAATCAATACAATCAATCTGGTAACGACTGCATATTTGTCGCACAATCTTCATCATGCCGTCTTCGTCTCTAATCGCTTCTTCGATTAAGCGCTCCACACATTTTTGACGGGCATCAGCCAAGTTGTTTTTATCCGATTTATTGGGCATATTATTAGTAAAGATAAATTAATCGCATGGACCAAAAAACAGCTAAAAAGATTATAGCAGAAACCGCTCATGCTTACGACAAAATATCGGCCCGATTCTCCCAAACCCGCCAGCACAACTGGGACGATATCAAATCATTAGTTGAGATTCACGTCAAACCGGGAGACAATCTGGTTGATTTGGGTTGCG
>Ga0180430_10002762_pt1 | contig 15604 bp, 20 predicted proteins | sample SS_ome_9_FD_132999 | JGI IMG/M metagenome (GOLD analysis project Ga0180430, IMG submission 132999) | Hypersaline lake sediment archaeal communities from the Salton Sea, California, USA - SS_1_S_2 metaG | ecosystem: Environmental > Aquatic > Non-marine Saline and Alkaline > Hypersaline >... | reverse complement strand
GTGTTGGTTGGGCTCTACTCGGGCAGGACACAGGCCGAGATCGAAGAGCTGGATGTGGACGGTTTGTTCGATCGCCTGGGGTTGAAGGAAAACCTCAGCCCCAACCGCCATGTTGGCGTCTATGCGATCATTGATCTGATGCAGGAGCAGGCAAGGCAAGTGGCCTGATCCCCGCGCCGGCAAATCCCTTCACTCGGTACTTTCCATCAACCAACCCGGTTTACGGAAAAAGAACAGCAGTGGAACCAGGAGAGAGGCCAGTAACAGGGGCGCGCTGTACTTCACCTCTACCGCCGGCCAGATGGCGGCTAACAGTTGTGGGTTCGTCAGTATCACCAGATGTAATATGAGCAGTGCCACGCCAACCACGTTGGTCAACATACCCTTCGCCATAACAGCGAGCCAGGCGAATAGAAGGTAAGGCAGGATATTGGCTGTAAGCACATCAAAATGCAGACGGTAAGCTGACGAGAAATGCGGCTCGAAAGCCACTGTCACGGAAATAACGGCACCCAAGACGATTACTGCATTACTAATCATCGATCACACCTCCACAAAGTACTCGTGTCTTCTTCTGCAGCGAGGAAGCATCGAGTAGCTCCTTCGCTGTACCTTTCCCATTTGTATCGTCAACAATAGACACCCAACCCCCGAATCTGTTCTTTTTTGCCTGGTAGATCAGGGTTTTTTTGCTGTTCATCGAAGGGCGTTTCCTTGGCTGGTTTCGTGGGTGTCGAATATGAACAAGGAACTGCCGATTGGTGGTTTCCAGGGCTGGCAGCTCACGCTAATTCCCCGATTTGACCGTGGTTGATTATCCATCGTTTGCCAACAATGCTTTAGCGGTAATGAGCGATTCATCAACGGGAAGGAGTAGAACCATGCGACGCCTATTACAGTCGATTTGCAAGCCTTTTTCTGCACTTTACCGCCATCTGAAATGGTACCTTTCTGCTGTCTCCACCGCTGTTTCCTCGTGGTTTGTTATGTACCTTGAGATCACTGCGTGATCTATTTTCGCAGCAACTGTGGTAGGTAATAAGACGATGAGCAAATGTCTCTGAAGCCTCTGGGTAATCTCCAGCCCCAGAGGGCTGTTAGGGGTGCCATCACTAAGATATGGAGAACAGAACGCCGGTGAAGTATCACCGGCGTTTTTGTTTTTTCAGGCCGCAGCTGGCTGGCTTTCGATCGCTCGATGGATCTCTTCCTGCAGGCCGGTGGGCAGCCGCAAAGCCGCAGCAAGTGTATTCAGGTATTGCTGCTCTTCAGGAGATGGTGACGACACGATCAGCGCCGAGGCTGCATACATTTCGGCGGCATGTGCCTCGGTGTCGGCGTCTTTGGCCAGTGCATACACGTCTACCGGAGCAGCAAACTGTTCGAAAAGGTAGGCCTTTTCCGCATCATCCAGTTGCAGTTCACCGATGCGGGACATGATGGCTTGATGTTCCGTACTGTCGATGCTGCCGTCAGCACGTGCGGCAGCAATCATCGATCGGATCAGCAGCATGTTGAGAACGCTGCTGTCCTCCGGCGTTTCAGGTACGAAGGCGGCCGGTGGTGGAGCGTCCTGCGCCGGAACAGCGTCTTTTTTGTGGTGCTGCCAGGCCTTGTAGGCAAGGCCGCCAATGAGTGCCAGTCCGCCGGCTTTCAGTGCAGTACCGGCATATTTCTTGGCTTTCTTGCCGGACAGGGCGTTCATTACGGCAGCACCCGCGGCGCCGCCGGCCAGGCCGCCGGCAAAGCCGCTGTTTACGAGTTGGTCGAGTAGGCGTTTGCTGTCAAACATGTTGTTTGGCTCCTCTGTGCTTGGGTATGTGGGTCTTTCCTGCCAGTGACTTTTGTCGGGAACTGGCGGCGGTCAGGGAATCGCGTAGCTGATGCTCCAGCACCTGTAGGCGTTCGTTGGCTTGTTCTCTCGCTTCACGACCCTGTTCCGCGATATCGATGCTTTCGTTGATCGTCTCGATAAGCTTCATGTTGGCTTCTTCGATGGCTTCAATGTCGAAAATGCCACGTTCGGTTTGCGAGCGGATTTCCCGGTTGGCGCTTTGCAGGCTCTCGGCATTGGCGCGTAACAGATCGTTGGTCAGGTTCGTCGCGGCCTCGAGTGAGGCGGCGGCCTCACGTGATCTCTGTATCGTCAGCGCCTGGGCCAGTTGTTGCCGCCACAGCGGCAAGGTGTTGGCCAGGGTCGACTGAATCTTGGCGACCAGCATCCGGTCATTTTCCTGGATGAGGCGGATTGCTGGCAGGTTCTGCAGGAGCACCTGGCGGCTGAGTTGCAGGTCGTGGACGCGCCGCTCGAGTTGATCGCGTGCGGTGTGCATGTCACGCAGGCTTTGCGAGGCGAGGGTGTTGTTATCTGCCTGGGCATGGCTGCGCAGACGCGGCAGTTCCTCCTGCTCGAGTTGCTGCAGTCGTTGATTGCCGGCGGTGATGTAATTCTCGATGCTGTGTAGGGAGTCCACTCCTGCATCGTAAAGGCGTTCCAGTGATTCGATGTCGATGAGCAGACCGGTCTGGTGCTGTTCCATGCGTGCGCTGATAGACTCAATCTGGTCCCGTACCGTCTCGTAGCGTTGCAGGGCGCGTGCGATGTTTCCGCTTTTGCCCTTTAGGCGGTCAATCCAGGAAGGCCTGGCATCACTCTCCAGCCGTGATGCGTCGAAGCCACGCAGCGTTGACACCATTTCATTGAGCGCCTCGCCCGCGTCGCCGGTGTCCTTGTTACGCAGGCCGCCGAGAATCTGGTCCGAAAGATCGGTGAGGGTTTCCTGGGCTTGTGCGCCGAAAAAAACAATGGACTGCATATCCCGGACATCGATCCGTTCCATCAGCTGCTGGATCTCGGCTTCCGCGCCTGTGTGTGTTGCCAATGTTGGCCTATCGCCCACTTTCTCATTGTCGACATCGACGGCTTGTGCAGGGTAACTCATGCTAGTTTCTCCTCATCGAATGGCTTGGTCGCGAAGTTGTCGCTGCAGCACGGCAATCTGGATATCCAGGGGCTCGATGTGTTTTCTTGCCAGGTCGGCCTTGTGTTTGCGAACGGACTGCTCTATCAGGACCAGGGTCTGCCGAAATCGATTCTCGAGTTGTTCGTGGCGGAAATTGCGGTGAGTGCGCGCGTAGTGTGTTGCCACGCGTTCGGCCCCTTCGAGATACACATGCAGGAAGCGACGCGAACGTGCAATCAGTTCCGGCTGATCGGCCAGTTGTGCAAGTATCTGGCTACCGGTATCAGCAATCGATTCCAGGCGAGAGGCCAATTCCGACTGTCCGATTTTCTGACCTAGCTTGCGTAGGTTGATGAGGCGCTCCTCGGCCTTTTGCAGGCTGGCCAGTGACGCTTGACTCAGCTTGGAGTCGCTTCCGCTGCTCTCAGGTGGCACCGCGCCATCGTTGGGGTAGGCGAGGTGAAAACCGAACGCGCTGAGGACGGCATAGACAGCGGCTGACAACAGGCTATGTTCAGCCAGGCCCCAGGCAGCGAGCCCGGTGAACCCCGCCAGCGAAGCAATCGCAAGCCAGCGATAAGGGCGCTGCCCGCCTTTTGTGAAACGGCGCTTGGCACGGGACAGGTTCTCCTGGATCGCGAGACGATTGAGCCTTGCTGAGGAGAGAATCAAAGCCCCGGCTGCAATGCCGTACAGCAGAGGGCCAACCTGACCCAACGCTGCATGCACAAGAATTGCTATGAGTATCGGCAATACCAGGACGTAGAGCAGCAGACCTCGCATGCCAACGCGATTGCGCCGCCAGACTGAGAAACGCTCTCTACCTTCACTCGCAAGTCGTGCGAATGTTCCTGAGAGCAGCTCAGCACTGATAGGCGGTTCAAAACGCATTGAGAACTGCCTGGCAGGAAACCATGCCGCTGCTAGCTATCAATAACAAAATGCCGAACCCTCTACCAAACATTTTTCCAATTGGCTCCAGTCAGATCGAAGCGAGTTGGCATGTTGTATTGCCGATTAGCAAACGCTTTGCCACCTCCTAAATTCTGGCGGTCTGGAATTGTTTTGGAAATTCGTTATATCGACTCAAAAAGATCGAATAAATCGATATGTTTGGTTTGTTCATGACAAAATGAAGCCCGGCTGCTGGGAGCGGCCGGGCAAGGTGTCTCATTCAGTCTCGAACAGGGACTTGTAGGCTTCCCAGGTTGCAAAGGCCAACCAGGGGAAGACGATGGCGAAGGCGATAAAGTAGCTCGCCATACTGAGTAGTGTGAGGCCAGCGATCAGCCCCCCCCATACCAGCATCGGTGCGGGTTGCTTAACAAGAACGGCAAAGCTGCTTGCAATCGCAGTGGCGAAATGCTGTTTGCCTCTCGCGAGCATCGGCATCGACCACGCCAGCAACGCAAACATCAGTAGGGAAAAGACAACAGTCACAACTCCCAGGGTTGCCAACAGCCCGAGATTCGACATGTCGAAGAACGAACCGCTCAAGTCGATCTGCACCGACATGCCACCCGTATAGACCGCAGTTGTCAGCGTTGAAATGCGGATCCAGGCTACCATGACAACGGCAAGGAACAGCGTTAGCAGCAGCGTGTTGCCGATGTTTCTACGCAATAGGCGACCGCAACTGCCAAAGCTTACTGAACGACCCTCCTCATGGCTCTGCGCCATGTGATAAGTGGCCATCGCGAGTACCGGCGCCACCAATAAAAAGCCGCTCCAGAAAGCGAATACCATCTGAGGGTTGCTCATAGATCCGTAACTGATTAAGGCGCCAAAGGCTGCAAAGGTGACGCCGAATACTAGAGCGGGGGTCCTGAGCGCGGTGAACGTCTGCCAACCGAGTTTCAACCACTGAAACGGTTCCGCCAGCCCCACCTTGCGGGCTTGGATAACGCGGAGAGGTTCATAGGTGACGACCGGTATTTGTTGCTGCGTGTCCAACTTTCTATCTCCATGTACAAATTCTGTAAAGCTTAAGCATGAGCTCGATCCCCAAACTTACAAGCCCACAAATTTGAGGCTTTATTTGTGAGGTGGCACCCGCATGGGCTTAACCCTCTAAGCTGCTGCTCGACGCGCCCGTTCGAACGGGCACTCTCCCCGTATGGCACGCAAAAAAACGCCCGCGAAGCGGGCGAAGGGCGCTATCTGAATAGCGGAGGGGAGGGGAGAAAGGGTTACTACCCAGCGTTGGCAAACCTCTTTGGTCGAACAGCACCTTTCAATGGCTCGATCAAGGCCCTGGCAGCATCCAGCGGTAGTCGGATACATCCTTCACCGACGCGGATGCTGATCGCGTTTGCTCTACGCCTGAAGTTGTAAATTCTGCCCGTCGGTCCGACGGGTCCGATGTCAATTGCCTCGCCCTTGATGCAGCGCCGGAGCCCGCTGGCGAGTCGCTTGGCCTCTGAGGTGGTGAGTTGTAGACCGCGGAAATGTCTGACGGCCAGATCCAGAAGCATCGACTTCGCAGAGTCCATGCCACTTTTTCTTACCCGTGTTTGCTCAGCCGGAGGCGACATCGACAACGCCTGCCGGTCATTGATTGCGTCGCTGGCCAGGACTTCCCAATTTGCCCCCTTGATGCGGACAGTGGTCGATTTCTTCATCTCTTAGATCCTCGATTCGGAATAATGACTGACCCTTGGGTCTTGGCAAACATTATGCGGGAGGACTGTTGCAGTAAAATACGAAAACAGAGTTTAAACACTTCGAAAATTATCTACTCTGTCTGCGCGCTCATTTCTGCTTGTGCGGCCAGCATGTAGTCCACCGCTTGGCGAATGTCCTCGTCTGTAAGGCGTTCATTTCCCCCTCTTGGCGGCATGGTCCAGCCTTGTTCCGTTTGGATGCCTTCGATGGCGTTTCGATACAAAGCTGGCCGGCCTTTCGACAAGCGCTCCGTCCAGGCAGCCGCATCCGAGACCGCAGGTGCCCCTGCCACGCCATTGAGGTGGCAATTGCGGCATACCTGCATCCAGGTGTTCTTTCCTTGCATCAGGCCGGGATCATCGAATTCGGGTAACGTCGTTCGCGGCGTTTCATCTCCACAAGCCGCCAACAACGGAAACGACAAAGTAACCAAAAACAACCAGCGCATGAGTTTGAACTCCTTTCAGGGCAGGGTGACCGGCGATTCGAAATTCATTGGCTTTACCGTGAGAACCGGGATGTTCAGCACCTGCATCAGTGACTCCGCCGTATTGCCAATAAAGAATCCGGGAATCCCGGTTCGACCCACAGTGCCTGTGACAATCAGGTCGGCGGGAAGGTCCGCAGCCAACCCGGTGATCAATGGGGTTGCGCCCGCCTTCTCAAAATGAACGTTGTTGTGTTCGAGGGTCAGATCGTAGTCGGATAGCAGTTCGCCCAAAACCTCGGCATGCATACGTTCCTGTTCGTCTACCATGGCTTCCAGCTGGCTTCGACTCATCCCAGTACGGCTATGTCGCAAAGTACTCTCACCAGGCAATTGCCATGCGTGGGCGATGTGGACTTCTGAGTCCGGCTGTATGGAAAAGGCGAGGTCCAGGATCATCCGCGACAATCCCTTGTCCTGATCCCCGAGTGGATCCACGGCGGCGAGTACTTTCCGATAGGGATGAGCGCTGTCATCTCGGTCTATCCAGACGGGGCAGGGACACTTGCGAATCAGGTGCTGGTCGTTGGGGCCAAGGGTTGCGGACAGCAATCCCTGGTTCTTCTCAGCGCTCTTGATCACCAGATCGAAATTGTTGCGCAGGGTTGCCCGGATGATTTCGAGAAAAGGTGTGCCAATCGTGACATGGGTACGAATCATCAGGTGATCGTTGCAATGGGTGTTGGTCATGGCGGCCAACTCGTCCAGGCGACGGTCGCGCAGGATGGTGCTCAGATCGGTGCCGAATCTTGCCTGGTTTGCCGCGCTCCATACCATCGGCTCAAGCACGTCCATCACCGTTAGTGAGGCGTTATTGCTGTTTGCCAGTTCCAATGCGTTCCGGAAAGACTTGGATTCTTTGCCAGGATGATCGTGCACGAACAGGATGTTCTTGAAGCGATTCACGATTGTCACCTCGGCTTCAGGGTGAGCGACTCACGCCGTTGGTGCTATCCTCAGTGCCGGATTGCGCGGACGGGCGGTTTTCAGAAAAATGCCATTGGGTCAGCCGATCCCGCAGGGTTTTGAGGGTCGGCAGGAGCGGATATCTGCGAACCAATCGCTGCACTGCCTTGGCCAGCAGGTTGGGAATATCCCCCTTCGGAATTGCCGGTTGCAACGCGCTGCGCGCGCGAGGTGGCAGCATGGAGAACGCAATCACCAGCACGATGCCAATCGCCAGGGGCCAGATAGCGTGCATACTGAGCGCTGGCAAAGGCGTCACCTGGTAAACCGCAAAATGGGCTGCAACCGCCAGCAAAAGTGCCATTGCTGCACCGGCCCAAGCCGGTCCTTGCATGGCCTTGCGTGAAGTTGTCTGGCAGGCAAACAGGAAGCGAGTCATCAACAGCGTGGTGCCGATACCACCAATCGCCAGCACGGTGGCCAGCCAGGCGTAGCTGTCGATGCCCTCTTTGATCAGAGACTTGGCAACCGCGCCGCTAGTGAAAGGCAGGCCTGCCATCATCAGCGACAATGCAACGAGCAGAGCGATACCCAGGCTTCGCCAGCGAACGGGCTCGATGCTGTCCAGCGCCAGAAACAACGCGGCCTTGGTCAGGCCATGATGAACGGCGTATACAGTGATGCCAACAATCAGTGCGGGTGCCAGTTCCGGTGCCTGCAGGGCCAGCCCGATCATGGCCGCAAGTGTGCCAAGTTGACTCATGCTGGAATAGGCCAGGATGACTTTTGGTCTACGTTGCGGCAGGCCGAGTAGGACGCCGTAAAAAGCGCCCAGCAATCCGAACACGAGTAGCAGGAAGCCGGCGGTGTTGTAGCCATCCTGTTGCAGGGGCAGGAAGTGCAACAACCCCAGGATGCCTGCATTGGCCATCGCGCCACTGAAGACAGCGCTGCCGCTGGTGCTCGCGGCTGAATAGGTGCCGGGCATCCAGGCATGTAGCCCGGGCAGACCGATCTTGATGCCAAGGCCACCGATCAGCAGTGCCAGTGTCCAGGCCGAGACCGTTACGTCAGGGGTAAGCGGCAAGTGTGTCGAGCCGACATCATGTGCCAACGACAGCAGGCCGCTGAACAACATCAGTTCACCCGCAATGGTCCAGCGTAGATAGGTACCTGCGGCGACGCGTGCGTTGATCGAGCGACGATGCTGAACCATACCGTAGCCGGCCAATCCCATCAGGGCATAGCCCACGTAGAAAGTGATCACGTCCTGTGACAGTAGCAACACAAGGTTGCCGCACAGGGTAAGGAGGAAGAACAGGCGAAACCGCGGCGCATGCGGGTCCGGCCGGACATCCAGGGCATGATGTATCGCCGCGGCCACCCACACGAGGGCTGTGGCGGGCAACAGCCACTGGGTGACAGTGCCGGTTCCCACACGACTGCCAAGCAGGAACCAATCCAAGGTGATCGCCTGGCCAACGGGCAACAGGAGACTGGCAACGAGTGGTGGCAGGGCGGCAACAAGCAGGCTCCACCGGGTGCGACGGTGCAGGCCGCTCACCAGGATCGCAAGCGGTGCGAGGAAAATGATGGTGTAAAGCAGCCCGCTCATCGGACGTACTCCCGGTCAGCAATCAACCCAGCCCATTCCAGCGGACTGAAAGGGGCGGCCGCGAACAGGCCCGCGGCGAGTGCCAGGGAGGCTGTAACCAACGGCGGCCAGAGCAGGCTGGCGTGCGTCTCCCGGTTCGGCAGCATGACCTGCTCGTCTGGCCACGGCGCCGTTTGGGGCATGAACCAGGCCCGGTACAGAATGGGGAGGAAATAGGCCGCATTCAGGATGCTGCTGGCGATCAGCACGGGCAGCACCCAGGTAGCCATGCCTGCTTCGAGTGCGCCGATCCCCAGGTACCATTTGCTGACGAACCCTGCGACGGGAGGGATGCCGATCATCCCGAGTGCGCCGATGCTGAAGGCCAGGGTGGTCCCGGGCATGCGTCGCCCGACACCGTTCATCTCGCTGACTTTGTGAATGCCAAGCGTCTCCGCATAGTTGCCGGCGGCAAAGAACAGGGTAATCTTCATGACGCCCTGGTGAACCAGATGTACAACGCCGCCGATGGTGCCGAGTGGGCCGAAGATGGCGGTGCCCAAGGCGATGTAAGACACCTGGCTGACCGTGGAATAGGCCAGGCGTTTTTTCAGGTGATCCTGTGACAGTGCCCTGATGGATCCGTATACGATCGTAACGGCGGCAACGATACCCAGGGGTAACAGCACGCCAAGGTCGGCAGAGAACTCTATGCCGTATACGTCATACACCACGCGCACGATGCCAAAGGCGCCGGCCTTGACTACGGCAACGGCATGCAGCAGGGCGCTGACCGGCGCTGGTGCAACCATCGCCTGCGGTAACCAGCCATGCAGAGGCACCAATGCTGCTTTGACACCCAGGCCGATCATCAGCAACAGGAAGATGACGATCAGCTCGCCGTGCAGCTCACTGGATAGTTGCGAAAGCACGCCTCCTTCCACGAACTCCACAGGCCCCGCGAGACTCTGCAGCCAGACCGCACCGATCAATAACAGCAGGCCGCCGGTCAGCGTGTAGGCGAGGTAGATACGTGCTCCGCGCAAGGATTTCTCAGAGCCCCTGTGTGCCACCAGGGGGTAAGTGGACAGGGTCAGAAGTTCGTAGAAAAGCACGAAGGTGAAAAGGTTGCCGGCGAGTGCCAGGCCGACCGTGGCAGTGACGCAAAGACTGAAGAAGCCGAAGAAGCGGCTTCGGTGCGGCGAGCCTTCCAGGTAGCCAATAGCATAGACCGTGGTCACCAACCAGAGGATGGTCGAAAGGGTGACAAACAACACGGAAAGCGCATCGGCATGCAACACCAGTTCCAGGCCGGGCGCCAGTAGCCAGCGTGTCTCGAAGGTCTGTTCGTGCAGCACACCCCATGTGAGAGCCGCAACCAGTATCAACTTGAACACTGCGCCGAACATGTTGAGCAGAGTGCGCAGGCGATGGCTGCCCTCGCGCAGGAAGAAAATAGCGAGTCCTGGTAACAACGAACTGCCAAGGATCATCAAGAGCAGGCTGTTGGACAGGTTCACGCAACCACCTCCAGGAACTGCCAGATCCAGGCGCCGCCCAGGCCGAGTAACAGGGTGGCAATCAGACCGAGTGCGAGTGCAGGCCATTCTTCGGCGGCAACATTCACCGGGCGACTGGCAAACGCGGCATTACCGAACGCATGACCCAGGACGCGGAATACATACGCGGCGGCAAGCAGGGAACCGATACCCATGACCGCCACCAGCAGCCATTGCCCGATCTCCATGGAGGTACTGAACAGGTGCCACTTGCCTAAAAAGGCACCGCTCGGCGGCAGGCCGATCAGGGCCACGCCGGCCAGCGCAATGGCGAAAGTGGTGGCCGGCAGACGCTGGGCGGTCCCGTCGAGCTGGTCGATGCGGTCATGCCCGGCATGCTGTTGCACAACGCCAATCGCCAGAAACAGGGAAGACTTGGCGAACCCATGGGTCAGTGCCATCAGGACGACGGCACCGAAGAGGATGTCGCGCGTCACTCCTTCCTCGACGCTGACCAACAATGCCAGTCCGATGAACAGGTAACCCAGCTGTGCGACCGTGGAATACGCGGCAAGCAGTTTCAGTCGTTCCGCCTGCAGCGCCTGCCAGGAACCCCAGAGGATAGCCGCACAACCGAGCGCGCCGATCAGCACGGCGCCCTGTGGGGAAATGGCCTCGGGAAACACCTCCGTCCACAGTCGCAACACAAGGTAGAAGCCGGCCTTTACGACCAAGGCAGACAGCGCGGCGCTGACTGGCGCCGGCGCGTTGGAATGTGCGGCCGGCAACCAGAAGTGCAGCGGAAACAGGGCGGTCTTGAGGAGCAGGCCGGCGGTCATCAGCACCAGCGCCACTTCGCTGGCGGGATTGACATTGATACGCGCGCCTATCTGCTGCATGTCGAGGGTCCCAAAAGCCGTGTACAGGATGGCCACGCCTGCGAGGTAACCCATGGAGCCGAGCAGTCCAACCATCAGGTAGCGTAGCGCCGCCTTGATCGACTCGCGCTTTCCTCCCAGCGCGGTCAGTGCCACGGCGCTCAGGCCGAGCAGCTCCAGGGTGACGTAGAGGTTGAAAAGGTCCGCCGACAGGAACAGCCCGTTGAGTGCGGCGACCAACAGCAGCCACAGTGGCCAGAAACGCGTGGCGTCTTGCGAGGAGTGGAAATACCGGGTCGCGTAAACTGAGATTGCCAGGCCAACCAGCGCTGTGAGAAGCAGGAGCGAAGAAGACAGGGCGTCGGCATGCAGCGAGATGGCCAAGCCTGCCTGCCAACCTCCGAGCAGTTGACTAGCTGCGCCATGTTGCATTACCAGCGAGAGCAGCCAGACTGCAGCCGCAGCGTTCAGGAGCAGGGTCAGGTTGCCGATAAAGTGGCCGCGCCGCGGGCAGACGACCGCGACCAGGCCGCCCAGCAGGGGCAGGGCTATTGCCAGTGCCATTGCCTCATTCATCGTCGGCATCCACGTCCGATGATTCCATGCGGCGTTGCAATGCCAGCGCCAGGGCAGTGGCGGCCACCGCCACGACGATGCCTGTAAGGACCAGTGCGTGAGGCACGGCATCCGGTGGAGCGTCGGCTCCCTGGTAGGCGGTGGCGATAAACACAAGGAACACGCCGACACCGAGCACGTTGATGGCGAGGATGCGACGGATGGCATCCTGTTGGAGGATCGCGGCCTGTAATCCGAGGGCGGCCAGGACGATGCCGAGCAATCCGTACAGGGTGGTTGTCTCAAGCACGGGCGTTCTTCCCGCCGGAAGACCAGCTTTCGGGCCGGCCGCCGAGATAGACCAGTACCAGGCTTGCGGCGATCGCCAGCGTGGCAAAGATCTCGATAAGCAGGATCAGGGTGCCGGCCCAATCAGCCGGGTACTGCAGCAGGTTTGCGCCGCCACTCATCGAGGCAAGGCCGACGAACATGAAAACGCCGCAGCCAGCAACCGCGAGCATGCGAATCCAAACTCCACTCGGCAGACCTGTATGCGGGTTGCCGCTGAGTCTCACAACGATCCCGGCTGCAGCCAGCAGTGCGCCAGCCTGGAAGGCGCCACCAGGCGCATGTGCCCCAACCCAGAGCAGGTAACCGGCAGTGACGATCAGCAGCGGCGTGAGCCACGCGACCAGGTGAGTGACCACGGGGCCTGCAGCACGCGGCGCGGTGCGCTCCGGGCCCAATGCCAGAACCCCGAGCAGCGCGGCGAGCAACACGGCCAGTTCGAGCAGGGTGTCGTAGGCGCGGAAATTCAGCAGCACTGCCGTCACGGGGTTGGCAACGCCGCTGTTGGCCAGTTCCGCCTGAACCATGGCGCCAAGGCGCGGCCCGGCATGGTTGGCCTGTGCATCCAGAAAAGCCCAGGATGCGGTGAGCGCCAGACCGATAACCAGGTAGGTGACGGTCAGCACCTGCCATGCCGGACGTGCCATCGGAGTCTTTTGTTTCCGGGGTTTGCGGTCACGCAACGCTGCCAACAGGAGCGCACCGGCAACACCGGATCCGATCGCGGCCTCGGCGAGAGCGACGTCCGGTGCCCTGAGTCTTGCCCAAGCCAGCGCTGTGACCAGCCCAAACACGATAAAGAGGATGATTCCCTGGCGCAGGCTGTGACTGTGTAATGCCGCCACGGCAAGCATCAACATCATCGCGGCCAGCAGCATGTCCAGCAGCAGAAGGGCGTCGAACGTCATGACGATTCCTCCCGTTTGTGTTGCAAGTGCCGTGCAATGAGCTGGCCTCCCGCTGCACTCGCTGCCAGCACCAGGACCCAGATCAAGAGCACCTTGAGCATGCTGAGCGGATCGCTCAGTTGCAGCAGCAGGCCAAAGACGAGCAGTCCCAGGCCGAGGTTGTCAGCCTTGGTAACCGCATGCAGACGGGAAAGCGTATCGGGCAGACGGATCAGCCCCACGGTGCCGGCGACGTAAAAGAACAGGCCACCAACGATCAGGCCGGCCGAGAGCAGGTCAATCATGGCTTCCCTCCGGTGCGCGTCGGGTAAAGGCAATCACCACCACGGCTGCGAGCAATGCCAGCACCAGCGCGGCATCCACCAGGGCTGCCTGGTCCTGGGCGAGGGATAGCAGCAGCATCAGACCGACACCATTGGTGCCGAGCAGCTGTGCACTCAGCATGCGATCGCTTGCAGCAGGCTGACGCAGCATGGCCAAGAGGCTCAAGGCCAGGTTCAGGCCGAGAGTGACGCTGGCGATCAGCAGCAGTTCACCCATGTGTGTCCTCCAGTTCGACGCCCAGCATGCCGGCTATATGGTTTTCCAGTGCCTCGAGCTCTGCCATTTGTGTCCCTTCTGCATCCAGCAGGTGTAACGACAAGCGACTGCCATCGATACGCTGGCTCAACGTGCCCGGTAACAGGCTGACGCAACCGGCGAACAGGACCATCGGCAGGCCCTCGGGCAACGCGCTGTTGTAGTCGGCCTGGCCCGGCGCGATACGCATGCGCGGCGACATCGTCCGCATCGCGACGTCCCAGCCTCCACGTAGCGATTCGCGGATGAAGTAACCCAGGAAGCGCATCAGCCCGGTGAAACGAATGTTGTACGGGAGCGGGGGTGCGAGCCGGAAACTTGCCCAGGTGGCCAATGCAACCGAGGGTAGGCCGATCAGCCAGCTGGACGGTGCGGGACCGGCCACGATGAGCCACGCCACGGCGAAGCCGAAGGCTCGCCAGGCGATCGATGACCGGATGTGGGGAGCCTCATCCAAAGCGGTGTTTCCGCAGACGGCCGGGATGGGTTTGTACCCGGACCTGAATCGGTGCCAAATGGCTGCCATGTGGGGTCATCGGCAGCGCGAACGTGCGACGCAGGTAGTCTGCGATCCGGTTGAGCCGGCTCATCCCACACTTCTCCTGTGTTCTCACGCGGCGTCCGCCAGCCCGCACTTTCGATTCGCAGGAACGGCAACGTCCATCATCCGCGGGTTGTCCAGGACCAGGCCATTCATCAGGTCGATATAAGCGGCGCGATCGGCAACCTGCAGACGCGGGTTGTGGCGTTTTTCCTCGCCAATGGTGCTCACCGTCATACCGTTGTAGTCATGCGCTGGGTAAACCAGCGTCTCTTCCGGTAGTTTGAGCAGACGGCCAAACAGACTGTCGTACTGGGCACCGGGGTCGCCATTCTGAAAATCGGTTCGACCGGTGCCTCGGATCAGAAGGGTGTCGCCGGTCAACACACGATCCGGCAGCTGGAAGCTATACGAATCGTCAGTGTGGCCGGGTGTGTACATCGCCTTGATATCGACACCGTCCAGCTTGAGCTTCTCACCGTCCGCGAAGTGCGTGCTCAGGCACTCGGCCTGGGTTTTCTCCCCCATGGCGGTAATGCAGCCGGTCTGTTCGCGTAACCGGCCCAGCCCCGTAATGTGGTCAGCATGGATGTGCGTATCCACCGCCAGTACCAGGCGCAGGTCGAGCTCCTGGACCAGCCGGGCGTATTGATCCGTGTGCTCAAGCACCGGGTCGATGAGCAGGGCCTCGCCGCCTTCGCGGCTGGCGATGAGGTAGGTATAAGTGGATGACTCACGGTCAAAAAGTTGTCTAAAAAGCATTTTTTAACTCCTTGGTCTGAGTTGTGATTCGGACGTCAGGCTTTCGCTTCCTGGCTGCAGTCTCGCCCGCGGTTCCAGGGCATACGCGCAATCAGTCGTGCCATGCCGCACCAGCGGGTGATCCCAGCGGTAAGCAGGCCTGCACCGATAACGGCTCCGGCAACAAAAAACAGTTCATGCACCGTGAAGCCGAAGAAAACCTTGAGAATAAGCAGGCTGCCGACCGCGATCTGCACCTGTCTCTCCAGTGAGAGTGAGCCGCGGCAGCGTTTCACCGGCAGTCCCGCTTTTTGCCAGGACTCGGTGCCACCCTCAACGAGCACCAGGTGTTCCAACCCTGCTTTCTGCAATACCTGTGCAGCCTGTTCTGCACGAACACCGGCCTGACAGGTGAGATACAGCGGGTTGTCTGCCTGGCGGCCGGAACCGTCTGCCAACAAGGAAATATCCTGTTTTTCGAGTTCATCCAGCGGCGCGAGGCGCGCGCCGGGGATGTGCGCGGACCGATACTCGGCTGGCGAGCGGACATCCAGCAGGATGACATCGGTGTCACCTTTCAGTCGATGACTCAGGGCCATCGGCGAAATCGACGAAAAATTGTGGTTCATACTGCCTCCTGTGAGTTTCCACTGCTGTTTCACTCTAGTGAGGCAAGACTACGGGACACTAAAGTTTCGAACTATTCGTATGTTTATTAAAAAAAGATCGATAAAAACGATGTATGGGGGCAGAGCTGTCACACGAAAAGGGTTTCCTTGGCGGCTTCAGCGATCGCAGCAACGGCCGGATGCTTGATACGCCTTTCGGCGGAAATGGCGTAAAAACGCTCCTGCAGGTCGTCCGTTCGCGCTATTACCCTGACGCCGTATTTGGCGACCACATCGTCCTCGACCGCCGTGGGAGAGGTGAAAACGCCAGTT
>Ga0180430_10002761_pt1 | contig 15606 bp, 11 predicted proteins | sample SS_ome_9_FD_132999 | JGI IMG/M metagenome (GOLD analysis project Ga0180430, IMG submission 132999) | Hypersaline lake sediment archaeal communities from the Salton Sea, California, USA - SS_1_S_2 metaG | ecosystem: Environmental > Aquatic > Non-marine Saline and Alkaline > Hypersaline >... | reverse complement strand
GCAAAAGCATCATCGCCTTGCCAATCCTTCGCCCATAAGCTATACTAACCCGTTGCACGTATGTTCTGAGACCATTCCAAAAACCCATAGACGAAATATGCGATTGGAGATTGGGAGATCCGCCCCAACCCCTAATTTTCTTCCGGAGGAAAAACTATGCCCCCATTTAAAGTTGTGGCCGATTACCAGCCCACCGGCGACCAGCCGGAAGCGATTCGCCAACTGGTGCAGGGCCTGAACGAGGGCCTGGTGCATCAAACCCTGCTGGGCGCGACCGGCACCGGCAAAACCTACAGCATCGCCAAAGTGGTGGAACAGGTGCAAAAACCAACCCTGGTGATGGCCCACAACAAAACCCTGGCCGCCCAGCTTTACAGCGAATTCAAAGAGTTTTTTCCCAACAACGCGGTGGCCTACTTTGTCAGCTACTACGATTACTACCAGCCCGAAGCCTACATCCCCAAAAGCGATACCTTCATTGAAAAGGACGCCAAAATCAACGAAGAAATTGACCGGCTGCGTCTGGCCGCCACCCAATACCTGTTCAGCCGTAAAGATGTGCTGATTGTGGCCAGTGTCAGCGCTATTTACGGCCTGGGCAGCCCGGAAGATTACGGGCAGGTGGTCGTCAATCTGCGGCAGGGCGAACTGCGCAAGCGAGACAAAGTACTGCGCCATCTGGTTGACATTCAGTACGGCCGCAATGACTTCGATCTGAAGCCGGGCACGTTCCGGGTGCGGGGCGACACCCTGGAAGTGATGCCGGCCTACGGCGAGCAGGTCTACCGTATCGAGTTTTTTGGCGACGAAATTGACCGCATCACCGAAATCCACGCCCTGACCGGCGAGATGCTGAACCGGCACGTGGCGCTGGATATTTACCCGGCCAAACATTTCATCACCCCGGAAGAAAAAATGCAGGAGGCCATCATCGACATTGAAAAAGAGGCCGAAGAGCGGCTGGCCGAGCTGCGGCAGGCCAACAAACTGGTCGAGGCCCAGCGGCTGGAGCAACGCACCCGCTACGATCTGGAGATGATGCGCGAAGTGGGCTACTGCTCCGGCATCGAAAACTACAGCCGCCATCTGGCCCGCCGCGAACCGGGCAGCACCCCCTGGACCCTGCTCGATTATTTTCCCGATGATTTTCTGCTGGTGGTTGACGAAAGCCACATGTCGCTGCCCCAAATCCGGGGCATGTACGCCGGCGACCGCAGCCGCAAGGAGGTGCTGGTTGACTACGGCTTCCGCCTGCCCAGCGCCCTGGATAACCGCCCCCTCACGTTTGCCGAATGGGCCGACCACATCCATCAGATTGTGTACACCAGCGCCACCCCCGGCCCCTACGAACTGGAACACAGCCAGCAAGTTGTGGAGCAGATTATCCGGCCCACCGGCCTGCTTGACCCCGAAGTGGAAGTACGGCAGGTAAAAGGACAAATTGATGACCTGCTGGGCGAGGTCAATCAGCGCATTGAACGGGGAGAACGGGCGCTCATCACCACTCTGACCAAACGGATGGCCGAAGACCTGGCCGATTACCTGATGGAATTGGGCATCAAAGTGCATTATCTGCACAGCGAAATTAAAACCCTGGAGCGGGTCGAAATTCTGCGCGACCTGCGCCTGGGCGTGTACGATGTCGTGGTCGGCATTAACCTGCTGCGGGAGGGGCTGGATTTACCGGAAGTGTCGCTGGTGGCGATCCTGGATGCTGACAAAGAAGGGTTCCTGCGCTCCCGGCAGGCTCTGGTGCAGACGATTGGCCGGGCCGCCCGCCATATCAACGGGCGGGCCATCATGTACGCCGACAAAATCACCGACTCGATGAAGTTTGCCATTGACGAAACCAATCGCCGCCGGGCCAAGCAACAGGCCTACAACCGCCAAAACGGCATCGAACCCCGTTCTATTGTGAAGCAAATCAAAGATTTGACCGATGCAGTAGCAGCCCAGCAGGAGAAAGCTGAAATGCCACAAAAAATGGTGGCCGAAGAACGGGCCGCGTACAATGTGGCCGGGACGATGCCGACGCACGAAATTGAGCATCTGATCGAACAGCTTGAAAAACGGATGAAGGCCGCCGCGGCCGAGCTGGAATTTGAGCGGGCCGCCATGTTCCGTGACCAGGTGGCCGAACTGCGGACTCAACTCAAACTCATCGAAGAAGCAGCGGATACCCGCCCGGCCTGGGAAAAAATACGATAGTTGGTTGGGAAAACACCCAGCCAACTAACCAACCAGCAAAAAGAAAGGGGATTTTATGTCAAATCAAGCCAAACATGTGCGACACATCGAAGTATTTGCCGAAGCCAGGTCCATTGAAAACTGGCGCAAACAGGTAATCGCCGGTCAGCCGGACGCGGGCCGCTTTGCCTTTATCAGCGATGAGGGCGAATACATGCCCGGCGGCGAGGGGACGGCCCCTACCCCGCTGTCTTATTTTGTGGCCGGGATGGCCTTGTGACTCCTGTCTCACGTGTCGCAGGTTGCGGCCAAAAAGAAGCTGGTTTTGCAGGATGAACGGGTCAAGGTGACAGCCCATTTTCGGGAGCAGGGGTCGGTGTTACGGGGCGACGCGGCCGGTTTTTGCGAGGGGTTCAACATCGAAATGCGGCTGGAGTCGGCAGAGCCGGTTGAGGAAATGGCCCAACTGGTGCGGCTGGCCCGGCAGATGTGCTTCACCGAGGTGGCGCTGACCAACCCGGTCAGCGTGACCGTCAACCAATGGCTCAACGGTGAACCGCTCGACGTTTGAATTTGTCTGTCACCCTTCGACATGCTCAGGGTGACAGACAAAACAGGGCTGAACGCAGTTTAATCCAACGCTGCTTCAGCCAACGCGGCATCAAGGTAGCCTTGAAAATCCTCGTACGGCAACGCCCCGGCAATATATTGGCCGTTAATCAAAAAGCCGGGTACGCCCCGCGCCCCGCGGGCCTTTATTCGCATGGCCAGTTCGATGACGCGGTTATCGTGGCCGCCATTGTCCAGACAATCGCTGAAGTGAGCCGTATCCAGCCCCACCTGCCCGGCCAGCGCCATCAAATACTCATCCGTCACCCGGCTATGGTTTTTAACCTGGTCTGCAAACAACAAATCGTGATAGGGCCAGAACGCGTCCTGGTCCGCGGCACATTCGCTCCCCTCCGCGGCCTTGGTAGACTCTGGCCCGAGCGTGGCATAATGACTGAAGATAAACCGCACCTTTCCGGTTTCGATGTACTCGTCTCGCAGCCGGCTCAACGAGCCGGTGGCAAAGCGCCCGCAGTAGCCTCATTTGAAATCGCTAAATTCGATGAATGTAACCGGCGCATCTTCCGCGCCCTGGCTGTGACGAGCCTCGGCCAAAAGCATCTCGGCCAGGCTGAGGGTAGGTGTGGGGGTCGGCGTGGCGGTCGGTGTTGGCGGGGGTGTAGTCGGCGTGGACGAAGGGGTCGGGGCCACCTGCTCCGGCTCCGACGAGGGCACCGCCGTGATGGCCGCGGGTACGTCAGCGGAGCGGGCGATCCGGTTGCCGGCGCAGGCCGTCAACCCGCTCATACTGATGATGACAATAACCACAAAGCTTCTGAATAACGGCATTACGATTTTTTCCTCTTCCACAGTTCTTTCGGTGCCTGTGCATCACGATCTTCCCATTCAGCCTGATTCTAAAGTTGGATAGTATAGCAGATAAAGCCCCCCGGATCAAAGAATTTTCCGCAAAATCATGCTTGAATATCTGGGCTGCATCGGGTAAAATGGAGATAGAACCAAACAAAGAGCGCGCCTTCACTCGCAATGATGCGACGCGTGAGATTAATGGGTTTGTGGGTTAAAAAGCGACCAGGCAACCATCAAATTAACCGGCAAACTGACAATGTTCAAAGGAGGCATTATGATCCACAGTTTAACCTCCTTCTTTACCCCGCAAGGCGTAGCTGTTATTGGCGCCTCTCCCAATCCCGGAAAAATCAGTCATGGGGTGTGGTATAATCTTACCCATTCCGGTTTTACAGGGCCGGTCTATCCGGTCAACCCCCGCTATCCGGAGCTGGATGGACGACCCTGTTATCAGGACATCGGCCAAACCCCGGACCCGCTTGATTTGGTGGTGATTGTACTGCCCGCCCGCATCACTCCCCCTATCGTCAAGGCCTGTGGCGAACGGGGGGTCAAAGCCATCATTATTATTTCCGGCGGCTTCAAAGAGGCCGGTTCAACGGGCGCCGACCTGGAAGCGGAATGTCTGGCGTTGGCCCGGCATTATGGCATGCGTTTGGTTGGCCCAAATTGTGTAGGCATTATGGATTTGACCAGCGGCCTCAACACCACCTTTCTGACCGGTCGGCCACCGCCTGGCGGGGTGGGGTTTGTATCCCAATCCGGCGGCGTGTGCAGCGGCGGCATTGCTTACCTCACCGGCAAAAATATCGGTCTGTCGCGGTTTGTCAGCCTGGGCAATGAAGCCGATGTGACCGAAACCGACGTGATTGAATATCTGGCCGATGATCCCCACACCAGCGTCATTGCCGTTTATGTGGAAGGTATCAAAAACGGCGCCCGCTTTATGGAGGTAACTCGCCGCGTCACGCGCCACAAACCCATTGTGATGCTCAAAGCCGGGCGCACTGCGGCCGGAGAGCAGGCTGTTTCATCCCACACCGGGGCCATGGCCGGCTCTGCCGAAGCCTGCCGGGCAGCCTTTCGCCAATGCGGCATCATTGAGGCGGCCTCGATGAGTGAACTGTTCGATTTATCGCTGGCCCTGGCCTGCCAACCCCTGCCGGCCGGCGGGCAGGTTTTTGTGCTGACCAACTCCGGCGGCCCGGCGGCCCTGGCCGCGGACACGCTGTCGGCGCAAGGGCTAGCCCTGCCCCACCTGAGTCAAACTACCCAAACCGCCCTGCGCGACCATCTATGCGAAGACATCCAACTGGCCAACCCCATTGACATGCTGGGAGGCGCCGGCCCCGCCGAATTTGAATTTGCCCTGCCCAAGATTCTGGCCGACTCCCATGTTGACGCGGTACTGGTCATTGTGGTTCCCCACTTATTATTGGAGGCCGCAGACACCGCTCACCATATCAACCGGGCCGCGGCTCAAAGTCGTAAACCGGTCTTGACCTGTTTTGTGGGGGATCGAAATGTGGATGAAGCCCGACGAATCCTGCACGAACAAAACCTGCCGATGTATTGCTTTCCGGAAACCGCGGCCCACATTCTGAGCGTTATGAGCCGGTATGCCGCCTGGCAGCAGAAAAAAGAGGATGACGGCCCACCCCCGACCCGGGCCGCCAACCGGGACGCGGTGAGGCAAGTGCTGGCCCGCACCAACGGCAGCCGGGGCCTGGGCGAAGCCGACACCCGCCCCATTTTGAGCGCCTATCACATTCCCATCATTCCCGGCCAGGTTGCCCACAGTCCGGCCGAAGCGAGTGAGGTGGCCGCCGCGTTGAACAGCCCGGTAGCCCTGAAAATTGTATCGCCCGATATTTTGCATAAATCCGATGCCGGCGGTATCCGGCTAAACCTGAACACCCCGGGCGCAGTGGCCGCGGCCTATCAAGAGTTGATGACTGCCGCCACGGCAGCCCACCCGGCGGCCCGGCTCAACGGGGTATTGGTCGAGGCCATGGCCCCCGCCGGGCATGACGTCATCGTTGGCATGCGCCGCGACCCCCAATTTGGCCCGCTGTTGATGTTCGGCCTGGGCGGCATTTACGTAGAACTGCTGACCGATGTCAGTTTTCGGGTAGCCCCCATTACCCGAGCCGAGGCCCTGGCCATGATTGGCGAAACCAAAGCCGGCAAACTACTCTCCGGGCTGCGGGGCCAGCCCCCCGCCGACCTCGACGCCACAGCCGATTGTCTGCTGGCCCTGGGGCAACTGGCCCTGGATTTCCCGGAAATTGCCGAGGTCGAGGTCAATCCGCTGCGGGTACTGGAACAAGGGGCGCTTGCGCTGGACGGCCGTATCATTCTCGAAAATCGGGAAGCCGCGGAAGACCAATCGCATCCGGGCCGGACGTAATTTCTGCGGTTTTTCCGGCCGGCGGGTCAGCACCCCCATATTCAAACCCAGATATATCAAGTTTTTGACATAATCCCGGCAAAATAGTTACCTGACGGGACTTATCGCCAAATTTGGAACTACTGCCGGCGGGTTAAAAGAGCGTTCGATTTTTGAGGCAACGCCTGCCGATTGCGCATGCTGAGCCTGACGAAGTGGCGAAATCAGCCCCAAATCCGAACACACCCGCGGGTTAAGGCCGTTAACCGCACCGCCTCATTTATGCTATAATATACAATATGAAACGCCCGCCGGAAATTCAGCAAAAACTCAACACGCGCCTGCTACCGGTGCTGGTGGGTCTACTCCTGTTTATGCAGATTATCTTCCCCTTTAAAGGCTGGATGATTTTTTTGACCGGGTTGGGCGGGCTGTGGCTGTTGAGCTATGGATGGGCCAAATCACTGGGCACTGGACTTCATCTCAAACGGGAAATGCGCTTTGGCTGGGCGCACGTGGGCGACCGGCTGGAAGAACGCTTCACCCTGATTAACACCAGCAACATTCCCGCCTCGTGGGTGGAAATCATTGACCACACCACCATGCCCGGCTATACGGCCAGTCGGGCCATTGGCGCGGGGCCGCTCTCCCGCAACAAATGGCAAACCGGCGGAGACTGCCAACAGCGGGGAGTATACAAACTTGGCCCCACCACCCTGCGCACCGGCGATCCATTTGGCTTGTATACGGTGAACATTCACTATCCGGACTCCGAAACCGTGACGGTGATGCCGCCCATCATCCCTCTGCCGGCCATCGAGGTGGCCTCGGGGGGGCAGGCTCAGGCCGGCCGGGTGCGGGCGACGATGCTGGAACGGACCGTCAGCAGCGCCGGTGTGCGCCACTACAGCCCCGGCGACAGCCTGCACACCATCCACTGGCCCACCACAGCCCGGCGCAACTCGCTCTTTGTCCACCTCTTCGATAACATGCCCTCCGGCGACTGGTGGCTCTGCCTTGACCTTGACCGGCAGGCCCAGTTGGGCGCCGGGCTGCACGCCACCCAGGAGCACGCCGTCATTCTGGCTGCATCGCTGGCCGATCGCGGCTTGCGACGAGCCAACCGGGCCGTGGGCCTGATGGCTCACGACCAGGAGTCATTAGTTTGGCTGCCGCCGGAACGGGGTGATACCCAGCGCCAGCGAATTTTGCAGGCTTTGGCCACAATCACCACCGGGCCTCGCTCGTTGGCCCAACTGCTGGCAGCCTCACAGACCTCCTTAACCGGCGTCACCAGTTTGATCATCATTACTGCGGCCACCACCAACACCTGGATTGAAGCCCTGCTACCGCTGCTCCAGCAAGGCGCGGTCCCCACCATTTTGCTGTTAGATGCCATCTCCTTTGGCGGCACCACCCCCACCACCCCGCTGCAAACCCTGTTGACAAATCTGGGCATTACCTGCCACGTCATCAGCCGCGATTTGCTGGACCGGCCCGAAGCCCGGCCCGGCCAGCAAGGACAATGGCAGTGGCGGGTCTCGCCCAGCGGACGGGCGGTGGCAGTTCATCGCCCCACCGATATGAGCTGGCGCGAGTTGAGGTGACTGTGTTACCGAAACTTCTGGCGTGGTTAATCCGTCGCATGCGCCCCAGCCTGGTCCTGTTGCTGATGGCTGCCGGCAGCCTTATCGCGACCCTGTCGGAGGTGGTACGGGGTCTCGACTTTGGCTGGCTGCTGGTCATTGCCGTCAGCAGTATCACCCTGGCCTGGATGCTGGCTGCAGCCAAACCGGTACCCGATTGGCTGGCCGCGGTCATCAGCCTGATTTTGGGCAGCGAGGCCATCGGCCTGTACCTGGGCGGGCTGGATGACGATTTGCTGGTGGTGGGGCAAAGCCTGGCCCGTTTGGCCGGGCAATTTTGGCAAAATCCGCTCGCAGGCCTGCCCGACCTATCTGCCGCCAATCAGGCCATACACATCTTTGCGACAGGCGTCGCGGCGATTACGGTCCGCACTGTCACCTGGTTGGCTACCCTGTTCGGCGGTCAGGCCACCTTCGACCCGGTGGTCGTGACGATGGTCTGGAGCGGGGCTGTCTGGAGCACGCTGGCCTGGGCCGCCTGGGTCATTCGTCGTCATCAAAAACCATTGCCGGCTATGCTGCCACCGGGGGCGCTGCTGCTCATCACCCTGGCCAATGCCGTTGGCCCGGTTGACTATTTACTGGTGATGCTGGGGGTTATTTTGCTGCTGATGGGGATTATCGAGCAGACCCGGCGCGAGCAACGGTGGCAGATAAACCAAATTGATTACGCCCACGACCTCCGCCTGGATGTCAATGCGGCGGTGATTATCATTTCGTTCAGCTTGATGATGATTGCCTGGGCCATCCCCTCACTCTCAATCCGGGACCTGGCCCATTTCAGCCAACGGTTGTTGCAGGGCAATCTGACTCAAGCCGAAAGTGTAGCCAATTCCATCGGCCTGAACCCGCGGGCGCAGGCAGAATCGCCCCTGGCCGAACTGCGAGCCGCCAACCTGCCGCGGGGACATCTGCTTGGCTCCGGCCCGGAGCTATCAGACCAAATTGCGATGATCGTCCGAACCAGCGCCACCGAGCCGGGGGCGCGCTATTATTGGCGCAGCCTCACCTACGATGTTTATACCGGCCTGGGCTGGCGTACCTCGGCCACCCGGCAAACAGAGTACGAGGCCGGCCAACCGGCCCGCGCCGCTGCCGCCTCATCCGGTCGCCGGGTGCTGCGCCAGCAGGTAGAAACTATCACCCCCCAGCACGGCCTGCTGTATGCGGCCGGTGACCTGCTGACCGTCAATCACGATTACCGCATCGCCTGGCGACGTTCATCCGATGCTTTTGCCATTACGGTTGAGGCCGCGGCCTACACGGTTGATGCCCAGGTGCCGGCCGTGAGGCAAGCCCAGTTAGTCGAGGCCGGGGTAAATTATCCCGATTGGCTCGGGCCGCGCTATCTGCGGCTGCCACCCCACCTGCCCGACCGCGTTCTGGCCCTGGCCCGGGAACTGACCGCGACCGCACCGACACCCTACGACCGGGCCAAAGCCATCGAAACCCATTTGCGCACGTTCCCCTACAGTCTTGACCTGCCCAAGCCACCGGGTCAGCAGGATATGGTTGACTATTTCCTGTTTGACCTTCAGCAAGGTTACTGCGACTATTACGCCAGTTCGATGGTGGTTCTGGCCCGAGCCGCGGGTCTGCCGGCCCGTCTGGCCGTGGGCTACGCCAGCGGACAATTCGACCGCGCCAACAACCGCTACATTGTTACCGAAGCCGATGCCCACTCCTGGCCCGAAATCTATTTTCCCGAATACGGCTGGATTCCGTTTGAACCAACTGCGGCCCAGCCGGTGAATTCCTTTGCCACCAATCCCCAAAGCGCAGACCCTGCCGAACCATTGCCCCCGTTAACTCCGAATGACGGCTCCAATTTAGCAAGTACGGCTTATTGGCCCATCCCGGTGATGATCATTCTGACTCTGATTGTGGGCGCCGCCGGCTGGTTCCTGGTCGAAGGCTGGCGTTTGCGCCGGCTGCCCCCCGGCCTGCTCCTGGCCGCGCTATACCAGCGTCTGCGGCGACAGGCCCGGCGACTGGCCCTGCCGGTGGGGGTCGGACAAACGCCCTACGAATTCGCGGCCATGCTGATCACCCATCTTGAGGCGCAGATGGCTGAAAGTCGCTGGCACGCCTCGCTGGCCCCTGCCCGCCCCGACGTCCAGCAACTGACCGAGTTGTATGTGCAAGGCTCGTACAGCAACCGCCCCTTAAGCCCCACCGACCGCTACACGGCCATCCAAATTTGGCAACGGCTGCGCTGGCGCTTGTGGTTGGCGGGAGCCGTCAGGCGAATCACCCAATTCAAGCATCGTACCCCCTCTGAATGACAGCTTTGGCCATGCCGGTTCGAACTGTTGCCCCCATGTAAGTAATCCCCCCTTTAACTTGCTTAAGATGAGGCTGCCGGGTTGCCCGAACACAAGTTCTACGGTATACTATAATAGGCACCCTAACAAAATATGCCAAATATTGTTCAAAAGGCCGCGAGCGATTATACTATGGGCAGGGCACCCCTGCCCGCTATGACTGTAATCAATGTTGAACAGCTTCGCCGGGGGTGCTTTTTGCATGCAAGATGTCAAAAGGGACATCCAAATAAATGTGGAGGTTATAGCGCCTTGAGTACATACAGCGCCAAAAACATCAAACAACTGGAAGGCATGGAGGCCATTCGTCGGCTGCCGGGCATGTACATCGGAAACAACAACGTGTACGGCCTGCATCACCTGCTGATGGAGTTGATTGACAACGCAGTTGATGAAATTATGAACGGCTACGGCGACACCATCGCCGTTACCATTCACCCAGACGGCTCGGTCAGTGTGCAGGATAACGGACGGGGCATCCCGGTGGAATACAAAGCCGAGGCCAAAATGTCGGCCCTGACCCAGGTATTGACCATGCTCCATGCCGGGGGCAAATTCCGCAGCGAGGGCGAGCAGGACGCGTACCTGAGCGGCTCCGGCGGACTGCACGGAGTCGGTATCAAAGCCACCAATGCCTTTTCTGAGTGGCTGACCATTGATGTGCATCGCAACGGGGTTCTGTTCAGGCAGCGGTTTGAAAACGGCGGCAAGCCGGTAACCGGTGTAGAAATCATCGAGCCGGGCAGCGGCAACGTCGTCGGCCAGATTGACGCCCGTACCGAACTGGTGACCGACCGCAAAGACCGACTCACCCGCCTGAAAATGGGCCGGCAGAAAACCGCGGTCAAGGCTGAGCCGCAAATCGGAACCGGGACCCTGGTCCATTTTCGGCCCCATCGGGACTGGTTTGACGAGGCCATGGATTGGCCCCACCCCGAAAATTTTGTGCCGTGGGAATTCGAGCGACTGGAAACCCGGCTGGAGCAGGTGGCCCATCTGCACCCCGGCCTGGTCATTGAACTGTACGACCGCCGCGGTCCCAAAAAAGACCACAAAAATCGAAGGTTCCAGGCCAAACGAGGCCTGCTGGATTACATCGAACGGTTGAACGAAGGTCAGCCCACCCTGCACAAACCCATTGCCTTCAAAGGCAACGGCAGCAACGGGGGCGGCGGCATCACCATCGAGGTCGTCATGCAGTATGCCGGCGAGGAAACCACCCTCGTCAGTTTCGTCAACTCCATTCCGACCCCGCTGGGCGGCACCGCGGTCAGCGGCTTTCAATCCGGCCTGACCAAAGCAGTCAACCAGTTTGGCTCCGACAAAAAACTACTCAAAGACGGCAATCTGCGGGGCGATGATCTGCTGCTGGGCCTGACCGCCATCATCAACGTGACCATGGCCAAAACCCCTCAATTTTCCAGCCAGACCAAAGAATCACTAACCTCGGCTGAGGCTCAGGGCGCGGCGATGTCTGTCACCTACGAAAATCTGTTAGCCTACCTCAGCAAAAATGTGGCCGCCGGTAAAGCTATTGTCGGCCAGGCCCAGGCCGCAGCCCGGGGTCGGGAAGCAGCCAAAGCGGCCCGGCGGCTGGTCATGCGCAAGTCGGCTCTGGAAGTGGACGGCCTGCCGGCCAAACTGGCCGACGTGCAGCGGGGCAGCAAAACCGAAGAAACCGTGCTTTACATTGTGGAGGGCGACAGCGCCGGAGGCAGCTGCAAGCAGGCCCGCAACCGCCGCTATCACGCTATTTTGCCCCTGCGGGGTAAAATCCTGAATACGGAATCCGCGGCGATGGCCCGCATGATTGGCACCGCCAATGGCCGCAACAAAGGTAATACCGAAATCAAGGCCATTGTCTCGGCCCTGGGAGCCGGGTTTGGAGCCGATTTCAACGTGGAAGAGATGCGATACGGCGCGGTCGCTATCCTGGTCGATGCCGACGTGGACGGAGCACACATCCGCACCCTGCTCCACACCCTGTTCTGGCGGCACATGAAACCGCTGGTTATGAGCGGCCGATTATACATCGCCATGGCCCCCCTGTACCAGCTCCGCAAAGGTAAAAAGACAGAATACGCCTACAACGAGGAAGAACGGGACCGGGTTATGAAACGATGGGGCCGGGACGGCGTGACGGTGCAGCGATACAAAGGGTTGGGCGAGATGAACCCGGCCCAACTGCGGGAAACCGTCTTTACCGTAGACGACAACGGCCCCTTTAACGAACACATGGTACAGGTTCGGATTGATGATGACATTCCCCGCGTGAACCAGGTGATAAGTACCCTGATGGGCAGCCAGGTAAAGCCGCGGCGGGAATGGCTGCTGAATATGTGGGCCGGCGAAGACAACACCCGGACCGACGACGGAGAGGATGAATAATGTCAACCCGCGAAATATCTTTGATTAAAGATTTGGAGACCTCATATTTTGCCTACGCCACCGAGGTTATCCGGGACCGGGCCCTGCCCCGGGTAGAGGACGGCCTGCTGCCGGTGCAGCGGCGTATTTTGTATGCGATGCACGCCATGGGCCTGCGCCATACCTCGCCCTACAAGAAATCGGCCCGCGTGGTCGGGGAGGTGCTGGGTAAATTCCATCCCCACGGCGATTCGTCCGTTTACGGCTCGATGGTGCGGCTGGCCCAGGAATTTTCGATGTGGGCGCCCCTGGTTGACGGTCAGGGCAACTTTGGCAGTATTGACGGCGACAGCCCGGCCGCGATGCGGTACACCGAAGCCCGGCTGTCGCCCATTGCCCAATCTCTGCTGCAAGACATCAACCGGGACGCCGTAGACTGGACCGAAAATTTTGACGGCTCCTTGCAAGAGCCGGTTATTTTACCGGCAGTGCTGCCTAACCTGTTGGTTAACGGCGCTTCAGGTATCGCGGTTGGGATGTCTACCAATATGCCGCCTCACAATCTGGGCGAGGTCTGCCGGGCCTTGGTTTTTATGGCCCAGAACTGGAAAAAACGGGAAAAAATCACGGTAGATGATTTGATGAAGTTTGTGCCCGGCCCGGATTTTCCGACCGGCGGCGTGGCCTACCGCTACCGGGCCGATACCAGCCGGAACGGAGACGGCCCCGAGACGGTAGACACCATTCGGGATGCCTACCTGGACGGACGGGGTAAAATTGTAACCCAGGCCCGGGTCGCTATCGAGGAAATCAGCGGCGGTAAATCCAACATTGTTGTGACCGAACTACCCTACGCCGTCCAGAAATCAACGGTGCTGGAAAAAATCGCCAGAGAGGTCAACAGCGGGCGGATTGAAGGGGTCTCTGATTTGCGGGATGAATCAGATTACGAGGGCATGCGCATGGTAGTCGAGGTGATGCGCGGCTACGATCCCCGCGACACGCTGGAACAGCTTTTAACCTACACCCAACTGCGGGAAACATTCGGCGTCATCAGCCGTGCCCTGGTGGTGGATGACGAAGGGCAGGTGCATCCCGAAATGCTATCGCTGCGGGACATTCTGGACCATTTCATCAGCCACCGCCTGACCGTTATCATCCGGCGCACCAAACACGAGCTGGCTCAACGGGAAGCCCGGCTGCACATCATCGAAGGTTTGCTACGGGCGCTGGATATGGTTGATGAGGTAGTGACGGCCATCCGCAAATCCCGCTCCAAAGATACGGCCCGGAAAAATCTGCAAAGAACACCTTTTAACTTTAGCGACGAACAGGCCAAAGCGATTGTCGCCATGCCGCTGGGGAATCTGGCCTCGCTGGAAATAAATGCCCTGAAAAAAGAGGGTCGGGAGGTTTGGAACCGGATTAAGCACCTTAAGGAGTTGCTGAAATCCGAAACCAAACGGTTGGAAGTAGTTGTGGAAGAAACCGAGGCCCTGCAAGAGTTTACCGTGCCCCGCCGGACGGTAATTTTGGACAGCGAGGACCAGGTGGCCGGCGCCTCCATCACCACCGAATCTGATCTGGTGCGGCCGGACGGTCCGCAAATTGTGGCCCTGACCACCAAAGGCGTGCTGCGGTCCAATAAATCGGGCTTTTCCTACCGGGTGTCGCCCGGCGTCTCCAGCCGGGCCGTGGAATCCCACCTGGCTTACACCCTGGCTCAGCCGGAAGACCGGGTGCTGCTAATCTCCAATCAAGGACGGGGCTGGGTGGCCGAGGTGGGCCGGGTGCCGGACAAAGCCGCCCCCGGTGAAATGGGGCTGGGTAAGCATGAATTTATCGTAGGCAGCGGCATCATAGCCCCGGATCGGTTCGTCGTCATCGGCACCCGGCAGGGTAAAATAAAACGCATCAAGGTAGAAGACCTGGCCTTAACCGAGGCATCGTGGGCCGCGGTCATCGGCCTGGATAAAGAGGATGAGGCCCTGTTTGCCGGAATCGGCAGCGATGCGGCCACCCTGATGTTCTTTACGGCCGGGGGCAAGGCGGTTCACTTTGCGGCCAACACGGTCAATCCCAAAGCCACCCCCACGGCCAAAGGCATGGCCGGGATGAAGGTGGCGACAGACGACAGCATTGTGGCCGGGGTCATCATCGAGCCGGACAAAACGGCCCAAGTTGTCATTGTCAGCGAGACCGGGCATATCAAACGAATTCCATTGCAGGAGTTCCCCATCAAGGGGCGCGGCACCCAGGGGGTCCAGAGTCTGGACATCTCCAAAGTGACCGGCAATGTGGTCGCGGCCACGGTGGGCAGTGGCAATTTGAAATATGTTGATGTGGTATCCGGCCACGGCTTACGCTGCCGACTGGCTGCCGGCAAAGTACCCCGGGCCAACCGCCGCCAGCGGGGCAAACAACTGGTAAAATTTGGCCCGGATGACGTCATCAGCACGGTGGCCTGTTGGTAATACCGGCGGTAAAAACTGAACCTACGCCAGCAAGCTAACTTTACCGCTGTCCAGATCATAATGGGCCGCGGTAATTTTTATTTGCTCGGCCTTGACCAATTTGGCCAGGATGGGCGGCGCGGCCCGCAGTTGGTCGGCGACCAGCCGGGCATTTTCCCGAATGGCGTTATTGATGAAGTCGCCGGGCTGAGTACCGGCCCGGTCAAGCGCGGGTTGAATGACCCGAACCAGCCGGGGAAGATGGCCTTCCAGCGGGGCGCCGGCGGCTGCGGCTGAAACCGCTCCGCATTGGGCGTGGCCCAGAACCATAATCAACGGCGTGTGCAGATGGGCCGCGGCGTACTCGATGCTGGCCAGTACGCTCTCATCCACAATATTACCGGCCACCCGGATGACAAACAGGTCGCCGAGACCCTGGTCAAAAATAAGTTCCGGCACGACGCGTGAGTCTGAACAACTCAGGATGACGGCAAAGGGCTGTTGTCCGCCACTCAAAGCTGCCCGGCGGGACGCGTCCTGGCGGGGATGTTCCACCTGCCCGGCTACGTATCGTTCATTGCCGGCCAGCAGTTGGGCCAGAGCCTCAGCCGGCGTCGATGATTGGGGGGAATGGCTACGCATTGTCTTTTACTCCTTCTCGTTTATAACTAAGCCCGTAAAACCCAATTCTTTAGATTTGGGATATAAGGGCTTCGGTTGGCCGCTCCCTTTAGGGGGTAGGCCAAAACTAAAGCGTCGTTTGTGCGAACATCGGTTCTGTGGCAAAATATAAACACTCCATATAATAAAGGCAATAGGTG
>Ga0180430_10002759_pt1 | contig 15618 bp, 9 predicted proteins | sample SS_ome_9_FD_132999 | JGI IMG/M metagenome (GOLD analysis project Ga0180430, IMG submission 132999) | Hypersaline lake sediment archaeal communities from the Salton Sea, California, USA - SS_1_S_2 metaG | ecosystem: Environmental > Aquatic > Non-marine Saline and Alkaline > Hypersaline > Sediment... | reverse complement strand
GTTTGACGACGCTGTTGACACCTCACCATCGAAACGGACAATGCTGTGACTTGCTCCGGCGTGAGGCACAGCGCTTCTTCTCCTCCTTGGTAAGACGAGCCCTACAGATCGCAGTGGGCGGCGATCTCGGAGGGCTCGTCGCTTTTTAGGCTCTGTCCCTGGTCTCCCCTCGCCAGGGTGTGCTATAATGGGGCTGTCAAACAGCTCCTGACGCTATGGTAGGGACGGGGGTACGACTCTGTTTAACACACTCAATCACGCACTGGGCGCCACTAAGGTGGCGCGTCCGATCCGGGTGCTGCTGGCCGATGACCATGTGATGGTCCGCGAAGGCACGCGGCGCATCCTCGAACGCGAAGAGGATCTCGAGGTAGTGGCCGAGGCTGGCGATGGCCGCGAGACGATCGACTTGGCGGCCGAGACACTGCCGGATGTGGTGGTGGTCGACATCAGCATGCCGGTGATGAACGGCATCGAGGCCACCAAAGGGATCAAAAAGGTCAGCCCGCAGACGGCGGTACTGGTGCTCACGGCCTATGACGACGACGAGTATGTCTTTGCCATCCTCGAGGCCGGCGCCGCTGGATTCCTCCTCAAGAACGCGCGAGGCTCAGAAGTGATCGACGCGGTGCGCCGCGTCTTTTCGGGCGAGTCGGTGCTGCATCCGACCATCGCGCAAAAGGTGCTGCGTCGCGTCACGCGCAAACCGGCGGACGACGAGATTGATTCGCTCACCGAGCGCGAGCACGAGGTGCTGACCTTGGCAGCCCGCGGCCTCTCGAACCGCGAGATCGCCGTCGAGTTGGTGGTCAGCCCCCGCACGGTACAGGCCCACATGGCCAATATCTTTGGCAAGCTGCAGGTCGGCTCGCGCACAGAAGCGGTGACCTCGGCGCTGCGCAAGGGCTGGATCACGCTGGACTAGGCCCCGAACCCGCCTCTTAGCCAGCAAGCAGGTATCGCTTCGCCGGGCGTGAGGGGCGCCTCGCCACGCTCAGGGTGACGGCACCTGACCGACATTGTGCTAGCTGCCGAGCCCTGGCATCCTCCACATCCTTCGCCGGACCACTGACCGGCCCTCGTTCCTTGCCGCCGTGCTTTCCCTGTGGTATATTGTGTCTACCTGTGGCGTAGGGGATATCCCGTCGCGCAGGCATTTTTGTCGCGGTGGCGGCTCTTGTCTCCGCGGCACTGCGGAGTCACGCCATGCGTCGCATCACCTGGGTGTTTGCCCTGATCCTTCTCCTCTCAATGCTGCCCAGCACAGCCCTGGCAGACTGTCCTACCCAGTTCGTCGCCGACCCCGGCTTTGAGGACGGCAAGTACAAGGGCGAGACGGTGGGCACCAGCCTCTCCTCCTGGCTGGCGGTAGGGTGGTTGCCCTGGGCCATTCTCGGCGACCAGCAGACAAATCGCGAGATCGAGTTCTTTGTGGTCGACAGTACCCAGTTGCGCGAGGGAACCTATCGGGTGCACAGCGGCCGCTATGCGCAAAAGTTCTTTTCGGGCTATTCGACCCATCACGCTGGCTTTTATCAGCGCATCCCCGTCACGCCCGGAAGCCGCGTGACCTTTTCGATCTGGGCACAAATCTCTACCGGCCAAGAGGAACACACCTCCAACGATCTGCCTATTTCCGACCTCAAGAACCCGGGCAACTATCGCGTCTGGGCGGGTGTCGACCCCTACGGCGACACGCCGGCCGGATTCGGCGCACCGCCGTCCCAGAACACGGTGTGGTCCAACCCGGTTCTCGACCGCGAGACACGCCAACGCGACGACCAGGGGCACGAGTATGACGCCTGGGTCTATTTAACAATCTCGACCTATGCTCAGCGCGACCACGTCACCATCTATACCAAGGGGCAGCCCGAGTTCCCAGTCAAGAACAACAGCTCGTTTTGGGATGACGCCTGCCTGGTCGTGGAAGCGCCCCCGACCAGTACGCCTGTGCCGACACTGGTGCCCAGCGAGACGCCCGTTCCCACCGAGACGCCGCTGCCGACCGATACGCCCATGCCCACGGCAACAGCCACCGAAACTCCCTTGCCCAGCGCCACGCCGCTGCCTCCCACGGCAACGCCCCAGCCGGTTGCGACGGCCACCCCTGAGCCCACCATCGAAGAACCCACACCAGTAGCCGACACGCCCGAGCCGCCGACGCCCACCGTCACGCTGGCGGCCAGCGACCCAGAGCATGAAACGGATAGTGGCGATAACCCCGGTCTGGTCTTTATCTATACAGGAGTTGGTCTCTTATTGTTAGTTGTTGTAGTGGCCATTCTTATAAAACTCACCGGCCGCTCCCGATAGCAGCGACTCGCGTCGGCCACGGAGGCATCATGAACGAACGCGTCCAGCGTCTGCGACAACAGAGTTTCGAGGCCCAGCCTGAACTCTCGCACGAGCGCGCCGCCTTGCTGACGACCTTTTACCGCGAGAACCAGGGACGCTACTCTGAGCCGGTGATGCGTGCCAGGTCGTTCTACTATCTCTGCCAGCACAAGACGCTCTACATCGGGGATGACGAACTGATCGTGGGAGAGCGCGGACCCGTACCCAAGGCCACGCCGACCTATCCAGAGCTGACTTGCCACAGCATCGAGGACCTGCGCATCCTCGATTCACGCGCCAAGACACCCTATGCCGTCTCGGACGAGATGCTGACCGTCTATCGCGAGGAGGTAATCCCCTATTGGCGGGGGCGCTCGATGCGCGATCGCGTATTCTCGCAGATGGAACCGATCTGGCGCGACTGCTATGAGGCCGGCATGTACACCGAATTCATGGAGCAACGCGCGCCGGGCCACACCGTGCTGGACAACAAAATCTATTGCAAGGGGCTGCTGGACCTCAAGGCCGAGATCGCCGAGAGCCTGGCGGCGCTCGATTTCGCCGCGGACGCAGACGCCACCGCCAGGCGCGAGCAGCTACAAGCCATGGATATCGCCTGCGATGCCAATATCTTGTTTGCTCAGCGACACGCCGACCTGGCGCGTGAGATGGCCGCATCGGCTTTGGCGCCGCAGCGTCGCGCCGAACTGGAACGGATCGCCGCGGTCTGCGAATGGGTTCCGGCCCACGCCCCGCGCACCTTTTGGGAAGCACTACAGACCTACTGGTTCAGCCACCTAGCGGTCATCACCGAGTTGAACGGCTGGGACGCCTTTAATCCGGGACATCTCGACCAGCATCTGGCGCCATTCTATGACGACGAACTGGCCGCTGGCACCCTCGACGCCGATGCCGCCCGTGAGCTGCTGGCCTGCTTTTGGATAAAGTTCAACAACCAGCCCGCCCCGCCCAAGGTAGGCGTGACCGCGGCCGAAAGCGGCACCTATAACGATTTCGCCAACATCAACATCGGCGGTCTCAAGCGAGACGGCAGCGACGCGGTCTCGCCTGTCTCGTACCTGTTGCTCGACACAGTCCGCGACATGCACCTGTTGCAGCCAGGGAGCAACATCCAACTGAGCGCCCGCAACCCAGACGCCTTTGCCAAGGCCGCCGCCCGCGTGATCCGCGAGGGGTATGGCTATCCCTCGGTGTTCAACGCCGACGTGGTGATCCAAGAGATGGTGCGCATGGGCAAGTCGGTCGAAGATGCCCGGCAGGGGGGTACCAGTGGCTGCGTCGAGACCGGCTGTTTCGGCAAAGAGGCCTATATCCTCACCGGCTATCTCAACCTGCCCAAGGTGCTCGAGCTAGCCCTGAACGACGGGCGCGATCCGGTGGGGGGCAAGCAGCTGGGACCGCACACGGGCGATCCGCGCACATTCGCCTCATTTGAGGCCCTCTATGCGGCTTTTGAGGAGCAGTTGCGGCATGTGATCGACGTCAAGATGCGCGGCAACCACTATATCGAGCGAATGTACGCCCGCTATGCGCCCGCACCCTATCTCTCGGTGATCACTGACGACTGCATTGCCAAGGGCCGCGACTATAACGATGGCGGGCCACGCTACAACACCAACTATATCCAGGGTGTGGGGATCGGCTCGATCAGCGATGCCCTGTCGGCCATCCAGACGCACGTCTATGGCGAAGGCTCGCTCAGCATGGACGCCATGCTGGCTGCGCTGACCGCCAACTTTGAGGGACACGAGCCCACGCGCCTAATGCTGGCCAACCGCACGCCGCGCTATGGCAACGACGACGAACGGGCCGATGCGCTGATGCAGCGGGTGTTTGAGAGCTTTTTCCAGCACGTCGAGGGCCGCCCCAACACCAAGGGGGGCGAATACCATATCGACATGCTGCCCACCACCTGCCATATCTACTTTGGCTCGGTGATGGGCGCCTCGGCGGATGGCCGCAAGGCGGGCCGGCCCCTGTCGGAGGGGATTTCGCCTGTGCAGGGGGCCGACCGCCAGGGTCCCACGGCGGTGATTCGCTCCGCCGGTAAGATGGATCATGTGCGGACCGGCGGGACGCTGCTCAACCAAAAGTTCTTGCCCAAGGCACTGGCTGGCGACGAAGGAATCGAGCGTTTGGTGCGCTTGGTCCGCGGCTATTTCAACCTGGGCGGGCACCATATCCAGTTCAATGTCGTCGATGCCGACACGCTGCGCCACGCCCAAGCCCACCCCGAGCAGCATCGCGATCTGATCGTGCGCGTGGCCGGTTATTCGGACTATTTCGTCGACATCAGCACCGATCTGCAGGAAGAGATCATCTCGCGGACGGCGCACGAAAGCTGGTAAAAGCCCTCGGGACCAACCCCGCGTCCCCCTCGTGACCCACTGGCTGTCAGGGCCGTGTCCAGTGCACATTCCCTGGAGCGTCTGGTTTTGACAAAGGGTGGGCGCGATGGTAATATCTCGACTGCTTGGCCGAGATGGCGGAACTGGCAGACGCGCTGCGTTCAGGGCGCAGTGGGCATTAGCCCATGAGGGTTCAAATCCCTCTCTCGGCACCACAAACAAAAGGCTGCTCCACTGATGGGAGCAGCCTTTTCTGTTGCTGTTGGCTGGTACTGGCTCTCGTGCCTACTCGGCTGCCAGTGCCTTGCCCTCTGCCGCCCAGACCATGCCGCGCGCGACCATCTCGAGGATCTGCGGATCCTGCTCAAAGACCTGCGCGACGTGCCCCAGCGAGCTGTAGAACACGCGGCCTTGGCCATACATCTTGGTCCAGGTGACCGGCATGATGGTGTCGCCAAAGCGCGTAATGGCCAGCACGCGGTTTCCTGGATCAACGTGCATGAAATAGTGTTCGGAGCGCACCTCAAAGGTATGCATCCCCTCGGTGATGGGGCTCTTTTCGTCCGTGAATTCGACCTCGTAGAGCACGCCGTCGTTGCCGGGGTGGGCCACCCACTGTCCGCCGACCATGTACTGGAACTCGGTCTCTTGGCGGAAGGAATCGCCCATGCCGCCGTGCACGCCAGCCAGACCCACACCGCTCTTGACGGCGGCGAGCAGTGGCTGCAACTGCTCCTTTTCGATGGTGCCCATGGTCCACTCGGGCACGATCAGATCAAGCGCCTTGAGCTTGGCCTCGTCCTTGAGACTATCGAGAGTATCCGACACCTCGACCTCGAACCCACGCTCGCTCAGCGCCTTGCGAAAAATCTCCGAGACAGGTCCGGGTTCGTGGCCCTGCCAACCCCCTTGTACGATCAGAGCCTTCATGTCTCTCCTTTGTGTTTGGCACATGCCGCCGAGCGGCACAGCCTGGTGTTTGCGAATGCCCTATGTATAGCACCGCGCTACGGAATGCGCAAGGATTCCGGCCGCAGCTAGGTGAGCGCCACCACGGTGTCGATCTTGTCTGGGGCCTCTTTTGGTCCAACGATCACCAGACCGCCGTCGTAGGGCTCGATGCTGAGCGCCGAAGCGGGAGCACAGAGCAGTCTGGCCGTCTCAGCCGACACACTCTCCAGGACTAAACGGCCATCGGACGGCCAATCGAACACGTGCAAGTAGACCGTGTCGCCTTTTTCTGTCGAGCGGCACCAGGGAACCCCTTGTATTGGGCCGGCCTGGGTGCCATAGACGGCCTCGCCATTCACATCGAGCCACTGGCCCATGGCCAACAGCCGATCCACACTGGGCTGCGGAATGACCCCCTCGGCGGTGGGGCCGACATTGAGCAAATAGTTCCCGTTTTTGCTGACAATGTCCACCAGCTTGTGGACCAGGTCCTCGGTCGACTTCCAGTTGTGGTCGTTGGTCTTGAATCCCCAGGTGTCGTTGATGGTGGCGGGCGTTTCCCAGTCCCAATCGGCGGCGCCATCGGGGATTTTGTTGTCGCCGGCCGAGGCATAGTCGCCGAGGGTGTTGCCCAGGCGGCCACTGATGATGCAGTCTGGCTGCAGCAATCGGCAGTGCTCGAGCAGAGCACGCGACTGCTCCTCCTCGATGATCATCGGGGTATCGAACCAAACCAGGCCGATGGGACCATAGTTGGTCAGCAGTTCAGTAAGCTGCGGCTTGACATAGGTCTCGAGATAGTTGTTGAAATCGCGCGCCCCAAAGTCCCAGTCGTTGCCCCAGCCATTGGGATGGTGCCAATCCTGCGTCTGCGAATAGTAGAAACAGAAACGAATGCCTTGTCGCTGACATTCCTCGGCCAGTTCCTTGATCACGTCACGAGCAAAGGGGGTGCCGTCGGCCATGTTATAGTCGGTCTGTTCCGACTGAAAGAGGCAAAAGCCGTCATGGTGCTTGGCGGTAATCACCATGTACTTTTGGCCGGCGGCCTTGGCCAATGCGACCCACGCCTTGGCGTCGAACTTGACAGGGTTGAACTGCTTGGCAAGCTGTTCGTACTCGGCGACGGGCACTTCGGCGCGCTTCATAATCCATTCGCCGATACCGGCGATTGCCTCGCCCTGCCAAACGCCGGCAGGGATGGCATAGAGCCCCCAATGGATGAACATGCCGAAACGCGCCTCACGCCACCAATCGAGGCGTGTGCTGCTCTTGGCGTCTGCTCGCTGTCCACGCCCCTCACGGAATGCCTTGTCCAGATGTGCCACAATCCTTCTCCTCTACTCCGTTTCGTCTTGCGATATGCCGTCGTCGGCCAGCCCCCACTCGCGGGCGCTGGCAGGATCAACCTGCCGCATACTCAATCCCAGGCGGTGATGCTCGCTGTCGATGCGCAGAATGCGCACCAAGACCTCGTCGCCCGGCTGTACAATCTGGGCGGGGTCGAGGACGCGCGCCTCAGACATTTCGGAAATGTGGATGAGGCCCTCGACACCATCCTGAATCCGGGCAAAGGCGCCAAAGGCCACCAAGTTGGTGATGGTCGCCATGGTGAGCTGCCCGATCTGGTAGCGCCGCTCGATCGAGGCCCAGGGGTTCTCGTAGAGCCGCTTGATGCTCAAAGCCACGCGGTGGTGTTCGAGATCCACGCTCAGTACACGGACACTCACCCGCTCGCCGAGGGCCACGACATCATGGGGGTGTGACACGCGCCCCCATGACAGCTCTGAAATGTGCACCAGACCGTCGAGGCCGCCCAAGTCGACAAACACTCCGAATGGGCAGATATTGCTGATCAGCCCCTCCCGCATCTGTCCGGGTGCAAGTTGGTGCAGTAGCGTTTCGCCCTCCTCGGGCGCCCAGCGCGTGGCCCGCTCGGAAAAGACCAGACGGTTGCGCCCCGGGTCGAGCTCGATGACGCGCAAATCCAGCTCCTCGCCCACCCAGTGGGCCAGCGCCTCGTCGCGCAGCGATTCGTCCTCGATGATGGGCACCTCACCCAGTTGCGATATCGGCACAAACCCCTGCAGCTCGCCCCAGCGTACCAACAGCCCTCCACGATTCCAGCCGGTAACCAGGGCCTGAATGGTGCTGCCTCGCTCGAACGCCTCTTGGGCCGGAACCCAGATGGGATCCGCCGCAACAAGGGGGGGCGGTGAGGGATCTATTGGCACAATGTCCAGGTGCGGCGAATGGGACGGCTCGTGGCTCTCAGAGGCAGTCGATACCTCGGCGAGGAACTGCTCCAAAGCGGCGATGCTGTGTTTGTCAATGCTCATGCCTGGCCCTACCTGCTATCGATAGATACTGCGCTGGTGGTTCGCCGACGCGGCCCCCGCTCGCTCATAGAGAGACCCCACAGTGCTCACGCGCGGCCCAGTGCGTAGTCGGCCAGGGCCCGCGAAGCCAGCTGATCGCCCAAGAGGTACCCCTTGCCCTGCAACGAACCAGGCACGTCTCCCAGCGGATCGCCCTGCGCCGCCGCGATGAGCAGCGCTTGCTCTTTGGCGGTGAAATGGCGCCAGATATCGTCGAGACAGGCTGCCGCTGTCTCGCTTGCGGCCTGGTGCACCGCACGCCACGCGATTTCTCCGCCACCAACCGCACCGTCGAAGAGGAGTCCGCACAGAATCTGAGCCAGCAAGGGGATGCCGCCACTCCAATCGCTCACCCGCTCGATATGGGCCGTGAGGTCGACGCCGCTCACCTCGGAGGTGTCGCGCACGAACTGGGCCGTCTCGTCCGGATGCCAAGCCTCGACGTACTCGACCTGGAAAATGTTAGGGAAGGGCGAGCTGACCACGTCCTGGTGGCAGCAGTTCTTTAGCTCGGTGCGGGTGGCCGTGATCATGGTCATCTCGATGCGCTGCGAGAGCGCCCGCAGGCTCTCGAGAAACTCGACGGCCCCCTCCTTGGCTCCCAGCGGCTCAAAGTTATCCATCAGCAGCACGACCCGGGTAGCGTTCTGGCGGGTGTGGCTCAGCGTCGAGATGAGCGTGCCCTGCAGGCTGCGCCAACCCGGCCCCCGGTCTGGGATGCGACGGCGTGGATTGATCTCCGCCAACACATAGCGAATGATCTCGATCGGATCGTTAAGCTTGGCACAGTCGAGATAGACAAAGCGCAGCCCGCCTGCTTGCTCCTCGCAGCAGGCCACGAATCCCGGTGACTGGAGATGGTATAGCAGCGACGTCAGGCCACAGTGTGGTCCGCCCACCAACGACAGACAGGCCGCCTTGCAGATGATCTCGGTGGCTCGCTGCAGCTCGGGTCCACGCCCAAAGAACAGGTCGGGGTCTCTCACCGGCGCCGTATGGTCGTATGGATTCTGTCCCATCGCTCGCACCTCCTGAACCAGCGCGGGGTCGCTGGCTTGCGTAGCCCCCGGGGTCCAGCACTCAGTCGTTCAGATTCGGATCGCCCAGGGTCAGGCCCCGCCCGCGCACGGTCACGATATAGCGCCAGGGCTTGCCATTCGGTTCAACGCGGCGACGCAAGCGGCTGATCAGTTGGGCAATACGCTGGTCGTCGATCTGGTCCATATAGTCCTCCGACCAGACCGCCTCGACGATGCGATAAAAGCTACAGATACGTCCACGTTCCTCATAGAGCAGCTGCAATAGGCTGAACTGGTTCTTGGGAAGGGGCGGGTGGATCAACTCGCCGTCGACATAGGCATTCCCCGACTCGACATCGACAAAGACGCCCTGCGGTGGTACCTCGGGCGCGTTCTCGGCGGCCGAGATATCGCGCTGGTGGCGTTCCAGGACATAGCGACGCAGCGACTCTGAGACATAGTCGCCCTGATAGAGATAGCCTCGCTGCTCCAGGCGCCAGACACACTGCTCATCGGGGGTGGCGCCCCCTACCGCAACGTGGATCAAGGTTCTTTGCTCGGCGTGGCGCAGGTGCCGATCCCAAAGGGCGTCGAGATGCGGTCTCGCCTCTTCGACAAAGGCGTGCTCAACCGATTCGTGGTCCTCTGGAACCAGTTCGCCATTCTCTTGCAGGCGCCGGTAGTATTGCCAGCCCGCCATCTGCACCAGGTAGGGAAAATGGCCGCCGAGCGAACAGATGCGGTCATAGAGCGTGGTCAGCGGAGCCCCGCTCTCCTCACTGGCGTGCTCGAGGAGCGATTGCACTTCCTCGGGCGTCCAGCCGCCGAGCTGCACATGGCCAAAGATGTTGGGAAAAGGCGAACTGATCACCTCCAGCGCGCAGGTCTCGATCAGACGGTGACAGGTGCTCACCACGAGACTGAGGGCATAGGCGCTGCAGAGACCGCGCAAGAACAGGAAAAAGCGCGGCTCGAACGTATCCGACTCGGTGATGCGCTCAAACTCGTCGATCAAGAGCACCATACGCCCGGGTGCCAGCCGCTGAAACAGTTGCCGCACATCGCTCTCGGACACATCGCCATCCGGCACCGGAATGTCCAGATCGGGATAGGCGATACTGGCGGCGGAGAACACCTCTCGGAAGAACCCCTCCGGCTCCATCGGGCAGACCTGGGTATCGACAAAAACGAACAGTAGACTGCCATCGGGCGGCAAATAGCGCTCGCGTACCTCGGGCCGCATAAGGTGAAAAAGAAACGAGGTCTTGCCCACCCGTCGGTCGCCGATGACGTTTACCGAGCCCCCTTTGGCGATCTGATCCATGACGCCAAACAACTCGGTCTCGCGACCGACGAAATCCGCCGCCTCGCGGACAGGTCCGCCGTTAATAAAGGGGTTGAGCGCCACGGCGGTCTGACTCATGCCTCTCTCTCCTGGATGATGCGGAGTAGAATTTCGTTCTGCTTGAGCCAGCGCCTTGTCAGACCCATCTTGAACGAGTAGCGCAGCTGCTGTCCGATGCGCATCTCGTTCACCAGATCGCGCTCCTTGAGGGCCATCAGGGCCTGCAGCGCCTGCTCGCGGTCGAGGGCAATGTGGCGCCGTTGCAGAAGGCTCAGGATGTCACCCAGCGGTACAAAGACGCGAATCTCATCGGTGACATAGGCCAGGGCGGCCAGCACCAGCTTTTCAGAGTCATCGAGATAGTTATAGATGCTGTTCTCGATGTTGCCCGCCGCGTCCTGCAGCACGCCGCCGATGACAAACTCGAGGTCATTCAGCTCGACATAATTCGTCTCTTGCTTGCGGGCCAGCTTGACCATCTCGTCGCAGATGTACTGGATGAAATATGGATGGCCGGCGGTCACACGCAGGATTCGCGGTACCACCAGGGGGTGGTAAATGAGCATATCCTCGACGGGCCGCAGAATCAGATCCTGGGCCTCGCCATCGCTCAGATAGCTGATCTTGCGCACCTTGGGCATGTTGAACAGGATCGAATTGAAATCCTGCTGCATGCGTCGCACTTCATAGGCGCCGGTGAAGAGAAAGGTGAACTTGCTCGAATGCTGGGTGATGCCCCTTAGGTAGTCAAAGATGCTGGCGTCGAGCGTCCCCGATTTGACCTTGCCGATCAGAACGCCAAACTCGTCGAGCATTATCAGCAAACGCTGCGAATCGAGGCGGCGATCGATCTGGTCGCAGAATCGTCGGAACGCGCCATGCGGGCTGGCCTCGTACGCACTCCACTCGGGATAGTCGAGCTGCATGCCACCATCCTCGAGACGCATGACAATGGCAGAGGCCAGCTCGAACAAAAGCTCTTTGACCGTGTCGATGTAGCCATAGAGCTGCAGGTCGAACAGGAGGCAGATATGATCCTCAGTGGGCGGGCTCTGCAATAGTTGATACAGGACCGACGTCTTGCCCATGCGCCGCTCGCCATAGAGCAGCAGCGGTTGCTCCTGATAGAGGTTGGAAGCGTTCTCACGAACCCACTCGAAGATGTCCTGACGACCAAAGAACATCTCGTTGGTCTTGACCGGCATGCCGACGATATAGGGGCTGCGCTCGATGGGGCGGTATTCGGCAGGAGCATCGTAAAAGCCAATCTGGAATCCCCAACGTTGCGACACGCCCTGCCGCTCGTCATCGTCGTAGCGGACATCGAATACCAGGCTGGCCGATGTACAGCGATTGGGCGCCAACGAGATGCTCACCTGGCGTTCCTCGCCGATGCCCACGGGGTTGAGGTTGACCTGCTCCGAGTTGATGCACTGGATACCGCCTCCCCCGACATCGGCGTGGACCGAGGCGGTCACGTTGCGTGCCGTGCTATCACCCTCGTTGAACAACTGGAAAACTGCCTCACAGACCTGCTGCCCGCGACGAATGGGCAGGGAGGGCGTTAGCAGCGTAACGAACAACGACGCCCGCCCTCGCAGGGTCTTGATGACCGCAAAGATCGTATCGTGCCAGGTCGAGACGACCTGGTCCACAAACATGCGCTCAAAGGGCAGGGTCGTGCTCTCGATCAGGCTCTGCACCTCTTGCAGTCGGTCAAGGGCGCTGATCAACGCATTGCGCTGGGCGTCGCGACGCGTCAACGAGTGGAACACGGCAATGTTCTCGATCACATCGCGAAATGCCCAGAGGATCGTCTTGACGTGAGGTCGCATCCAGATGTCGACGTCCCCAAGCCAATCGCAGGCCAGGCTACAGCTCTCTATGTCCTGCAACGCGTCGGCATCGGCCAGCGATTGGGCTGTGGCCAAGGACTGATGGAGCTCGAGCCCATGCTGCCACCATTCGAGGTCTCCTGTGACGACGAGAACGCTCTCTTCATCCTCAGCCTGTCGCAGCAGGGCATAGCTGGCGGCTACACCAAACAGGTCATGGTCACTGGGTCGCGCCCGGGCCCCAATGGCGCTGAGCACATCCCAGGCCACACTGCGGGCCTCGTCGGTGGTCTCGGGATCGTGGATCACGTCCAACAGCGGCTGGATGGCCGCATCCTCGAACTGAGTCAGTGCGCTGGTGCAAGCGCTGCCCAACTCGGGGTCACCCAACCGATCCAACAGCGAAGGTACGGCACGGGCGTCACCGATTTCGCCCAAGCTCGTGATCAGTGCATGGGTCAGCGGAAGTTGGTCGCTGCCGGACAGCAATTCGATCAGTTCGGGAACAGGCTGCGGCTTGCCCAGGCTGCCCAGGTGGCGGACGGCGTTGATGCGCACGCCGATGTCATCATCGTGCAGGGCCTCCATTAGCGCGTCCACCACGTGGTCCTCGCCAATACGACCGAGAATCTGCAGGGCGCGTCGACGCACCTCGTAGCGATTGTCAAAGAGCAGCGCGCGCGTGAGCGGCTGGGTGGCCGGTGCCCCAATTTGCTCCAGGGCCCGCACGGCAGCATTGCGCACCTCGGGCAGGTCGCCGGCGATGGCCTCGATCAGCGGCTGTACCGAAGGCTCTCCGATTGCGGCCAAGGCGGCTACCAGACCCGCGCTGGTAGAGATATCCTTTCCCTGCAGGCCGTCGATCAAGGCGGGAATGGCGCGTTCGCCGATGCCCGAGATCGCCTGGACATAGCCGGCGGTCTCGTCCGGACTGGCCAGCAGAGCGTCGATCAAAATGGGCAGCGCCCGTTCGTCGCCCAAAGAGCCCAGCGTGCGCGCCACGCGGCTGCGCTGCTCGGACGATAGACGACTGCTCTCGAGTTCGCGGGTCAACAGCGGTGTGGCCACCGGGCCGATCTCGATGAGTGCCGTTTCGCAGACCCCTACTATGGCCGGATCGTCATCACGGCCGATGTCCATGGCACTGATCAGCGCCGCGATGGACGAATCGCTCAACTCGGCGCTCTTGGCCTGCTGCACCAGAGAATGGGCCGCTGCCTCGCGGATGCCAGCGTGGGGCGATTTCAGCGCTCGCGGCAGCACATTGACGGCCTGCCGGGCGGGAATAAAACCCAGCGCCCAGGCGGCCTGCTGCCGTACCGAGGCGTCGCTGTCCGAGATAGCCGTCCCCAGGGAGGGAATGGCCCAGTCCTGATGCAGGCGACCGAGGACCAGCGCCGCACGGCGGCGCATCTCGGCCGATTGTTGACGGTCCACCACCAGGTGGCCGAAATGGTCACGCACGGTCAGACGGCTCATACCCGCCAGGGCAATGGCGGCTTGCTCCCACCGTGGATTTTCGTCATCCTCAAAGAGCCGGTACAGCCCGTCTTGCGTTCGCTCGCGGATGGGATCATTGCATTCGCGCAACTCGGCGATGGCCCTGGCCAGTAGGAACCAGCGGTCTGGCTCGGCAGTGACCTGAGCCTCGATGCCATAGAGCAGCGGAAGCGGATCGACCATTTGGCCGGCCGCCAGCGCAATGACGTTGGACCACTCAGGATCGCCGGCATGCTGCAGCAGAGCACCCGTGCGTCCGCCGGCGACCAACGCCCGCGCCGCCAAGTGCTCTTTGAGGCTGCGGTCGAAAAAGCGGCTGTGGTCCTCCAGATCGGTGCAGGCGCAAAAGATGCCCGTCTCGATGCCGATCTCGTCAACCAAGAACTCTGACTGAGCCTTGTGATCGGAGGTCAGACGCTCGCGGGCCATGTCGATCATCTCGGCGCGCGTCATCTCGTGTTGCCCTGACTCGAAAAGCTGCAACGCGACATGCTGCAGGATATTGGTCTGATCTTTGAGGGCGTAGGCAACCGGGTCGCCCGTCTGCAGTTCGGGCCACTCTTGCAGCAGCGTGTTGAGAGCACTCTCGAACAGCCCGTGGAGCCGCGCGGAGCGATTCCCGCCGCCCAACATTGAGCGACACATGCTCGCCAGCATCAACGGTCTCTGGCTCAGGCCGCGCAACGCGGCGCTCCGCTCCAGAGCGGCGCTCAGTCCCCTTTGCTGCGGAGAGCGGCGGCCCAACTGGCGCGCCACATACCGCTCGCGGTCCTGATTGGCGACGCCAACGAGATGCAACTGCTCGAATCCCTCGATGGCCAGGCGTCCGGCAACGGGTCGCCCTGCCGCCACCCAGATGGTGTTGGGATAGGCCGCCGCCATCTCGGCGACCTCTGCGAGTCGCTCGGGGCGGGCCATGCGGTCAACGCCGTCCAGCAGCAGCAGGCATTGACCGGCCTCGATGCGTTCCGTCAAAAAGGCGCGCGCGCCAGGAAAGCGATGGCGGGCCATGCTGCTCAGGAAATAGTCAAGCAGCCCATAGTTGTCCGGCCAGTCCTCCAGGTCGATCAGAATCGGCACGATCTCTGAGATCGACTGCCCGAACAGCTTGAACGTTAGCCAGCGAATCGAGCGCGCGTCAATCTCGCCGGCAAAGCGCCAGGCCAGTGACTGGAGCAGGGTGCTCTTGCCCGCACCGACGGGACCCAGGACCAGCAAGCGCGGGTGTTGGGCCATGGCGTCCCAGATCTTGTCGGGATGGTCCTGTTCTTGATTGGAGGATACCAGGAGCGGCATATAGCCGTCGTCCATGGAGAGCGCATCGAGCGCGGACAGGGAGGGGATCAGATCACAGCTATCGACCAAATCCTGGCAGTAAACCTCGTAAAAGCGCTCGCTCATGTGCGGCGCCAGAGCGCGAGCCACTCTCTGTTCGGCGCTGTGCAACAGCCCATCCAAGAGGCCCCTGCCGGCCGAGCCATCACGCGCATTGCGACTCATGCGTCTCTCCAACAAAAGGTATGGTGGTCTATAGTCTAGACGATCCTAGGGGCCATTGGTCACGACCGGCCCCATCGCAAGGCATCTGTAGTCATTATAGCACCCGCAAAAGGGGGTGACAATGGCGCCGGCGGCCGGCTATCGCCAGCCACGGACGCATGATATACTCTGCAAACATCCCAGACTCGCGATACGAGGTCGTCCCATGAGCACCCAAACCGAGATCCACACCCTCTCCAATGGCCTACGCGTCATCCTGCGGCCGGTTCACACGGCACCGGTGGTCACCACCTGGTTGTGGCTGCGCGTCGGGTCGCGCAACGAGGTCGAGGGCGCCACAGGCCTCTCACACTGGGTGGAGCACATGATGTTCAAGGGCTCGCCCGG
>Ga0180430_10002758_pt1 | contig 15623 bp, 14 predicted proteins | sample SS_ome_9_FD_132999 | JGI IMG/M metagenome (GOLD analysis project Ga0180430, IMG submission 132999) | Hypersaline lake sediment archaeal communities from the Salton Sea, California, USA - SS_1_S_2 metaG | ecosystem: Environmental > Aquatic > Non-marine Saline and Alkaline > Hypersaline >... | reverse complement strand
TTAGCGGCAAAGGCAGTAATGATTGGCAGCCTGGGCCATGCAAACCAGGTAATCAAAATAAGCAGAGCAATCAATAAGATCCACAGGACTCTTTTAATATGCTTTTTCATGAAAGGGCGATTTTTTTTTAACTTCGAGATACAGCCAAAATTATATCATATAATGGCAATCACAAAAAAAAGCCGCCCCAATCGGGACGGCCTCCAATTCTTCTGTCAGAAAATAAGCTTACAGGGGATTCGATACCACTGTGACATCAATATCATAGTTCAGTCGAAAGTGGATATTCCCTTTATTACAGGTTCCAACAGCTGAAACCGTAATGGGCACCTGGTCTGAAAGTATATCATCTATCGCATCATAGGAAGCTGCATCAAGAGATAAAGAAAAGCCGGCATCAATGGCCCAGTTCTGATTAAGGGTCCATGTATATCCCCCGCTCATGGTATTAGAAATTCCAAATTCAGTACCTGCCAGAAGCTCCACTCCTGTAACTGCAAATCCGGCAGAATCAATCGACAATACCGTAAGGGTGATCGACTGTGTTTTGTAATCCTCTATTAAATCCTCATATTCCTCCAGATCAGCATTTAACACATCGATAGTTGCAGATTCATCAAAGCCGTGAGCATTAGTGGACTTCAATACAGATGCGTCCGTAACAACATCAAGGTTCCCTTCAATGTTGGTATCTATCTCAATGTCGGCCAGTCCTTTGATCCAATCGCAGGATGTCATGCCGGCACTCAGCATTATTATCACTAAAACTCTTACTGCATTTTTCATATCTATCTGGTTTTAATATTTCAGTTCCTATAAATATAGGTCTTAAAGCCTTATATGTCAAACAATCGAGACTAATCTCATCTGCCTTTTTTACCAAGTAGGACTTTTGCCGGACAGAAAGGCTAAAACACTATGATTGAATATAGCATGATGTAAAAGGGATTTGACCAAATTTCACTTTTTTAACATGAAATAAGGAGGCAAGGCAGGGCTATTCCCGCATTACTTTTAATGCCTCTTTTTCCGACCAGAGGCAAAGTGCATCACTGTCTTCCTGTGAAAGCCTGGCTTGCTTATGAATGAGCATATAGCTTTGAAGTGGCATGGTGCCAGCATCCAGCGCATCACAAAAATCAGCAAGCGCCCCAATCTTATCTGCTTTTTCCAGCTGCCCGTATTCACTGAAGTTCAGCTCCTGTTTTCCTTCCTTCACATGCTTATTGAGATACCATGAAAGAGGTGAAATCCTGCTGTACCAGGGATAGTTAGTGCTATTGGAATGACAGTCATAACAGGCAAGTTTTATAAGATCTGCAATATGCTCCGGTGGCGATATCACAGCCAGCATATCCCCCTCCGGATCAGGGGGGGCAATATTTCTATCGGGCTGGAACAACTGCAGCAGAATCAAGATGGCAATAAATCCAAGTCCCAACAGCTTTAATCTCCTGCTCATCAGTCTGCCTGCATCAGTTTTTCAGACTCCTGCCTGGTCCAGTCTGCCAGTTGTTTAATTTGACTTTCAGACAGTTTCGCATCCGGTTTATTTTCCAGGTATTTCCCGGGAGGCATTTTATTCTCTTCCACAACTTTCCCAATATCTCCCAACAATGCGATTTGCTTGGTTAGCCTGTATTCTTCCCACTGGGCAAAATTTACAGCCTTTAAAGCTTTATCTGAGCTCGCACCTGTGTAGTGACAATCATAACAGGATGCTTTCAGAACAGTTGAGATCTCATCCGGAAATACGCTTTCTGGAGGAGCATCTAAACTAAAAGACTGAAAAAATAAAAAAAGGATTCCTGTCGCAAGCAAAAGAACAATCTGTTTTTTCATATCACTGTTTTTTTTAATGGGCCTAGACTTGGTAAGATAAATAAAAAAGAGATAATGGTGCAAACCTTAAGAGCTTTTGCGCAGTTTCCTGATCTGATTCCAGTTGGTAAATTTTCGTAAAAGGTCATATACCAATGTAAGATATAGAATCACAGCAGACAGCCATATCACTGCCAGGTTGAACCAGAAAGTATCGAAGGAGAGGGATCCCACTCTTTTGATGGGGGAAAAAAGATGTGCCCTGGCAATCCTTGATCGTGGCACCTGGTAAATTGGCCCGGTTTTGCGGATCAGGTGATTGTCCCAAACCGAAAAAATCTGGTGCTTGTTTGCGAGCAGATCCTCCAGTTTGCCATTGGTATAGGTCCTCTTCATCTCTACAAAGTTTTCCTCCCCTTTCCACCTTTCAAGCATCCGTGCAACATGTTGCTCCTTCATCAGGCTGGCTTTACTGTTATGCCAGCTAAAGATCTGCTTTATACGCATTAATGAGTCAATTGCATTTGCATATACCTCTTCAGTAAAGCCAGAGGGAGTGAAGCCTTCAGGGGATCCAAATGATTCCACTAAAGCCATTCTGCTTAAGTCGTTTAATTCATTTTTAACCAGTTCCAGATCTGCTTTACAGGATTCTGGAACATTTCCAGGTGAGGATTTAAAATTGATAATATTCAATCTGCTTTCGATCTCCTGAACCCGGCTGGCCTGGTAGGATGTATTGTGAATCAGCTGGTCAAATTCAAAAAACTCCCTGGTAAACCTGTTGCCCTTGAACTGGTGTACCGCCATGGCCTCATATGCCCAGCGTGATGGCATTAACTCTCCGATAATTGGAACATACTCGGGATTATCATGCAGATTGTTCAACCTGTCGAAGGGGATCATAATACCACTGAATAGTAGCTGGGGAACTATGATAAATGGAATCACAATATAGCCTGTTCCTACCGAGTTGAGCCCAGCCGAAATATTTAATCCGATCACATTGGCAAGACAGGACATGGTAAAGAAAATGGCCCAGTAGTGAAAAAGCATCCCTTTGATCTCCAGTATTGTATTTCCTACCAGAACAAAGGAGAAGGTCTGGATGGCTGAAATAAGAAACAGAACAAGGAGTTTTGAATGCAAATAAGAGAGGCGGCTAAGACGAAGAAAGGACTCTCTTTCCTGAATCTTGCGGTCCATGAAAATCTCTTTTACACTTACCATCAAACCCATAAACATGGAAATAATAACCCCTATGAAGATATAAACGGGGAGATTCTCATTATCCCGGAAAACATAGGAGGCCTTGGAAGATAGATCGTTTGTATAACGAAGAAACCAGGCACTTATCAGGGCCAGTAAAGGAGCCTCCAGAAAGTTGATCAGCAGGTATTGACGGTTGGTCAGTTTGCGGAGAATATTCCGGCGGAAGAAAATGGCAAACTGTTCAGACTTTCCGGGTATTTGAAAATCCCTGTTAGGTAGAGCTTTCTTTTTGCTTTTTATCTTCTGCTTCGACTCAATTCTGTCAACATAAATATCATACCACTCTTCAGGTGACACCTTTCGTTCGCCGGTAACTTTACCATACTCATCTACCTGCCTGGCTTCCACCATCTTCAGTATCTGCTCCGGCATCACATTCCCACAGGACTCGCAATGACCCACATCAGCATTAACATAGTTGCTGAGCTCCTTAAAATAAGTGATGGCATCTATGGGATTTCCCTTGTAAATAACATGTCCTTCCTTGTCCAGCACAAGGAATCTGTCAAAGAGCTTATAGATATCTGAATATGGCTGGTGGATATTGACTATCACCAGTCTTCCTTTCAGAGCCTGCTCCTTGAGTAACCACATAACCTTTTCCGATCCCATGGAAGACAGGCCGGAGGTGGGCTCATCCACAAACAATACAGCTGGTTCTCTGATCAGTTCCAAAGCGATATTCAGTCGTTTTCTTTGTCCTCCGCTTATGAATTTGTTCAGAGGACTTCCCACTTTCAGGTCTCTGATTTCCTCCAGGTCAAGATCCGAAAGCACCCTGTTTACCCTCCTTAGCAGCTCATCTTCAGTCAGGTTACTCAGGCAGAGCCTTGCGTTTAAATAGAGATTCGTAAAAACCGTCAGCTCTTCCATCAGAAGATCATCCTGGGGAACAAAACCAATGATCCCTTCAATCTTTGACTCCTCTTTGTGTATATCATAACCGTTGATGGTAATCCTTCCTGATTGAGGCATTAGCTTGCCACACAATATATTCAGCAGAGTAGATTTCCCGGCTCCGCTACCACCCATAATCCCTATCAGATTGCCTGACTCTTTGGAAAAACTGAATTTTCTGATCCCCTTGGTACTGTTCCTAAATTGATACTCTATGTCTTTTGCTACAAAAAAAATCTTCGCCAGCTCCTTGGTATGGTGGAATTTCCTTGAAACATCACTATAATAGACAGGACTTATCATGGCTCCTGTGATCAGTGATCCTTGATCCAATAACTCTATCCGGTCCGGAACAATGGGTTGGCCATTAAGGAAGAGGTTCATATTTCCCATATACCGGAATACAAATGTATCCGTACTGGCATGGTGTAAAATGGCAATTCTGCCTTGCAGTTCCTTCTGTCTTATATGACCGATCCCAGCCACATATGGCGCCTTGTTTTTGTCGATCACCATGATCCGTTCTTTATCACAGGCATCACAGGCATTCAATACAAAATTCTTGGTATTATCATGCTCCCGCCTGGAGATATTGAATGAATCGGCAACTGTTCGGATGAATGCAAGCTCCCTGGAGGTCATCACCTCATCTTCATTGATGAATTCTACCAGCCTGAGAAATACAATGAATTTCTCTGCTTGAAGAAGACTCCTGTTAATCTCCTCTGTAATATATTTTAGCTTTTCAGAATCCGAAAGAGTCTGTCTTTGATGGGTAATACCTCCACCAAACAGAAGTGGATGGTGGATCTCCAGGTAATGATCAAATACAACCAGATATTTATTAATCAGCTTGGTTTTCAGGTGTTGCCTGAGAAAAGTCTTAACTATTGACCTGGCTTTGAAAGAAACACCATCCTCTGATGCATTGGCTATTATAGCAAATAGCTGTAGCAGCGCATTTAATACGGCCTCTTTCATTATGTTTGTCAGCCTCTTTCAGCTGAATTATGCTTGCAAGCCCTGAAGTTCTACTCCGGTTCGGGGGCACAAATAACATAGATAAGAAACCGAAGATTTCCCGAAACAAGCTCCGGGCATCTTCATTCCATGCTAAACGATACTTGAGCGCAGGATGTCTATCTTTTCGGAGACTATCTTGAGCTGTTCGTCGGTCATAATATCGCCAACTCCTTCGTAGAATTCCTGAATCTCAAACAAAGCCTCGTACAAATCAGATACTTCTTCAACCTCTTTGACCGGTTCCAGTAAAGCCACCAGCTCATTCAAAGAATTCTTCTGCCTTGCCAGTGCCTCCAGGAAAGAAGTGTTGTCGATAGCTTTTGAAGCAACATTGGTTGTGATATAAATCCCTTCTATCCAGCTTCCAACGACTACCAGGCGAGCCAGAACATCCTGCTGGTTTTCAACCAGGTAGTTCCAGGTGTCGTCAAAGGATTCAGTGACAACCTGAATTAAGGAATCGCGGTTGTCGATATTCCTTTCAATCCGCTCTGCGTAGGTAATATTGAAGGTTGTGGAAATGCCCAAATCATCAATAAGGATTTTGGAAGCCTCCAGGTAATTCATTGTTCCCTGTTTCATCATATAGGTGGTGGCATAGCAAAGATCTGCAGCATACACACCAAGATTCAAGACCTTGTCGCGTTGAGTAATATACTCTCCTGCTTTTTCAGGTCCGTTGGAAAGGGATAAAATATAAGGAGCCCCTGATTGATAAATAAGTTTTGTTATATCATAAGAGGTGGGAATTGGATACCCTGAAAGTTCCTTCACCACGTCCTCTTTGAGTTCGAGCTCACCAGGTGCCGGAACACCAATATCCTGCTTCTTCTGGGAAGTATTACAAGCTGAAAACAGTACCAAAGAGGTACTTAGCAATCCAATAATAAATAATCTTAGTTGTTGATACATTGCCTTTTTCATGATCAAGGATTTAATTATTGCTTATTTATGTTACAATCGTTACAATTTAGGAAAAAGTGGAATGAATAAAAAATTTCGTGTAAAATCATATATCTTTGATGATAACGTCATTCTCTTTCAGATAACAGAATACTAATCATCTTGTTCAATGAATGTGCTTACATTATACCTTGTTGCACTTGGCTCTTTCCTACAAGGTACACATCCCGACTCTCACAGCTACCTTAGTGATATTATGCAGCCGGGCGAGCAGTTGCTGATAGATACTCTGGATCTGCAAACATCGGGCCTCTGCTATGATGTGGCCTTTTACCGGGACGGTATTCTTTATCTGAAGCCTGGTGAAGAAATCATTTATCTTGCTCCTCTGGATGAAGCCGAACCTGCACAGGGCAGACCACTATTTTCCAATAAAGATATAAGTTGCTCCCCCGCAGCTCTTTCTTTCTCTGGCGATTACAGCCGGGGATATTATACCATGCCCGTGGAAGGAGATAAGCAGCGGTATATGGAGAAGATATTCGAAATATCCATTGACGGTGATGAAGTTTCGGCTACTGCACAGGCCGCTTTTACTAAGGACCCCTCCAGAAATCTTCATCCTGCGGTTTCAATGGATGCTTCTCTGATGGTTTTTTCTTCAGACCGCCTGCCCACCAGTGGTGGCCTGGATCTTTTTGTTTCACGCCTGACAGATGAAGGCTGGTCCAGTCCTGAGAATCTTGGTGAATCGATAAATACAAGCGGTCATGAATGGTTTCCCTTTCTGGACAAGCTGAACAATCTTTGGTTTTCTTCCACGGGACATTCCGGATATGGGGGATTTGATATCTATTTCTGCCCTTTTAACGGGACGGGATGGGACCTACCCCGAAACCTTGGCTTAGCAATCAATAGTCCGAATAACGAAATGGGTTTCTCCATCCATCCAATGAAACAAATGGCACTCTTTTCAAGATCCCAGCCTGCGGAATCGAAGGGTATCGCCTTTAAAATCAACCTTCATGAAGAGTTCTCCTCCAGGGATATCTCGCTTGTCATGCAGGAAATGGCTAATCCTGTTTCTCAGATGGTGGCCCCTGTTCCCGAGAAACCCCAATCGACACCTGAACCCGAATCAAAGCCAGAGCCTGAACCAGCGCCCGAGCGCAAAGTAAACCAGGGAACCGACGAAGTGATTTTCAGGGTTCAAATCATATCCAGTCTGTATGAAAACAGCTTCCCTACAGTATTAATTGAAGGTAGCAGTTACAATACCCATGAATATTTCTACATGGGATCCTTCAGGATCACTGTTGGGAAATTTACTTCCTTAGAAGAAGCAAATGCTTTCAGGCTTAAATGCCTGAACTCAGGATTTAAACAGGCCTTTGTGGCAGCTTTCCGGGGGGGGAAGAGGGAAACCGATCCATCAGTCTTCAAACAATAAATTCTATGCATCGCATCGTTGATCATCCACTGATTCAGCATAAACTGACACATATTCGCAATAAGCATACGGGTACCAAGGAGTTTCGTGAAAATGTCAATGAAATAGCTGGATTGATGGCCTATGAGATTACGAGGGATATCCCCTTACGCAAAACGGAAATCGAAACACCGATGATGTCCTGCGTATGCAGTGAACTCTCCAGGGATATTGTACTTGTGCCGGTACTCAGGGCAGGACTGGGGATGGTGCACGGAATTACCAGTTTGATCCCCACTGCAAAAATCGGGCATGTGGGCATGTACCGCGATCACGCTACCCTGCAGCCCTTAAGTTACTACGCCAAGTTTCCCTACCGAATGAAAAAGGCCGTAGTACTCGTTCTGGACCCCATGCTTGCCACCGGTGGAAGCGCCAGCGCAACACTTGATAAATTGAAAAGTGAAGGAGCCACTGATCTGAAACTGGTTTGTATTGTTGGTGCCCCTGAAGGACTTAAACGGGTCAGCAAAGATCATCCGGATGTGGAAATTTTCCTTGCAGCCCTCGATGATGGACTGAACGAAATGGGATATATTATACCCGGTCTGGGCGATGCGGGCGATCGTTTATTTGGAACTAACGACTTCCCAAAGCAGGTATAAGCATCTGAATTCCAATTTTTTAACATCCCTTTAACAGGCTGAGTGAACTTTTCTATTTATATTGTGTCTAAATAGAAACCTTTCTGAATAAGTCCTGTTATGAAAAAGTTTTTAGCATCTATTGCTCCATTGTTTATCAGTGTTCTCCTTCTTGCACACCCCGAAGAGCCAGGCCCGGCAAAAAAAGCTGATGTCATGTGGCACACGATTACTGTTATCGACTACAAGCCGGGTACTGTTGATAACGCCAGGGAATTAATTCAAAAATTTGAAGCCGCTTCAGAAAAGGCCGGGATTGCCCCACCGGTGATCTACTGGTTTGATTCCGGCAAATATGACCTTGTAGTTACCTGGAAACTTCCGGATGGTCCGGCAGAACTTCAGGGAAAATGGAATCCGGCAGGAGAAACCTGGTGGGACGCACTTGTCGACCAGGAAGGTTCAGAAGAAGCCGCACTAAAATTGCAATCCAATTATAATGATCTTATCGCATCTACACATACAAGTGTTGCGCGTAAGGCAAAATAGGTACAGCAAAAGCATATTGGATTTCATTTAGCAGGGAGGCTTTCTTGAAAAAGAAGGCCTCCTCTGTTTTGGCGATTGAATCCTAAGTTTTTTTATTATAAATTTACTCGTACACCTTTCTCCGCTATGAGTAAAAGTCAAAAACGAAAAAAGTCCGCTGAAGCCCAAAACTCTTCATCAAAAACCAGGCTCAACAAAAAATATTATTTCAAGGAGCTGGAACGCCTGCAGCTGGAGCTGGTAAAACTCCATGAATGGGTAAAAGCAAAGAACCTTCGTGTAGTTGTCGTTTTTGAAGGGCGGGATGCAGCCGGTAAGGGTGGAGTTATCAAGCGAATTACACAGCGGCTGAATCCAAGAATCTGCCGTGTGGTTGCCCTGGGTGTACCAACTGAACGCGAAAAGACTCAATGGTATTTTCAGCGCTATGTAACCCATCTCCCTGCAGAGGGCGAAATTGTACTTTTCGACCGCAGCTGGTACAACCGTGCTGGTGTGGAACACGTGATGGCCTTCTGTACGGAAGATGAGTACTGGGATTTCCTGCGCTCCTGTCCCCGTTTCGAAGAAATGTTGATTCACTCCGGAATTATCCTGGTTAAATACTGGTTCTCGGTAAGCGATGAAGAACAGGAACGCAGGTTCCGCGAACGCATCTCTGACCCTCTTAAACGCTGGAAATTTAGTCCTATGGACCTGGAATCGAGAAGCCGCTGGATTGAATACAGTAAGGCAAAGGATGAAATGTTCTCTTACACCGACACCAAAACTGCACCATGGTTTGTGGTCAATGCTGATGATAAGAGGCGGGCCAGGCTCAATACAATTCACCATCTCCTCTCCATGATTCCCTATGAAGAGATCAAGCACAAGAAGATCGACCTTCCCCCCATCTCCATGGAAGGGTATGTCAGGCCCCCGCTCTCAGACCAGACCTTTATTCCTGAGGTTTATTGACAATCTTCTATTTTTTGTAAATTGCTTCTTTTTTAGCCAATAAAACCCGAAATCCTCAAACTATGAAAACATTAATGAAGTCAGCTGTACTTTTATGCCTGAGCATGCTAGTCCTCTCCTGTGGATCTGAAAAGAAGATTGAACTTTTTAACGGACAGGATCTGGATAATTGGAACATTGTCGTAGACAGTGAAGACGGGGAACCCAAAGATCTCTTTTATGTGGAAGATGGGGTGATGCATACCCTCGGCTCACCTTTTGGCTATATCCGGACCAAGGAGTCATACAGCAATTACAAGCTTCACGTGGAATGGAAGTGGACCGATGAGCCCACCAACAGCGGCGTACTGATCAACGTCCAGGGTAAAGAGCTGATATTCCCGCATTGCATCGAAGCCCAGCTAATGAATGGCAAAGCGGGCGACATTGTGCTTATGGGCAAGGGAGCAGGGATTACCGTCGAAGATACTGACTACATGGTTGAATCGGAGGAAAACCGCTACCTGTCTATTCCCAAGTTCGAGGAGAGCAGTGAGAAAGCTGCCGGTGAGTGGAACAGCTATGACATTACCTCCGTGGACGGAACCCTGGAGCTTTATGTAAATGGTGTTCTTCAAAACAAAGGAAGCGGCATGACCCTGACCGAAGGTAATATTGCCCTTCAGTCGGAAGGATCTCCTCTGCAATTCAGAAATATCTATCTGCAGCCTTTATAGGCTCTTACCAGGTCGACATTGGATTATCCACCTTTATGGGGCCTTTGAACTGGGCTACATTGAATCCTGCCTTAAAGCAAAAGCGGGTCATTTTTAAAAATTTATCATAATCAATGGCTTCTTCCACATCGCTTACCATATGGTAATCACGGTGGGTCCCAGTTGAATAGAAGAGGATTGGTATGTCCTGCCTGGCGAAATTAATATGGTCGCTCCGGTAAAAATAGCGATTCGGATCGGTCAGATTATTATACTGGTAGTTACCTACCAGGCCTGCTTCCTTTAATGTCTTCTCATTGATCTTCATCAATACTTCACTCTGCAGGCCACCGATAATCTTTACCGAATCGACCGCCTGGATAGTCAGGCCGGATCGCTCGCTAAGCTGATCCTCAGCTGCTTTGGTGCGGCCCACCATATCCAGATTGATCACGGCAGCTATCCTTTCTTTAGGAACCAGGGGATGTTCAGCAAAATACTGAGAACCAAATAATCCAATCTCCTCGGCAGAAACCCAGAGTATCCCTATGCTTCTTCTGGGCATTTCATTCTCCATCTTAAAGGCTTCCGCAATTTCAATAAGTGCCACAGTTCCCGATGCATTGTCATCGGCCCCGTTAAACACACCCCCCAATCCATCGGTTCCCACATGATCATAATGGGCAACATAGATCACCATCTCATCCTTGAGAACCGGATCGCTTCCTTCAATCATCCCGAATACATTGTAAACCTCCAGATCATTCCTCTTCATCTGGAGCTCGACCTCCACGCTTGTGCCTTCCAATTGAAATGATTGGGGCTTCAGGCTCCGGTCAATTTCCAGTTGAAGGTCTTTCAGGTTCTTCCCGACCGTAGCCAGTAACAGATCAGCTACATGCCTATGTATCATCACCATGCCGGGCTGACTCCCCTTCATCCCTGCTGTACTCTGCCCCACTTCTTCTTTTTTCAGTTCACGGGATCTGCTGAGGTACTTTGCAACGGCCGGACTAATATCTTCTATGGACTGCATACCCGACTTGGGGTCCATAACCATCAATACTGCCCTGGGTTGCTGGGAGAATATATGTCTCATTTTATACTGAAAATTCTGCATATTACTCCACTTATCATTATCAAAAAGAGCTTCTGTACCCTCTTCGTTCTGGGGGGCCCTGTTCATAATCAATACCACCTTATCTTGAATATCGATATTCTCAAAATCGTCATAGTTATGCTCTTCGTCCTTGATTCCATAACCAGCGAAAACCACTTCCCCTTCAAAAATGGACAGATCACTACTGGGGGATGGAAAGATATAGAAAGGGTCTTTGCTAAGCTCAAGCGCACCGTCCGCCCCGGTGATGGTAATATGGCTCTTTTCACGGTCATAACTCTTTTCTGCAATCAGATAGGGTTGCAGGTAATCCTTATTTGCATCAAGCGGCTGAAGCCCGAGTTGTTCTGCCTGGACAGCAAGGTAGCGAGCTGCGACCTGAAGACCTGGCTCGCCTGTATCACGACCCTCCAGTTCATCAGAGGCAAGAAACAGCATATGCATTTTCAGATCGTGAGTGTTAATTGACTCCATCCCTCTGTTCTGTGCGTAAAGTTGAGAAGAGATAAGGATTGCAAGTATAATGGCGAAGATTGCTTTCATAAGGATTTGATTTTAGGATACCCGGGTGAAGTTAATATTTTGAAATAAAAAGTAAGAATTTTGCTTACTTTTGCGCTCATTGAAAAACTACTTACAACAAGATTATGGAACAGATGCAACTGGATATTTCAAGGGTTTACGAATTCATATCCCCTGAAGAAATTAAACAACTCTCGAAAGATACTATATCGGCACAGGGCACTCTTTACAGGGGCGATGGCCAGGGAAATGACTACCTGGGATGGCTTCACCTTCCTTCGGAGATTAGCAATCAGCAATTGGAAGATATAGAGCAGGCTGTTGCGGGCCTGAGAGAAAAAACCGAGGTTCTTGTGGTAGTGGGAATCGGGGGTTCATACCTGGGCGCCAGGGCGATAAATGATGCGCTTGCCCATAATTTCTCTCATCTGAAGAAGGAGCAAAAAGCACCCCATATGCTGTTTGCCGGACAGAATATAGGAGAAGATTATATGTATGAATTACTGGAATTGCTTGAGGAGCAAAGCTATTCCATTGTTGTCATTTCAAAATCCGGAACGACCACCGAACCGGCCCTTGCATTCCGGATTCTGAAAAACCACCTGGAGGAAAAAGTAGGCAAAGAGGAAGCCCGGGACCGAATCATTGCCGTGACCGACTCCAGTAAAGGTGCCCTCAGGCAGCTGGCCGATAATGAAGGATACCGCTCCTATGTTATTCCGGACAATGTGGGCGGAAGGTTTTCAGTTTTCACACCGGTTGGACTGATCCCTCTCGCCATTTGTGGCGTAAACATCAGGGAACTTGTATCAGGAGCCAGGGAGATGAGTAAACGTTGTGATCCCTCGCTTCCTTTTGAGAAGAATCCTGCAGCTGTTTATGCAGCCACCCGAAATGCACTCTACCGTTCAGGAAAAAAAATTGAACTCCTGGTTAACTACCATAACAAGCTCCACTTTGTGTCTGAGTGGTGGAAACAGCTGTTTGGAGAAAGCGAAGGCAAAGAAGGGCTGGGAATTTTCCCTGCTGCAGTAGATAACTCTACCGACCTTCACTCCATGGGACAGTATATACAGGAGGGTGAGAGAACCCTCTTTGAAACTGTTATCAGCATTGAAAAAACCGATCACCAGCTCTCTATTCCCGGTGATCCTGCAAACCTGGATCAGCTGAACTACCTGGAAGGAAAAAACATCGATCATGTGAATAAGATGGCCGAGCTGGGGACCATCCTGGCCCATCTGGATGGCGGTGTTCCCAATATGAGGATTTCCATTCCAGCCCTGAATGCCAGATGGCTCGGTCAATTGCTTTACTTTTTCGAAAATGCATGTGGTATCAGTGGTTACCTTCTGGGAATTAATCCCTTTAACCAACCCGGTGTGGAAGCCTACAAAAAAAATATGTTTGCCCTGCTTGAGAAACCAGGTTTTGAAGAGGAAACTTCAAAGATCAAATCAAGGTTGTAAACAATTTGTCTCACACAATGTTAATGAACCGGGGATTCCCCCGGTTTTTTTATTCCTATGAAAGATTTATTCCCCAAGCTTAATCCCACTGTCAAAGGGATTTCACTGGCTTTCCTGGCAACCCTTGGAATGGCCAATGTATATGTTTTTTCCAAAGCTGCCTTCCTTGAGGTAAACTACTACCAGTTCCAGTTCTACTGGTTTGGATTCGCCCTGATCTATATCCTGCCCTTCCTTTACTTTACAGGAATGATGAAAAAGATTCCCGGCCTGAGCAAAGCTTCAAATCTGACCCTGATTCTTATCGGCTTCCTGGAACTCGGAGCAGCAAGTCTGCTGTTCCTGGCTATTCAACTGGCCGATAATCCAACCACCATTTCTTTCCTCTCCAACCTGACTCCTATATTCGTAACCATACTGGGAATCCGTTTCCTGGGTGAGCGATTCAATGCCGTGGAAGCAATAGGGATTATCCTTACGATATCTGGAGTGATCCTGATAACCTATACCAGGGACACAAGTATAGCTGAGTTTTTTGGAAAGGGCTCAGGATGGATCCTGGTTTCCTCAGTCTTCTCTTCCATCAGTATTGTTACTGCAAAAAGCCGGATCAAAGACATCCATCCAGGAATACTTACCCTCAACCGGGTTGTTTTTCTTTTTGTCTTTGCCCTGGCAGCAATGATCATCAGGAAGGAAAGCTTTGTTATTTCAGGAACGGCCACTATGAATCTGGCCATCGGTTCTCTTCTGGGACCATTTCTAACGGGCATGGCCCAGTACTCTGCTCTAAAATACATTGAAGCTTCCCGTACTATGATCATCCAGTCCACAAGAAGCCTCTTCGTACTGGCAGGCTCTATGATCTATCTTTCCATATTGCCCGAACTGCTTCAGGTGATAGGCGGATTAATAACCATCTTTGGCGTGATAGTTATGACCTGGGGAAAAATGAAATATAAAAAAAGGCAGGACCCTGATCCGGTTCCTGCCTCTACCAACTAAGCTAACTAAATACGAAACTGTGCAATATTAGTTCACTTCAATCTGCCTGGGGGCTTTCTGCACCTCTGCCTCTTTTTTGGGGAGATTGAGTGTCAGGATCCCTGACTCATGTGTTGCCTTGATCTGCTCCTGATCAACGGTTTCAGGAAGCTGGAAACTTCGTTTGAATGTCTGATAATTAAACTCCCTGCGCAGGAAGTTTTGCTTTGCCTCTTCCTTATTCTCTTTCAGCTCTGTAGAAATCGTCAATACATCGTTTTCGATCTCCAGCTTGAAATCCTTCCTGGCAATTCCGGGAGCTGCTACCTCTATGATAAACCCTTTGTCGTCTTCAGATACATTGACTGCCGGATTACTACCATTACAGTTTGTGCTCTTCAGCTGATTAAAAAACCTGTCGTTGAAAAAATCATCCCAGTAAGCGGGTGCATAGTTTCTGTTAATTTTTGCTAACATAATAATTCCTCCTATTTGTTTTATTCTTATTTAAGTTTTAATGACTGAGAATGAAAGGTCAATTCCTGTACCATTCCATAAGAAATTCAAGGATACTGCCATCCTGTCATTAAAGCAGAGGTTTTGGGTGTCATTTTGTCACATATACCCTGGCAGGGTCTGACAAAATGCATGAAAGAATCAGGAAAATTACTTTTGGAGTTTCTCAATTTGTCTAAGCAGTTCAGCTTCTTTTGCCACAGCCTCTTCTAAAGCCATCTCAAGTTGCACCAGGTTTTCCTTGAATCCTTTCTCCTGAGAAGCAAGTGCCTCAGCCTGCATTTTTGTTTGCTCAAACAGCTTTCTGTTTTGCAGATTGGCCTTGACCTTGGCCAGAGTTGTTGCCAGAGCATCTGCCAGCAGTCTGATAAATTCAATCTGGTGGCCGGGCATCTCTCCAAGTGACGCTAACTCCATCACTCCCATTACCTGTTGATCAAGAAGTACCGGCACAAGCAGGATGGAAGAAGGTGTATCTTCACCCAGACCGGAGCGAATCTTCATATAATCAGGAGGCAGATCACTTACATAGATCAGTTCCTTCTCCAGGGCGGCTCGCCCAACAAGCCCCTCACCGAATCTGAATGTACGATGAATCTGCTTCTCTCTGTCAAAAGCATAACTGCCCGATATCTCCAGGTAAGGGCCTTCTTCACCTTCTTCATCTCTGTTAATAAAGAGCGCTCCCACATCGGCATTTGTATAGTTAACCAGCTCCTTCATCAGCAGGGTAGATAAGTCTTTGAGATTATCTTCTGCTTCCCGGAACAAAGAACTGAACTTGGCAAGACCCTGGGCCGACCAGGTACGATTCTCTTCCAC
>Ga0180430_10002757_pt1 | contig 15624 bp, 12 predicted proteins | sample SS_ome_9_FD_132999 | JGI IMG/M metagenome (GOLD analysis project Ga0180430, IMG submission 132999) | Hypersaline lake sediment archaeal communities from the Salton Sea, California, USA - SS_1_S_2 metaG | ecosystem: Environmental > Aquatic > Non-marine Saline and Alkaline > Hypersaline >... | reverse complement strand
TTGTTCACCCCGGCGCGCTGCCAATACTGTCTGATTTTTTGCGCCGCCACCCCCGGGCCGGTATCGCCGGGGCGCGGCTGGTGTATGGCGACGGCTCGTTTCAGCACAGTGTGTTTGGCTTTCCGGGGCTGTGGCAACTGGCCATCGAGCTGCTGCCCCTGCCGGGCCGGCTGGCAGAATCCTCCCTCAATGGCCGTTACCCACCCTCGCTATACGAAGCCGGTCAACCGTTCCGGGTAGGGCATCCGCTGGGGGCAGCGATGGCCGTGCGCGGCGAGGCCATTCAGCAGGTGGGGCTGCTGGATGAGCAGTACCAGATGTACGTGGAAGAGGTAGATTGGGCCAAACGCATTGTGCAGGCCGGCTGGCACAGCTATTGCGTGCCGGAATCAGTTGTCACCCACCTGGGCGGGCAGAGTACGGGCCAAATCAAAACGACCAGTTTCATCAACCTGTGGCGCAGTCGCCACCAATTTTACCGCAAGCATTACAGCCCGCCAAAAGTGTGGCTGGCGGGCCTGATTGTGCGGTGGGGGATGCGGCGCCAGGCCAAACTCGACAGGCAGGAGCGCCAGACCGACCCGGCTCTGGCCGAGCGGTTGGACGGCTACCGCACCGTCAGCAAAATCTGGACAGAGAACCAATTATGACCAACATTGTCGCCGCCATTTTGACCAAAAACGAAGCGCGCCACATTGGTGATTGCATCAAAAGCCTGAACTGGGCCGATGCGGTTATGCTGGAGGATTCTTTCAGCGATGACGGCACGGTGGAGATTGCCCGCCAGTTGGGGGCGCATGTCAACCAGAACAAATTTGTGAATTTTGCCGTGGCCCGGAACAATGCTCTGCAAAACGCGGCTGAGTTGGGGGCCACCTGGATTTTATTTGTAGATGCGGATGAACGGGTGACGCCGGAACTGGCCCGGGAAGTCAAGCAAACCATTGCCCACAGCGCACACAACGGCTGGTGGATTCCCCGCTACAATATTATGTGGGGCCATACCATGCGGGGCGGCGGCTGGTATCCCGATTGTCAATTGCGGTTGATGCGCGTTGAGGCGGCCCGCTACGACCCGGAACGCCAGGTCCACGAAATTGTTATTCTGCAGGGCGAGGCCGGATATTTGAAGGAACATCTGCTGCATTATAATTATGACTCGCTGGCCCAGTTTAAGCTGAAACAAAACCGCTATCTGGATTTTGAGGCCAAAATATTGCAGGAAAAAGGCATCCGGGCCAAACCGTGGACCTACCTGACCATGCCGGCCCGTGAATTTTATCGGCGCTACGTCGCCCTGGAGGGCTACAAAGACGGCTGGGTGGGTTTGCAGGTATGCAGTTTGATGAGCTGGTATATGTTTTTAACCTACGTGCGTCTGCGCCGGTTGTATCAGGCTGAATAGTCGCCCCTACAGAAACGATTATGACTGATGTCATCGTGACGGGGATATCCCCGTCACGATCTCCAAAAAAGACAACAAAAAAGCCCCCAACAAAAGTTGGGAGCTTTTTGATTCCAGAGGAAAATTTAGACCAATTCGGGGTCGAGCAAGCCGTAGTTGTTATCGGCCCGGCGGTAAATCACGTTCATCCGGCCCAAATCCACATTGTAAAAGACAAAGAAGTCGTGCCCCAACAGTTCCATCTGTTCAACGGCTTCGTCTTCATCCATCGGATGGGCCGTAAACCGTTTAACCCGGACAATTTCCCGTTCGCTTTCTTCGTTAAGGGCCTCCAGCACTTCCTGTTCCAGAGCCGGCAACATTTCCGGCTGGGGCTGGCGTTTATTCCCCTGCCAGCGGTCCAGGCGTTTGCCTTTGTAACGAACAATCTGCCGGTAAATTTTGTCAACAGCCGTATCAATACAGGAATAAATCGCGTCGGAACGCTCTTCGGCCCGCAAAATGGCGCCGTTGGCCCGCAAAGTTATCTGGACAATCTTTCTGTCCTGAGCGCTCTTGGTTTTCTCTTCGGTAATTTCAACCCGAGTTTCATTAATGTCCGGCAAGTAACGGTCAAGCTTTCCTACTTTCTTTTCGACATATTCCCGGATCCGGTCAGAGATGATAAAATTTTTTCCTTTTAGAATTAACTGCATTGTTCTATCCTTTCTAGCGCAAGGCATTTTTGGGACTATCCACCAATGATTTGCCGCGGATAAGCGAAAGCCTTCCCGGCGGTGAATATAATGTCCCCTATGAAATGATTGTATGGATTTCAACGCGCTTTGGCAAGTGTTAATCCCCATATCCGGGAGCCAATTTCGATTTGTTGCAGGGCCGCGGCACAGGCATCCAGTGTGGCGCCGGTGGTGCAAACGTCATCAATGAGCAAAACAGCCTGTCCGCTTAGCTGCCGGTCCCGGCAAGAAAATGCATTTTCCATATTTTGATGTCTTTCGGCTGCGGTCAACTCCATTTGAGTTTGTGTTTTCCTGGCCCGATAAAGGGTGGTGGTATTGACCGGGATTTTCAATAATTTCCCCAGTTCGGTGGCCAATAACTCGCATTGGTTGTACCCCCGTTCTTTCTGCCGGGAGTGGTGCAACGGAACCGGCAGAATAACATCGGCGGTCAGATTGAAGCGAAGATAGGCAGCCTCTAATATTTTGGCCAGAATACCGGCCACAGCTTTGTGGTTTCTATATTTGAGAAAGTGAATACCGTTTCTGAGGGGATTATCTTCAAACAGGGCTGCAGACCGGATTCCGCTGATGTACTGCAATGGATGTTGTTGGCATTGTCGGCAAAAGGCAGATTTGTTGGGGGTGCCACATTTTGGGCAAAGTGAGTGGTGCAGCCGGGGAATGGTCGCCAGACAATCGGTACACAACCAGGCTCCATCGGCAGCACAGTTTACACAACGCGGGGGAAATAGCAGATCAGACAAATAGTGGTTGATGGTTTGGAACAGATTTTGCATAGACACCAGTGTCTCGCTACGAAAAACGGGGTGGAGGTTTAATCTACCAAGATCAGGGTGTCACCGGCCTGGGTGTGGGAAGCGGCAATAACCCCGACGGGCATTTCCAGAATATAGGCGGCCCGGGAGACAAACGGCCCGATACGATTGGGACGCATCCGGGAGTCTGTCCGCAATACACTAAAATTTTTGTCAACGTACACCACATCAATGGGGAACCTCATAAAAAAGGTGTGGATGCTTTTATCGCCCACCAAAATTAAACCCTCGTTATGAGCCAGTGCTTTCACCCCCATTAAGCCCCAAAATCTCTGCCAAAAGGTATTAGCCAGTCGGGCATGGGCTATCAAAGTAAAATTACGAGTTTGGTTAATAACCTGCATAAACCAGCCGACTGATTAGCCGCCTAACAGGCCGGGGGTTTCCATGATAATCAGGACCGCCGGTCCCAACAGAATGATAAATAGAGCGGGAAAGATGAGAAAAACCATCGGAAACAGCATTTTGATGGGAGCTTTGTTGGCCATCTCCTCGGCACGCTGGCGGCGTTTGATACGCATCTGTTCCGATTGGACTCTGAGAATTTTGGCGATACTAACCCCCAACTGCTCGGCCTGGATGATGGCGGCCACAAAGGTAGTTACGTCGGGGACTTCCATAGAGGTGTCCATATTTTTCAATGCGGCGCGCCGCAAAACCCCCAGCCGCATTTCCTGGACCACTTTTGAAAAGGCTTTACTAATTTGGTTGTCCCACTTTTCGGCCACTTTCTGCATTGCCCCGTCGAACCCCATGCCGGCTTCCACCGTAATGGTCAACAAATCCAGCGCGTCGGGTAATGTTTTGATGATTTCGGTTTGACGTTGTCTGATTTTTGAAGAGAGCCACAAAAGGGGCATAAAGAAGCCCAATAAACCGGCTACACCGCCAAAAAGAACAGCATTGATGAAGGCTGTTGAAATGGAGGCCAACAAGAATATGAACACCCCCAGAATCAGAGCAACAAAGACCCGCAATCCAAAGAACTCAGTTGCGCCCCAATTATTGGGCCGTCCGGCCAATTCCAGTCTGTGCTCTGCAGCGGCTCTTGATTTGGAGGGTGACAGACGCTCAAACCGTTGAGATAATCCCACCAGCAAAGGCCGGACCACTCGCTGGCTAAAAGGCAGCGAAAGTTCAATTTCTTCCAGCGAAAGGGGAACATCGCTGCGGCTGGCGTATTCTTCCAATCGAGATTGGATCTCATCCTCGCCAGGCAACCGCATACCATAGCGGATCAGAAAAATTGCGCCGATAATCCCCAGAATTACAATAACCCCGACAATAATTATGGTCATACTCATAATTCTTTATCCTGAAATTCTACACGTCAATATCAATAATTTTCTGGATAGCAAAAAAACCAACGGCAATGCTTATCAAGCCGGCGCCAATCATGATCCAGCCGCAAGGTTGGGAACAGTCAACTTCCGGGGCCAGGTTACGGCTTTCGCAGGTAAATATCATCCGGCCCATATATTCCTGGTTCATGGCGTAAAGAATTAAGCCCAAAACAAGCGGGAGTACTGAAATAACGTAGCCGGATATTTGCCCCTGCGCGGTCAACACCTGAATTTCACCTTTGATACGAATCCGCTCCCTGATGACAAAACCGATAATCTCTAAAATTTCGGCCAGGTTGCCACCCACTTCAGATTGCACGTTGATGGCGGTAACCATCAAATCCAGGTCGTCGCTGGGAACGCGGCGTAACAGGTTATTAAAGGCTCGTTCCATATCAACGCCCAGACCAATTTCGCGCACCACCCGGCCAAATTCTACCGAAATCGGGGGCGGCATCTCATCGGCCACAGAGTTCATGGCCTGCAAAAGAGAGTATCCGGCGCGAAGACCGTTGGCCATTAACTGGATGCCGTCTCCCAACTGGTCGTTGAAATTTTTTAAGCGGCGGCGTTGGCGGAATTTCACATAAAAGCGAGGCAGAAAAAAGCCGACCACAGCCCCAATCAGCGGCATAAAAAAGCCACCATAAATCAACCAGGCCAACGCAGCAACGCCGATAATAGAAATTACCACCAGCGACCAATATTCAGCAACGGTTAATTTGAGGTCGGCTCGGGCCAGCTCGGTAGCCAGGTTGCGGCCCAGACCGCGCTCCCGAATAGCCCGGTCCAAGGTTTCGGTCAGGTATGAGGGGGTTTCCTTGGCGGCTTGTTTACCGTCCTGATCACCCTCATCAGACAGAGGAGTGGCGCCAACAAATTGGTCCAGGCGTTCTAACGTGGCGCTATCGCCGCGGCGCGATACAATTACGCCGGCAACTATGGTACCGATGGTCAGCAAAAGCCCTACCCCAATTATAAGATATATCACGCTGAACCTCCACGACAAACAACCAACCTGACCAGAAAAATCACCCTAATATCCGCTTCTGGCGCCAAAGATGTTGGGAGGCAGGCTCAGGCCGGCGGCATCAATACGCTCGTAGAACTTGGGACGAATACCGGTCGGTTTGAGACGCCCAATAATTTTTCCGTTTTCAAGGCCCTGTTGTTCAAAGGCAAAAATATCAGACATTACAATAACGTCGCCTTCCATGCCCTGCACTTCGGTAACGTTGATAATTTTACGGCTTCCGTCGCGCATCCGGGACTGTTGGATAATTACGTCTACGGCTGAGGCCACCTGTTCACGAATAGCCCGGACCGGCAAATCCATCCCGGCCATCAGACACATTGTTTCCAAACGAGAAAGCAGGTCGCGGGGACTGTTGGCGTGGGCGGTGGTCAAGCTGCCGTCGTGACCGGTGTTCATCGCCTGCAACATATCCAGTGTTTCGCCGCCACGACACTCCCCCACCACAATCCGGTCGGGGCGCATCCGCAGGGTGTTGATAACCAAATCTCGGATAGATACCTCACCTTTGCCTTCAATGTTAGGGGGGCGAGATTCCAGGGTGACGACGTGTTCCTGTCGAAGCTGCAACTCAGCCGCGTTTTCTACCGTGATAATGCGTTCATCATTGGGAATAAAAGAGGATAGCACGTTTAGCAGGGTTGTTTTACCAGAGCCGGTTCCACCGGATACAACCACATTGAGCCGGGCCATTACACAGGCTTTCATAAACTCGGCCACTTCCGCAGACATTGAGCCAAAGCGGATCAGGTCGTCAATGGTGAGCGGGTCTTTTTCAAATTTACGGATGGTGATGGTAGGGCCATTGAGGGCCAGCGGCGGAATGATGGCGTTGACCCGGGAGCCGTCGGGCAGACGAGCATCAACATAGGGCGAGCTTTCGTCTACGCGGCGGCCCAGGGGAGAGACAATCCGGTCAATAACTTTCATGACGTGTTCGTTGTTTTCAAAATTGATGTTGGTTTTGGAAATCTTGCCTTTCCGTTCCACGAACACTTTTTCCGGGCCGTTCACCATAATTTCGCTGACGTGCTCATCAGCCAGCAGGGGTTCCAGCGGACCAAAGCCCAAAATTTCGGCGACAATCCCTTCAAATAATCGCTCCCGTTCCGTACGGCTCAGGATGATGTTTTCCTGGGTGAGAACCTGGTCAAACAGATCCTGAATGGTTTGCCGCACTTCATCGGTGCGCGAAACATCCATGGCCGGGTCCAGTTCGGCGATCAGCTTATCCTGCACCCGTTCTTTAAGGTCTTTAAAGGCATCCCGATTTTGCACAGACGGGGCACGCCGCCGTTGCAGGTCTGACGGTTTAGGCCGGACAGGGCTGGCCGCACCGGATTTCGATTCTTGATCGCCAGGACTCTGGCTCCGTTCAATTCGCTTTAATAATGACATGCCAACAATCCTCGTCTCATACTAATGGTGAGGGACTAAGCGTAAGCGTTTATCAGATATCCCATCTCAGGCCTCTTCAGACTCTTCCAAAGATTTGAGCAAGTTTTTGCCCAGGGTAACAGTGGCCTGAGAAAGCACGCTATTTTTGTTCCCCAGAATATATGGAATTCCCTGGTTCACAGACGTAGTCACGGACCGGTCATCAATAGGTAGTTGTCCCGCTATTTTGTAACGAATATTGGCCTCTATATCTTCAGCTCGAATATTAATCCGTTTGTCCATTTTGTTAAGGACGAACATAATGCGGGAGCGGTCATACTCAAGCGCTTCGGTCACTTCAAAAAACTGCTTGGCGTTTTTGATAGCCGGTATTTCCGGTGTAGTTACTACAATTATTTTATCAGATATGTCCAGAACATTCAAGACGATATCATCCAGGACGCTGCCGGTATCAACCAGAATAATGTCAAAAATGGAGGTCAACCGTTCCAGCACATTAGATATAAGGCCGGGGGTTACGGTATCGGCCACTTCCGGGCGGGGTGGGGCCAGCAAGGCTTTGATCCCGGAGCTGTGGGGAATAAAAATATCATTGATGATTTCATTGTCCAGTTCATCGGCCAGCGAGGCCAGATCGGCAATGGTGCGGCTGGCGTACAGGTTCAGCAAAACGCCCACATCGCCAAATTGCAGACTGGTATCAACAACAGCTACTTTGATGGCGGCGGTTTGTTGCAGGGCAATAGCCAGATTCACGGCGATGGTGCTGCAACCAACCCCGCCTTTGGCGCTAAAAACGGATACTATTTTGCCGGCGGTGCGGGTGATGCTGCCTTTGTCGGCTTTGGCGGCAGCCTGGTCATGGGCTGGAGCGGGCATTGCCTGCCGCCGGGTGGCGCCCAACTGGTATACCCGGCGAATGCTGCTGACCAACTCGTCGCTGGAAAACGGCTTTATCAAAAATTCTCTGGCCCCGGCCAACATCGAACGGCGCAGATAGTCAGATTCGCCCTGCACCGACATCATAATTACCTGGCAAAATGGAACCTGCTGGGTAATCTTTTCGCTGGCGGTGATACCATCAACACCGGGCATGTTGATGTCCATCAACACAATATCCGGCTCCAGTTCCAGCGCCATCTGGATGCCTTCTTCGCCGCTCACTGCGGCCCCCACTACATCAATATCAGACTCAAAAAAGAGGAGTTTCCGAAGATTCTCGCGGGTTTCGGGAATGTCGTCTACAATAAGAACACGAATATTGGTTTTGTCGCCGGTATCATCCGGCAGCGGGGAAACGTTTTCGGACATATTGTATTACCTTGCTGTATAGTGATTTCTTGTTTAGTCGGCCTGGCCGGGGAGTTGTTTAGGTCCTGATGAGAAATTAGAAATACAGAAATTAGAAACTGCTCGGCCTAACTTCTCATTTCTAATTTCGGTTTAATCGGGTTAGGAAGACTACCGACGTCTACTCGCCCTTACATTTAATTATAATAGAGGCAATCATATTAACAAAAAATGGCGCAGCCCAAAAAACAGGCAAAAGGAGTCCCGAAATTATGGACTCCTTTTACCACGGACAACGACGAGTGACATTATTTTTACCGAGTTTATGACCACGAATTTATTGCTGTCCACCCTGTTCCTGGACTTCAACGACCTCTACGGCTTGTTCTTCCAGGTCAGATATGGACGGAGCCATAATAAATTCAATCTTGGGAGGAACGGCGATGTTAAAGCGGGTCAACATATATTGCAAGGTTACAGCTTCGGTCAGATGATCGGCGTTTTCTTCCCCAACGCTGCGCAGGGCCAGTTCGCTGTAAATGCCGCTGCGACGCAGCCACATCAGCACCAGAGCATCCTGCGGTGTAACTGCCAGGGTGATAATGTCCGGGGGTTTGGGGGTGGGGGTCGGCGCTTCGCCACCGCCTTCCGGAGTGGGCGGGGGTGGAGGCTCAACCCAGGGGCCAACCTTGATGACCTTGGCGGCCTGGACGGTGAGTTGAGCGACCCGCCGCGGAATTTGGTTCTCCCGGGCAAATACAATGGCCGGAATATCGCCGGAGGCCAGTTCAAAACGACCTTCGTCAATGGGGTCGCTCAGGCTGAAGCGGCCGGTTTCTTCGCCGGTTTCCGGGTCCAGTTCCGGCACCACAAAGCTTAATTTGTTGGGTAGCTTGGTTTGGAATTCTTCGTCAACATCTACAAATGAGGCGCTAACCAGAACATCGGCATAGTCACCGGGCTGAACGGCAAAGGCGACGCTGCTCTGGCGGGTGATGGGGTAGGCCACGGCAACCCGGCCCGCCGGAATCAGAAAGGAGGCTTCACGGGCAGCGGCCAAATCAGCCAGCATACCTCGCACAATAACCTGACCCTGGACGATTTCGGTTTTAGCCACCTTGCCGATAGTTTCTGCTTCGTCGGCGATTACCTCCGGCGGCACGTTGTTGGCCGGCCAATCGCGGCGGCCAATTGAGCCGGCCACAAATGACGCCCCCCGGCCGATCGGTTGTAGAGCGACAATGACCTCAGTGGTGGGGATGCCCGTTTCCTCTTCGACCACCACGGGACTCGTGGGGGTAGGCGCCGCGCCGGGCAAAAGCCCTCCGGCTCCTTGCAAAAAGAGAAAGGCGACTGCGCCCACTGTTGCCAGACCTAAAATAATACCAAGAATAATTAGTAGTCTGCCACGTTGCATGTTTTTAAACTCCCCTTTTCGGAAATTTGGAGGGTCTGCCCAAAACTGGGGGACAGCCCGGAAACACCCGGTATAAATAGATGCACGAGAGAGGCAGCCTCTCCCTGATTTCCGGGGTTGTCCAGATTTCCTGAAACTTTGGACACGCCCAATTTGGACGAAAAGGACACTAGCACTTGTATGATAACGGTTTTATGTAAAAAAGTCAAGAGATTGCACATTAAATTTACATAAAGTGAGCAATAAAAACCAAACCTGTCGGGTTTTAAAAACCCGACAGGTTTTTGGTCGTGGTAAAGTCTTGACTAACTATTGAGTCAGGACGGCTGTTCAGTTCTAAATGATTCATGCCGTCACTGCGAGCGAAGCGAAGCAATCTCCGTGTTACAGGCGGGAGATTGCGTCGTCGCTACGCTCCTCGCAATAACATAACCGTAGAACTGAACAGCCCGGATTGAGTCAGCGAATCAATTTGACCATCTGTGCTTGTCTGCCGGTTACTGAATCAGCCGTACGGAGACGCTCTTGAGGATGGTTTCAAAGATGCCATCGAGCTGGGCCGAGGAGGCCGCCGAAAAATATTCACCGTCGGAGCCGGGCAGGGTAGCCAGAGCCTCCATCAAATTGGTATCCACCCCGTTACCCAGACCGATGGTGTAGATGGTGACGTTGTTGTTGGCCGCAATCTGGCCATAATACATGACGCAGTCTTTAGCGTGATCCTCGTTAGAGTGGGAACCGGAGGTAGGCTCCCACAGGTTATCCACTTGACAGGTACTGTTGGGCGATACATTGGCCACACCGTCGGTCATGACAATCATCACCCGCCGGGCTGAGCCGCCCCGGCTGCAATGGGCCGTTGAGGTACTGCAACTATTATCCAGCGCCCCGCCGGTTGTGCTGATACCCAACATTTCAATGCCTCTTAACATGCCGCCGGCCATATTGGTGGAGCCGTAAGGCGGCAGGATTTCCAATGTCTCCAGCACCTCGGTGTAGCTGATGGGGCTGGTGCCCTGGAAACATTGGGCGGCAGAGAGATAACGCCGGCAGCGCAACTCCACCCGCCCGGCAGACGGCACTGACGACTCATAACTGACAATGCCCACCTGGTCAAACTGGGGATTAAGCTGGCCGATAAAACGCTTGACCGCCTCTTTGGCGTCCCGGATGGGCTGGTAGCCGCCATACAGCCGGTTTTGTGAAGGATCGCCGTTATCTATCGGAGGAGGCGCCCCGACAAACGTACTACTATTATCGGCGGCACACTCGGCTGCACTGTTGATCTGCAAGCCGTAGATGGGATTACAGCGGTTGCAGGCCTGGCCAAAGGCGGACCCCGGTGTGGCTTGCAGGGGCGACACATTCAAAAAGTCGGTATCATCCTGGTTGCCGACGACAATTTGGTCAATATCATAGCCGGCCCCGCCGGCCCAGATTTTCAGCACGTAGCGGTGGTTATTGATCAGGTTCAGGGCGGTGCCGCCGTTGGTCACTTCCAGCCAGGCCCAGCGGCTCCCGTCGGCTCCGCCGTAGTTGGCGCCCCGGCTGCCGGGTGTTTCATCAATGCGTTCGATATTGTTGGTGCCCAGGGGGGTGGATGTAGCCGGGTCGCCGGTGTAAGTGGCGGCATCGTACACCGCCCAATATACGTAGCGGTTGCCGTCGCCAAAACTCCCGCCCCGCTGACCCCGCAGCCAGATGCGGGTGTCATCCGGCTGGCTGGTATCCCAGTCGGTGCCGGTTACAAACTCATATTCCAGGCTGGGTACATCATTGGGGTTGGTCCGGACGTCGTTGTTCAAATCGTAATCATAACCAAAGGGAATGCCGGGCAGGGTCCAGCTATTGTAGGGATGGTGCGACACCCAGGAGCCGGTATAGTCGCCGTCAGTCGGCAAAATCGGGTTGGCACCGACGGCAAAAGAGCTGTCGGGGTCTCCACTATTATTTCTCATCCGATAGACGGTCCGCCAGTCGGTATGCTGCACAGCCCAGTAACCCCGGCCCGGCTGGCGGAACGGTCCGGCCAGCAGCGAGGTATTGAGGGTGTACAGTTCGGCTTCCATTACAATCCAGTAGGTGCCGCTGCCCCCGCCTTTGGACAGCGGTTGGGAGCTATTACTGTCACGGCCCCAGCACAGGCCACCATCATTATCAGGCTGCCGCTTATTGGCCGGAGAGGGCAGCGAGGGGCTGCTATCGGCAAAGCCATAGGTGACGCTGTAATTATTGCCGCTGCCATCCGTGGTGGGCAAATGTTTGACCGGAATGGGGTGGACAAATTGGGCCTGGGGATAAGTGTGGTCTGTTTGGGCGTAGGTCAGGCCAGTCCAGGCGGTGGTGCCGTCGCCGTAAGGTTCGTAAAAACCGTAGCCGATGGTATCAAACTGCATGGAGCCGGACATATCAAAGACCACAGAAATATCAAGGTTGGTTACGTTCTGGGCAATGGCTTCATCAGCCACTTCTACCGCGCCAAAGCCAAAGAACTGCATAAAATTCATGTCAACCGGAATAATGCCCTGCATGCGGATTTTGTTGGCCGTACCCAGCAAATCATTAGCTTCGTTGCACTGATTCGGATTAGTCGCGCCGCCGGGAATGGCTGTGCCGTCATCATACACCGGGGGCGGGCCGTCGCTGGTTCTGGATTGGTAGGTGCGGGTATCAATGAAAAATTCAGCCGCCGGCTCAGCCACGCGGGCGCCGCCGGCGGGAAAGTACAGGTAATATTTATCAGAATCGGGAATATTGGTGGTGTCGCCCACCGGCTCGGCCCCGGTTGACCATTGGGGCGCCCATTCGGTCAGGCCGCCGGTATTGTTTTCGTGATAGTTATCAAAGTTTGAGTTACTGAGATAGCCATCGTGGGTGCAGCCGCGAATATAAACGTTAACCCGGGGGCTACCGGCGGTGTCCCGCAGGTCGTAACCGTTCTGGTCAAGGTAGGTCATGGCCCGGATGTAGGCCTGCTCTTCGCCGGGCAGTTCGACGACGCCGGCCAGGACCGCGGCGTCAACGGCCCGTTTGACCCGGGTTTGCTCAATGTAAACCAGTCCCAAATCCAGAGCAAGGCCCAGCATGGCAATCAGCCCCAAAAAGGCAAAGGTGATAATAACGATGCTTTGCCCTTTCTGGTTGGCCACCGGCCGGGTGAATAATTTTTTGAGCCGGATTAATAATGATTTTTTGACCATACGTCACCTCTCAAGGTTATAAAGGTCGCAAAGTTGCAAGGTGGCAGAGTGTCATTCACGCCATTCGCTATTCGCCATTTGATTACTCACAGGCGTCATCCTGATAGCCCAAAAAGGTAGCCTCGATGAGTTTATCGCTGCCGGATACATCGGGGCAACCGTTGCTGGGTAAACAGGCCCGGTCAATTCTGATTGAGGCAAAGTGAGTAACAGTAAAATAGGTATTTTGACCAGTCCCCCCGCCGGTATTATAAATCGGCACCAGGATTGTCCGCCCTTCCAACGCATCCAGTTCTGTCTCAACATCGGATGAGTTCATTACCCCCGGTCCGCTGGAAATATTATCGCCGATATTCAATGAGGTGTCGCTGCTGTCAACCGCATCCTGAAAATCGTGCAACGACAGGCGAGGATTAATCATTTCTTCGTAAACATAATTAGGGTCGTTCATGGCCGGGTCAGGGTTCCAGGTGAGCCAGCCAAACTGGCCGCTGCCGCTGCCTTCGTAGGCATCAATTGGAATATTTGCCGGGGGATTGTTGGGGTCATAGCCCTGATCGCTAAAAATACCATCGTGAAAAGTAATGGGATACACCTCGCAGGCCGGGGCCTCATCGGTGTCGCCCTCCCGCGAAGCTACAATCCGCATGGCGGTGTGGGTGTAAAAGGGAATGGGGTCGGTGAGGGCGTTGGACACAAACGGCACGCCCAGCAGTTGGGGCTGATCGAAAAACGTTTCGGCAATAAAAACATCGTTGCTCGACAGCTCGCCCACATTGCCGGTTTTGAGCACGCTGCAATTGAACTGGTTATTTTCCAGAGTTAACTGTTCCGCCTCGACCGCGTAATTGCCGCCGCCAATGCGGGTGGTGCGGCTGATGCCGTAGGTCTGGGCAAAGTAGCTGTAACCGGATACCTGCGGATGCAGAATCAGGTCATCGCGGGTAAACCATTGGGCCGCGTTGGGGTCGGATTCCTGGCAGTCGCAATTGGTGTCAAATTCATAGGGCAATTTGGGCGTACCGCCCTGATATTCAACGCAGGGATAACCCGTATCAATGACCATGTGAGACATAATCATGGTTGAGTTAGGATTTGCGCTCAAAAAATCGAGCGGCAACTGGGTCGCCAGACTGGCGGTGGTGTGGGACAACACGGTGTTGTAACCCACCGTCGCCGAATTTTTGACGGAGAAATCCAGTACCGTATTCTTGACGGCAAAGCGAGCCGCTTCTCGGTTCACGTTGGCCAGCACCAGATAGCCGCGCAGCGCCCAGCCCACCTCAAACACGCCGATGAACATCAAAATAAGCAGCGGTGCAGCAATAGCCACCTCGACCAGACTCTGGCCGTCTTGCCGATTTATTATTTTTTGTTTGACAGAGCGAAAAATCTGCATGATTATGCTCCTTTGAAAATAGACCCCCTCCCCAACCCTCCCCCGAATCGGGGGAGGGAGTCGCCGCAGGCGGCGGGTGGGGGTGAAAAAAAATTTTTCATCGTCGGTGCCGTGCCAAGGGCTGAGTCCATCTCCCTTGAAAATAGTGTGTTATGTCACTGCGAGCCGCCTTTGGCGGCGACACTTGCGCCGCACGCAGTGCAGGTGAGCAGTCTCCGGCTCAAGTACCCGGAGATTCTTTCGCTCCCCGCAAGCGGGTCGCTCAGAATGACATTTTCATTCTTTGGTGTCGTCCCGCCAGGAACTGTCCGACTCCTCTGAATGTCTAATCCCCATCCACTTTAACCGCCGGAAAGGTAAAAACCACACTTTCGCCGGTTTCCGGGTTAAGGCCGGAGATGGTCCAGACCGGCTGGTTTGTTCTTAAATCCTGCGTCAACTGGGCCGAGACAATCCGGTCGGCGGACATTTGCAGCCATTCGGCCCCGCCGTTATTGAGCCAGGCCGAGACGGCAGCGGCGTTGTCAACCTGCCAGCGGGCCGGGTCTACCAGCCGAACTTCCCGGCGCACCCGGGCCAGATGCGGATGGGCGATAACCTGCTGCTCCGGGGTGACAATCACAAACAAAATCCGTCTCAGGCCCGGTGAGTAAAAGCGGTAAATCCATTCGACCGGCTGCTCAAACTGGCTGATGGAGGCGTGGTTCCATGTGGCCGAGGCGCTGACAAATTGCACATCGCCTTCCCACTTTTGGGCTGCCTCCTGCGCCGCCGGAAAGAGCGACAAGGCCGTCACCTCGGCGGCTTTCAGATTGTAAACAGGCCGGCTCCACTCCGAGTACCGCAACATAAAAAAGAGCAGGAGCAGGCCAATCACACAAGCTGTTGAAATCCAGAACGTGACCAGGATTATGATGTCCCGGCGTTTCAGCGATTTGAGCATGAATTAATCCGGGTCAGGGCGCGTTTTTGGTGATAATCGGTAAGTAAACGTCCAGGGTATTGTCCACCAGTTCTACTGCACCGTCGTAAATGACGTCAATTACTGCAAGTTTATCACTAGGGTCACTGCGATTAACGATATTATATTCGCCATCATCTGCACCTTCCATATAGACCAAAAACTGCTGACCACTATTATCTACGGCTATATCCGGCGACATAGAATAGGCATTACTACTATGCGTTCCCCATTTTGTGGTTAGCTGGGTATCATTCCAGCCCCCCTCCTGACTACCGATGGAATCACCGCCGGCGCCACCAAAATCAAGATACCCATAATGCACATCGTGCCGATACTCTCCGCCCGCAAGAGCAGTTGTTTCATGCCAAACCACATGCACTACCCCGTTAGCCCCGATTGTGGCCTGGAGTTGCAAACGCTGGGCATGGAATGAGTCCGCTACGCCCACCCCGTCATCAGAAGGATGCGGGGTGAGGGTTGTGGTTGTTTGATCGCTGCTGGGAATATCGCGTGTAACGGTTTCAAACGTGGCTCCATTATCGGTTGCAGCCACATAAACGGCATAATATTCTTCAGGATCATTGCCGAAGTCAACGTCCCACAGCACTACCACGGTA
>Ga0180430_10002754_pt1 | contig 15633 bp, 13 predicted proteins | sample SS_ome_9_FD_132999 | JGI IMG/M metagenome (GOLD analysis project Ga0180430, IMG submission 132999) | Hypersaline lake sediment archaeal communities from the Salton Sea, California, USA - SS_1_S_2 metaG | ecosystem: Environmental > Aquatic > Non-marine Saline and Alkaline > Hypersaline >... | reverse complement strand
TAGGGCAGGGGAGGCCGAGGCGTCAAGAAGGAAGACCGAACAACCAACAAGCAACAATAAATTCTTAAGCATTTTTTTTACCTTTAATAAAGAGTAGTACGATTAGTGGAAGAACAATGGAAATGGTAACTGCTAAGCCGAGTGAAACCTTGGCACCGAGCAGTGCGTAAGCCGCCGCGATCGCGATGTTGCTCAACAGGATGGGCAGGAAAAAGCGTTGCCAAAAAGGAATACGCATTGAACCGAGTAGTAGGGCACTCGCCTCGGCTAGGACAGGCAGAGCGCGACAGGCAATAAGGACGAAGTGTCCGTTGCGCTCCGCGAGTTTCTCCATTGCGAGGAAGTCGGTCTCGCCAGCAATGCGCAGAGCTAGCCTGCGACCTCCGAGGTGTCCAATCAGCCACGCTAGCAGCGCGGAGAAGGTCATCCCGGCGGTAACAACGAGCGTTCCGAGTACAAATCCGAGTGAGCTACCCGCAATGGTACTCAATACGCTCGAAGGAATAGGCAGGAAAAGGTCACAACTCAGCAGCCCTAGGACGACCGCTGCGACGTACCATTGGGTGTTGCTGAGTTGCGTTTGGTCGGCATTTTTGTCGGTCTCGATCTTCTCGACAAATTCGTTCCCCCACTGCTGCAAGGCGTCACCCCAGAACAGGAAAGGCACCACAGGCACCGCCAAAAGCAGTGCAAAGAGCAGTAAAGTACGAAGGATTCGCGACATAGGAGCCTATTGTAGGAACGGTAAAAAAGTTGACTGTTCCCTCTTACTTTCCAAATAATGCCTTAATAGCAATCTGTGACCACGTTTCGAAACCGTCAATTTTTTCGAGTATCTCAGCGGTGGGATAGAAACCAGCTTCGAGGATGTCTTCTTCGTTAGGGGTTACGCTCGGCTCGGTTACGTCGAAGAGATGGACAATCCCTAGGTGGACCTTACCGACATCGTTGGTGTCGTCGTTGAGTATTCCTACGACCTGCTTTGAAACGATCTCCGAGTCGATCGTTACTTCTTCTTGTAGTTCCCGATTCATACCTTCCTGATAAATGGAGGTACTATCTGCAGCTACATCTGTGCTGGAGATGTGGCCGCCAACGCCGACGCTCTTCTTGGCGTGCAGTCGCGCTTCGCCCATCCCTTTGCCTCGCGTGTAGGCGAAGAGAAAATCGCCGAAGGAACTCTTTTGACGGAAAATGACGTAAGGAATCAATTGCTTGTAGGAGGGATCTACCTCAACTTCGTCACGAGGCAAGAAACAGAGTTGGTCGGAACCAAGTAATCGCTCGACATACTTCTCGGTGTCAACAGAAAATCCTTGGAAATAACCAATCTCCTCAAAAACGGAGGTTGGTACGACCAGTACTTGTTCATCGGGATACTTTTTAGCCACTAGGGTTACCTTTCTTTGAGCTTCGTAATTTCTTCTCGCACCTTCGCCAACTCCGCCACAAGCGTCGCCAACTCTTCGGGGTCATCGACCTGTGTTTTCAAAGCCGTCAGGTCACCCTGTAGCTTCTGGGCGCGTTGATTGAGAACTTGCAGACGCTTTCTATCTTTCTTATTCGCCATTTTCTCAAGCCTCCGGTGGTGGGAGTTTACTAAATCTATTCCGCCCATTTTAACCGATTTTGCTCGTTTTGAGAAGTGAGAGTGTGCAATATAAAGGCAAAAAGAAGGGAGTGTAGGTGATATAGGGGGCTTGGGAAGCTTTTGGTGTCGCGGCATAGCCAATTTGTCGCACAATGACCACAAATTAGACTTGCTTTTTGAGGGCTTTTTTTGGTAAGGCTAGGGAGTCAAATTGGGAATCTCTCTGAATGGCGGACCTAAGCGTCGCAACTCAGGGAAGACTTTCAATAACTATCCGATGATGAAAATAGGAAAAAGAATGCCGCACCTACTATTACGCGCCCTACTGTTAACATTTACCTGCGCAGCAACTTTTGCGACGAGCAGTTCCGCTCAACTGACCGGCACACCTGCTTCGTACACCGCGTATGGCAACTTGCGTCTTTCCAATGCGCGAACGGCGCACCTGATGACCACGCAGCATCTCAACCGGGTGCTCTCACGGATTGAGCTTAAGGGTCGCACTTCCAACCCACTTAGTGGACGCTGGGGCGGTAACCTCGCGTCTGCGATGCGAAGTCCATTCGGCTCCGGGTCGTTGACGAATCCATTGCAAGCATCACAGCTTTGGGGTGAAGCCATCGCCGGTTGGTACGAGCAATCTTCCAATGATCCCAATGGTTGGGAGAGCGAATTGTTCGGCGGCATTGTTGGCTTTGACTGGAAATCTCGCAACACCGTCACAACCTTCTCGCTGGGTTATGCACAAGAAAAACTCGATTTTACACAACTCCATACCGAAGGAGAAAGTAGCTACATCGTAGCCAACCTCGATTCAACGTGGAGTTCTCGCGGTCACTTTATTATTCTAGGTGGCGGTTATGTGGGGGCAGAAAACGCACTCACCCGGAATCTTTCCGAGCCGAATCTCTTGGCCAACGGCAGCGGAATGACGAACGGTGCGACCTATTTTCTACGAATTGGACAGCAAATGAAACCGATTGGAAAGTGGACGATGTCGAGCTCGATGGGGATTCGTGGTCTGCACTTGCATCTTGATCCACTCCAAGAGACCTCAGGCGGCAGTGCGGCGGTCGGTGTTGAAAAACAGAGCATCAATTCCTTCCAGTTTATTACCGGTATTCGCAGCTCGTTACCCCTGCCAGGACCTTTCACCCTTCAGGCCTACGGTGATTGGGTTTACGAATTCCGCGACCAATCGGGCGACGTAACACTCTATCCCGTTGGCAATACAGCCGGCACAACGGCGATTACGCCATTTAGTTTGGATGAAAATTCGATTCGCTACGGGGTGGAGTTGACTCTTATGAGAACTCGTGGTAAAATAGTTGGACGCTATGAGAGTATTATTTCCGGCGATGTCCAATTGTATGTGGGCTCCGTCGGGTTCTTGGTTAATTATTAAAGGCACCTCCCGAAACCGCCCCAATGTCCGATTTTCCTCTGTATCACACCGACCGAATGAACCGTGCGCTCGCGCTGGCCGCGCAAGGTACAGGCTTTGTCGAACCGAATCCGCCCGTCGGATGCGTCATCTACTCCAGTGGAGGTGCCGACGCCAAGTTGCTCGGTGAAGGTTACCACGAGCGTTATGGCGAAGCGCACGCCGAGGTCAACGCCATCGCGCAGGCGGGTGAAGCTGCACGCGGCGGGACCCTCTACGTCACGCTCGAGCCGTGTAGCCACTATGGAAAAACGCCCCCCTGTTCCAAGGCAGTGATTGAGGCCGGGATCGAGGAAGTCTATGTCGCAATGATTGACCCCTACCCCGAGGTCGCGGGTCGCGGCGTTGAGGCGATGCGAAAGGCGGGCATTGAAGTGCACGTCGGGTTGTGTGAGAGCGAAGCAACGCAACTCATCGCGCCGTTCCTCAAACGTGTCACAAAGCAACAGCCTTGGGTTATTGGTAAATGGGCAATGACGCTCGACGGAAAAATTGCTACAAAGACAGGGCACTCCCGTTGGGTTAGTTCGCAAACAAGCCGCGATGATGTTCACCTACTGCGCTCGCGGGTGGATGCTATTGTAACTGCAATCGGCACCGTGTTGGCGGATGACCCGTTGCTGACGGTGCGTCTCTCGGACGAACTGGCCGAGGACTCCCCGCAGCGTGTGCCGCGTCGCGTGGTGTTGGACGACCGGCTCGAAATACCGCTCGACTCGAAGTTGGTGACTACAGCGAAGGAAGTACCGCTCTTTATTGCGTCATATCTGGGTACCTGTCAAGAGAAGCCAGAAGTTGTCCGTGCGTTAGGTAAGGCAGGCGTACGATTGATGGCACTGGCAGGTAACACACGTGAAGAACGCTGGACGCAATTGCTCGGCGAACTTAACGCCCGGGCCGTTGCCAACGTGCTCGTTGAGGGTGGTCCCGGACTCTTTGGGATGCTCCACAGTGCGAAGCAACTTGACGAATACTGGATCTACCTAGCACCGAAGTTGGCGGGCGGTGCCGAAGCACCCACTCCGGTTGGCGGTAGGGGTTGCGAGTTGATGACCGAGGCGACGCAGCTCAACATTCTCGACGTGGAGCAACTTGGTTGTGACGTCCGTATTCGCGCAAGGTGAGTTCTGGGATCGCGGAGCTCCACTCCGCATTACTTGGAACGCGGGCATCTTGCCCGCATCTTCTGCGGAAGGGATATCCTCGACTACAGCCACCGCGAGCGGTTGGGCGAACGGTTTTTTGTGATAAAAAAGGAGAATAGCACGTATTCGTGAAAAATCCGTGTTAATTCGTGGTTAAAAATAATCTTCTTTTTCCCAAGAATTTTTATTGACATCGTGCCACCTATGTGGTAGATTGCATTTGCAGCTTGTTTAGGGGAGCGGACGTGCGTCCACATTTATAGGGTGGACACGTTGCTTGTTTTAATCCGTACCTTTTGGGGGACATTTTAAAAATTGTCCCCCAAACCCCCTCAAAAAATTTTTGGACACCGCCTGCGGTGGTTTTTTAGTGTTTACAACAGCAGCAACCCTCTCTGCGCCGCGTAGCGACAGCAACCCTTATCCCAGCTTCCTGCGGAAGCAGGGACTAAAAAAACTAAAAATTATGCCTAAACACATCAAGCCCGTCCCCGCCCTGCACCGTCGCGATGCGCTGCGGCTGCTCCTGCGTGAACAGCCCGATGAGTTCCGTGAAAATAATGTCAAACATTTTTCCCATCTTTTCGAGAATCAAAGTTTGCAACCCGATTGGTTGCTCGGACTTTATCCCGACGTCGATGCTGAATCGTTGGAAGCAGTAATGCTCTACCAAATTTTGCCGGGTAATACGGCCGTGGTTTGGGTACCCACGAGTCCGCTTGAAGAATCGACCGACCAGCGACACGAACTCTTCGCAGAGGTGATGCAACGTCTCGAAAAGAATGGCGTGAAGTTTGCGCAGTCGGCACCCGACCATCTTCCGGTTGGTTTTCGTGACGATTTGCTTAACATTGGTTTTTTTCACTTAGCCAATTTGCTCTACCTCGTTGTCCTTCGTGATCAATTTCCGTTCAAGACCTCAGAAGAGTTCAAGACCTCACGGCTTCGCCTTGTTCCGTTCTCGCCTGAGCGTGAGCTGGAATTGCAAAATATCGTTGAGGAAAGTTACGATGGGACGCTCGATTGTCCTGAGATAAGTGGCGTTTTGACGACCGAGGAAGTGTTGGTCGGCTACCGTGCCCAGGGGGATTACCGTCCCGAGCGCTGGTTCTTTGCTACGACCGAGGACGCATCGGAACCGGTCGGCGTGCTGCTGATGTCCTTCTACACCGAGACAAATACGGCGGAGCTGACTTATATGGGCATCTGTCCGTCGGCACGTGGTGCTGGTCTTGGTGCCGACATTGCCGAACTGGCGATTGAGGTCGCCGCAAGTTGGAATGCCGACCAACTCGTTGTGGCCGTTGACGCTCGCAATGACCCGGCCGTGCGTGCTTACCAACGTTCCGGTTTCAACGGCTGGATGCAACGCGAGGTGTACGTTAAGACAATTGCTCCTAAATCTTCCGCAACACCGCCACCGTGTCACTAATTTCGTCATCAAGAGGTAATGGCTCGTCGATGTCGTAGTTGAAGTCGTAAACATCGACGAGTTCAAATTGTGGACACTTCGCCAAGAGTGCGCGAAATTGTCCAGCGGTGTAAAGACGGAACTGGAAGTCGTCGTGAAAGCTAATCTTTTCCTTCTTTGAACCTGCAATCTTTGCCTCAATAGAAATACGGATCTGCTCCACGCGCCGCTGTCGGTCGAACTCGGTGACGCGTAGTGTGCCATCGACCTTGGTGCGTCCGTGCGTTGCCGACCAACGTTCGACGCATTCTTCATCGGCGTCGAGAGGGATAATGTGAAACCCGAGCAAGTAAATCCCTCCTTGGCAGAGCGAATCTGCGACCGCGGCGAGATGTTGCAGTGCCAGCGCATCCGTCAACAGGTAGCGAAACGTGTTGACGAAGCAGTAGGCCAGATGTGCCGGCGGGTTAGCCACGAAGGAGGTCATATCCGCGTGGTGTAACTCGGCGTGGAGCTTCTGTCGCGTCAATCGTTTTCGCGTGTAGGCCAACGCTGTTTCGGCGAGGTCGCAACCGACTACGTCGAACCCCTCCTTGGCGAGCTTAGCAACGAGGCGACCCGTGCCACTGGCGGGTTCGTAAAGACGCCGCGGCTTGCCCGAGTTCCAAACTTCCGGCAGATACTTCTCAAACGCACGCTCTATAAAAAAGGCTTCGTAAGGAGTTTCGTCACGGAAGAGGAGGTCGTAGTATTGTGGGTAATCAGTCCAAGACATAGGCTAGGTTAAACATTAAACTTAATGAATAAGGTGTCGTCGTCACCAACAACGTAGTCCTTCGGTTCTTGTCGTACCAGTTTCGCGGCCTTGACTTCACGCTCGGACCCGAGTCGCACGAGGTCGGCGACGGTCATAACCTCAGCACGAATGAAGCCACGTGCGAGGTCGGTATGGATTCCCGCCGCCGCTTCGAGGGCCGTCCCTCCAACGCGAATGAGCCAGGAACGCACTTCCTTCTCGCCCGCGGTGAAGAAGAGTTTTTGGCCAGAGATTTTCAGGAGTGCTTCAAGGACCGTGTCACGATCGGTGCGGACAATACCCATCTCTTTCACAAACTCGTCACGTTCTTCAGGTTCCATTCCGGCGAGCTCCAATTCGATCCCCGCCCCCACGGTGAGGTAGGGACGCTCGGGGGTGGCCTCTTTTGTAAATCTTTCAGGGTTTTCTTCGTCGTCGGTCGTGTTGACGATAACGATCCGCGGTTTCTCGGAAAAGAGTCGAAATGACTTTGTCACCGAGAGTTGGGAGTCCGTCATTTCGTCCTCACGGACCGGGTCTCCGGCCTCTAAGCGAGTAGCAATCCATTCGAGCGTCTCGATTTCGTGGTTGACTTTTTCCAGATCGACCTTGGAGAGTGACTTTTTCGTCGAACTCTTGGCACGTTCAATACGACCTGTGAGAATTTCGAGGTCGGCGAGCGTGAGGTCTTCGGCAAAACTTGCGACATCCGCCAGAGGATCGGCATTGGGACTGAAAGCATCCACGACCAAGGCGAGCGCGTCGGCCTCACGAATGGTCGCGAGTCTCGCGGCAGAACCTTCGTGTGAGCGCGAGAGACCAGGCGTGTCGGTCAGCTCAATGGAGGCGACGGAAATTTTCTTCGGCTTGAAAATCTCTGAGAGTTGCGCAATACGCGGGTCGTTGACCATCGCCTGCGCGGATTGTCCCTCGTGCGACTTGGAAGGGTCGGAAGCGATGCCCGTAAGCCATTCAAATAACGTACTTTTGCCGGAACCTTGGTAGCCAGCTAATCCAATTTTCATTCTTCTTTTCCTTTCTCTTTCACCTTGCGATGAATGTTACCTTTGTCTGGTAGAGCGTTGAATTTTGCGACATCAAGCGGACCTCCGTAGTTTCCTTTTCGGTTCCACGGACCACCCCAGTAAGGGTTGTTCGGGTTGGTGTCGTCCCACTTTTCAAAGAGCTTTTGTAATTGTTGCGCTCGTTCTGGTTCTTCAGCAACGAGGTCGTTTGTTTCGTTCGGGTCACTCGCGAGATTGAAAAGCTTGATGGTTGGTGAACCACTCGCATCATTCCAAGTCAGTTTCCAATCGTCACTGCGGATTGCGTAGTCATTATCACGTCGCCAGTAGAGCGTTTTGTGCGGACGCGTTCCCTTAGCTTTTTCACCATTCAAGTACGGCAGAAGGTCAACACCATCGGTCTCAACCTTTGGCGCACCGATATTTTCTAAGAAGGTCGGTACAATGTCGAGACTACTGACGGGCTGTTTGTACGTCGTGCCTGGTCTGATTTTACCTGGCCAACGCATACAGAACGGAACACGAATACCACCTTCATAGGTGTCGCCCTTAAAACCTCGCAGACTGCCCGGTGTGGACATACAATCATCACTTGTCATTCGCTCTATTGTGCTGTCTTTGGGTGATGGCTTTAACCCCTGGCCACGTGGCGTTCCATTGTCAGCGAGGAAGATGACCGCCGTTTTGTCGTCGATGTTATGGCGACGCAGGGCGTTCATAATTTCACCGACGCCGTCATCCATTGCCAAGACCATCGCCGCGAAGAAATTTCTGTCTCTGCTTTTGGTGAGATTTTTGGTTCTCGCGCGGTACTCTTTCGGCACCTCCCAAGGAGAGTGTACGGCGTTGTAGGACACATAGAGGAAAAAGGGTTCTTTGTGACTTCGCTCGATAAACCCGACGGCCTCATCCGAGAAGAGGTCGGTCAAGTAAACGTCCTTCTTAGGCTTCGGCTCAATTTTTTCGTTACGCATAAGGGGCAGGAAGGAGGGCCTCGTGTTGAAATTTTCTTCCCACGTAAAATAGGAGTGCGCTCCATTGAGGAAGCCGAAGTAGAAGTCGAAACCGCGTGCATTCGGGCGAAGCGTCGTATCCATTCCGAGGTGCCATTTCCCCACCATCCCTGTGGCGTAACCCTCTTTTTTAAGCATCTCAGCAAGAATAGGGCGGTCGGTTGGCAATCCTGCCTTGGGGAATTTGCAGTTGTCAGGCCAACCGTGTAGCGGAGGATTTTCGCCGCAGTGGAAGCGTTGTTGGTACTGACCGGTGAGGAAGCCCGACCGGGATGGTGAGCAGACCGACGCAGTAACATAACCTTGCGTGAAGATGGCTCCATCGCGAGCGAGTTTGTCAATGTTTGGCGTCATAATGTTCTTGAAACCGTGATAGCCGACATCGCCCCAGCCCATATCGTCAGCGACAATCAAGATGAGGTTCGATTTAGATTCCGCAGCCGTTGCTTTGCCGAAAAAAATACTAGTCAACAGGGCTAGTGAAAGCACAAAAAATAAAATACTAGTTCGCATTTTTTTCCTTTCCGTTGTGGTAATCGACGATCGCGCCGCCAATGAGCAGCTTTTTATTTTTGTATTTTAAGTCTTTTTCCGCCGGGCAAACAACCAGCACGACCGCAGCGTCTGCTGGAACAACAAAGTTGTGGCTTGCTGAGACTCCCTTCGCAACGAAGCGATTTGCGACGGCGTCGTAAAGGTCCACCTTTTCCTTGCTCAGTTTTATCTTAACGGATTTCGACTCGGTGTAAGGGTTGTAGTAGAGGTAGGTCGGATAACAGTTCGCAGGAAAGGTATCTGTGGCGACGAGGTCGAGCTGGAGTATTCGCTCAACATTGGTTCGTTCCACAATGGCAGCGAGCAAACCGACGCCGGCCGAACCGTAGAGTCCGAGGTTGGTCTTACCCCAGCCAAGGCGGAGTGGGTCACCGGTGGCTTGCGGTTTTTTACCTTCTCGTGGTGATTGCAGCAGTCCCTCGTAGGCAATTGCGCAGGTGGGGTCGTACTTTTTCGACCAGACTTCGCAGGTTTGATGGTCGTCGGGCCAGGCATTCCGGTAGTAGAGTCGCGACGTGTTTGCTAGGCTCATCAGCCACTTGCCGATGGCCCTGGCGTACTGGTTCTCGTAACGAGCAATGGGTGCAATGTTCGCTGCAATGAGAAAGGTATTCAGCGCGAAGACGTACTCGTGGTTAGGAATGACGCTCCCTGCTAGGCCGTCAATGTTGGCACCGTTCCACTTCCCAACGCTAACGCCCCAGCGACGCCGGTTGTCACCGTCCAAAATCCAGTTGAGCAACTTTTGGGTGTCGTAGTTGGTGCCAAGTTCCGCGTTCATTCGCGCGGCGGTGTAAGCACCGTAGGGGAGCAGGCATTCGTAGTAGGGATTTTTCGTCTCCGGGTTGTTGAGGTAGTCCATCCCCCACTTTGCGCCACGGAGATATTTTTGGTTCCTGCCGGCCGAGCGTACGTAGGCGAGGTACTCGATCCAGGCAATTGCACCTGCGGCATCCCCTTCCCGCCAGCGTTTGTTGTCGTGAGGTTGCATAGTTGTGAGTTTCACGCCAGTCCAATCAAAATTCGGGACTACGTAAGGTTTTGTACGTCCCCCCATTGCCACCTCAGCCTCGTACCAACGGTCGGCAACAACATCAAGTTTCGCGGCGAGCCCTTTTTCCTTGGGGTATTCACTCGCGAGTTGGTAGGCGTAGAGGTTTGGCAGCAAGTTGTACCAGAAGGAGCCACCGGTTCTAGCTCCCTTGCTGTGGTTGTTGAGAAAAACATTTTCACCGTTGGCAGAGCTGAAGAAGGACTCGCACATCGCGACGTAGTTCTTGCCATCTTGCTTACTTTTGTCGATGCCAACTTTGGAAGCTCCTAGAACAGCGAGCATATCCGTGATGACTTCGTGGTGATTAGGCGGACCACTTGACTTGGCACCAACATAGGGCGGAACACCAAAGGTGTCCTGTGGCGAATTGACGTGGGCGTCGTCAACCCAGATCAGCGGCAGATGCTCGCCCGTTGCCTCGTAATTAAAGATGAGGGAATCGAGGTCCCTCGCCACCTTTTTCCAGTCACGAATGACGAAGGTTTTCGGCATTCGCTCAAAGCGTTCGACCTTCGGCAGAGCGACTTGGGCATCAGGTACCGTTTGCGCCAGCGCCGAGGTCGTAAGAAGGAGTAAAAGGAACGCTATTTTTTTCATCAAAGCCTCGGCATTATCAGGCCGCCGTCAACATGGAAGGTCTCGCCGGTGGAGTAGGGGAAATCACCGCGAGCGAGTGCTGCTGCGACCTTGCCAACGTCCTCGGGGGTGCCCCAGCGAGGCTGCACACACAAACCGTCACCAATCAGCGTGTCGTATTTTTCCGTCACGCCGGCGGTCATATCGGTGCGGATTACGCCGGGCCGAACTTCGTACACCGGGATACCGTACTCACCAAGCCGCGCTGCAAAGAGCTGTGATGCCATCCCGATCCCTGCCTTCGAAAGACAGTAGTCACCCCGGTTGACCGAGACGACGGTTGCCGAGATGGAACCGACAAAAATAATCGACTCGCGGAATGAGGCGAGGTCTTCCCCGCGCTGCCTGCGCATCACGTTGGCGACGAGCTGCGTGAGAAAATAAGGACCCTTGAGATTGATGTTCATCAAGCGGTCGAAACTCTCCTCAGAGGCTTCCAACACGTCGGCGCGAACGTTGGGGGCAACGCCTGCGTTGTTGACGAGGCAATGAATGGAACCGTATTCCTCTAGGACCGAGCGGACAAGGTTCTCACGTGCGTCGGCATCGGAAATGTCGGCGGGCACATAAAGCACGGAGGCCGCCCCGGCATCTTTAACTTCTCCAAGAGCTTCGAGAACAGCGTCCTCTTCGCGTACTCCACAAAGTGCGAGGTTCCAACCTTCTGCGGCAAGCGACTTGGCAATGCCGAGTCCAATCCCGCGGGTTCCACCGGTAATGAGTGCTGTTTTTTTCATCTGATTTAGTGCATTGTCGGTTGGACAATTTCTCCCTGTGATTGCTCTTTGAGGTTCTCGTAACTTCCGAAGAAGTCGCTGTTACTATCGAGCCAGAGGTCGATCTTATGTCGCTCGGCTGGTGGCAGGATGCCCGCGTGTCCTTTGCCTTTGGGTCCGCCCTTCTTGACTTCACCATCAAGCACTTTACCCAGAGGTGCTTTTTTCGCACCGAACTCACCAGGGATAGTCCGTGGTGTTGTAAAGACGGCGTTGTCAAAATAGAAGGCGTACTTTTTCAGGTTGTTGTAGGAGGTGAAGAACTTGCCACCCTTCTTTTCTGCCTCTTTTGCAGAGAGGTCCATTGCTTTCTTTTTCGTATGACATTCCACACAATACTTGTCGAGTACCGGCTGGACTAGTCGCGGGTAGGAGAAGGGTAAGGTTCCATCAACCTCAGGTTGGATGTCGCTGGCAGAACGCTTCATTGCCATCGGAATTTTGTTCGTTGCGTCCGGGGCGTCGTAACGTCGCTCGTGGCAACCCGTACAAACGAGCTTCTCGCCGGGATGAATGTAGGTCGCTGATCGCATCGACTGCACTGCGCGCCCCGACTCATCCAATGCTTGGAAGTAAACGGGAATGTTCACCGGCAGACGGAAGTGGGCACTACCATCTTTTTCGACTGGAACGGTTCCCAAGATGCCCCGCGCGGACTTCTGGCTACCAAACCCAACTCTCGGGTTATTTGCGTGAGGTGTCGTCTTAGGCAAGAGCTGTATAATCCGCAGCTGCTTAATTTTCGTCCCTTCGGGGAAGGGGAGCCGCGTCTTGTAAACATCCATCAGCAACACATCAGCGTGCGTGGGGAGTGTGCTTGGATCGATAGGAACAAATTTCTCGCCGGGTTTGAGTGGCTTACCCACAAGCGTTGCGTGCGGAATAACCGGCGGTTTGGTACGTGGCAGCATTGGAATAACATCGTGGCAGGAAATGAGCGGGTCACGGTAAAGTAACTCACGGTTCCCAAAAGCGTCAATCAGGTAAATGCCGTAGTTGTTCGCGATGCCCATATTACTCTTGCTGGCGGGGTCCCAAACGCAGAGATAAAACTCTTCCGAGAGTGGCCAAGCAGTTGAATAGTCTGCAGGACCGCGGTGCGTGGGACACTCGGCTTCCGGGAATAATTGGTCAGGCGTAATACGACGCACCTGCGCCATCTTGTCGTCGTCTTCCACCTTCGGGTCAACAATCACCAGCGAGCCGTAAACCTGGCCGTGGTGGCAGGCGGCGGTGGCTGAGATTTTTTGCGAGCCGGGAATCGCACGGATGCCGACCTCAAAATGCGGACGATGTCGCTGGTTTTCTGCAAAGTTGCCGTGCAGGGCACGTGCGTCGCGACCATCCGGCGAGGTAATCCAAGGGTGGTGCGCTTGATTGAAACCACGGTCAACGTAATCCCAACGCGTATAAATAATCATCCCGGCGTTGTCAACACTAGGTCCCCATTCGTTGGTCTCGTGTGGACTGAGCGTGACAATGTCGGTTGCGTCAGCGTTCATTGAATGGAGTGTGAAGCTCGGAACGGGGCGTCCGTGACAACGTCCGTAACCACCACGTCGCTCGGAGATGAAGATCACTCGGCCGTTCGGCATAAAGCAAGGATCGAAGTCGTTGCGAGGCCCGTCGGTGAGTTGTTTGAGGTTCTTACCATCGCTGTCAACCTCAAAGAGGTGGTAGCAGTTGTCGGTTGTCCAAGTGTAAGTGTGCCGGTCCGGTGTGGTGTCGGCTGCGGCGAAGATAATTTTTTTCCCGTCGAAGGAAAGGTCAGGCGAGAGGAAACCCCATTTGCTATCCAACTTCTTGCCTGCCAGTCGCGCGACGTCGCCGTGACCACCCGTCGGGGCAATAACTGCGTTTTCGAGCAGGTTGGTCGCCTTCGCGTCGGTGACTTTCTCACCGAAGGGGTTGTCTAGGACAAAAAGCCCGCCGCCCGGCCGTGCGTGAAATCCGAAAAACTGGTCGCACATATGGTTGCCCATCTTCTCAGCGTTAGGGAGGAAGTGTCGCTTAAGGAATAAGATTTTGTTGAAGTTAAGGAGCGGGTTCTGGAACGATATTTTTCGCTTGAGCTTCGAGAGTTCCGTAAAGAGCTCTTTGCGTTCGTCCGTTTTTGTAGGTTCAATTTTTTCAGCTTTCGCAACAATTGCGGCGTAGGCTTTTTTCTCGGCTTCAAGTTTTGGGCCACCCTTCATCTCGCTCAGGTGCTTAATTAAAGCTCCCACACGGCGAATCGTAATGTCGAGAGCATCGCGGTCTTTACCCTTGTAAACGCAGGAATCGGGATGAAAAGCCTGCTCAATGACCTCAGGTCGCATTCCGGTTTGAAGTTGTTCGGTTAATGTTTTCCACTGCCATTCGATCTCTTCATCAAGATTGAGCGCGCGGTCGGTGCGTTTTGTGTTAACCTTAATGGATTTGGAGCTTTGTCCAGGTGTGCCACTCGAGCGAGGCTTCCCGTTGTTCGTCGCACCGGCTCTTGAAGCTTTGATGGTGACGGGCTTTTGGCCTGCATATTCAAACTTGGCATCGCACCAGTCCATATGGTCGCAACCGTAGTGACCATCCGGACCGAGGTCCATCATCAGGTCGAGCTTTTTTACGCCGTCGAGTTTGACTTCGACAAACTTGGCTTTGTGCTTGCCTGTCATTGCTTCACTCTTCCAGAGGTCTTTACCATCGCCAACAATGCGGAACTCCGCGTAGCCATCGCCCCCTTTTTCTTCGTCGATGCCGACCCAGGCAGAGAATTTTTTGGCCTTGCCATCAAGCTGGATCGTCAGACAACCTTGGGAGTGCCCGCCGTAACCGCGTTTGAACGTTTGGCCTGCGATGGTCAGTGTTCTACCTTCCACGGAAAGATTTTTCTGGGCCGTTTTGTAACCCTGTGTTGCCTTGGAAAGATCCATCTCATCGAGATAGAGGGTTGATTGCGCTGCTGCACTGGTACTGAGTAACGAAAAAAGCGAGAAGAGTAAGAAGTAGGATTTTAACAATCGCATTTTTTTCCTCTGGGTTGATGTTCACTTGGCTCAACAAAAATTGTTTGTGCGCGAGGGTCGTTTCAGCTAAACAATTCCGCTAACTCCACGGGACTTTTCCACAAGCTAAACGGAGGCTAACCCACACAACCTGCCATTTTATGACCAGATAGCTATGTAGTCAAGGTAGTAACGGCGAAAATAGGCAAAAATCGCATTTGATTTTTGTGCGCTAATCAAAATGACCGGTATTCTAGGTCATTTCGGAAATAAAGTAGGGAATTTGGCGGTTTTTTAAGATTTTTTCAAAAATTGGGGTTGTCTGAATCTTGTAGCTGTAATACAATTAGAAGTGCAGGTATATAAAGGTTAAAAACTGTGAGATTCTTGTCCGGTATTTTTGCAGTTGACTTGTTTTGGTGGCAACGTTTTGAAGCCTTTATTGGAACGTTCCTGTGTTTGAGCGTTTCGGTCCTTTTCCTATCACCAAAAAAGAAAGGATTTTTTTGTGTCTGGTGTAGTCTATTTTGTGCAGGAGTGTCCCACTTGCGGGCGTCGGCTAGACGTGAAGGTGAACCTTTTAGGCAAGAAAATTCTCTGTGAGCATTGCCGTGCTTCCTTTCTCGCTACCGATTGTACCGAAGATCCTGAGTCCATTTTTTCCTGTGGTCACGAAGACCTGATGGAACGAGCAGACCATTTGATTGAGGTTGCAGACTCGCAGTTGTTTGGTTTGATTTCATTAGACGCTCCATCGAAAGACAAAGGAGTCGATTTGCTATAGGTTGCGATGGGGTCCATTTTAAGACCATCATTTCAGCCAAGCATCATTTTCAAAGCGACGACCGATGGGGTGTAGTATTTGGACGGCTTCCATAGCCGTCCTTTTTTTTGTAATTTGCAATTTTACTTACAATGACGAAACCACTATTAGCAATTACTCAAGGTGACCCAGCGGGAGTTGGGCCAGAATCTATTGTCGGCGCGTGGGGGGAAACATCCATCCACGACGTATGTCGCCCTCTTGTCATAGGCCACCCTGAGATTATTCGTCGCGCGGTACGGCTGTGGAAGGTCGGCGTGACTGTCCAGGAGATTAATTCACCCGGCGAGGCAAATCCTTCCGTCGATGTTATTCCCTGTCTGAATGTTTGTGACGATGCGGTATTGGACGTTGAGCCTTGCGTCATTAGTCCGATTGCGGGT
>Ga0180430_10002751_pt1 | contig 15640 bp, 15 predicted proteins | sample SS_ome_9_FD_132999 | JGI IMG/M metagenome (GOLD analysis project Ga0180430, IMG submission 132999) | Hypersaline lake sediment archaeal communities from the Salton Sea, California, USA - SS_1_S_2 metaG | ecosystem: Environmental > Aquatic > Non-marine Saline and Alkaline > Hypersaline >... | reverse complement strand
GGACGGATTCGAACCGACGACCTGCTGATTACAAATCAGCTGCTCTGCCAACTGAGCTACGCCAGCAATCTACGAAACAGAAGCCTTGGTAGAACTTCGTTCAGCCAGGAGAGTGTAAGCGAGACGCGCCTTTGGCTCAATGCATACAATGCATACAACTATTGTTGAGATCGTATGCTGCATGGAGTCTGCATGGATGCTACATCAAGCAAACCGGGAAAGCCCAATCAAAACCAGGTCCGGCTGTAAATGGACGGTCTGGCTCAACAAGGGCACAAGACGCTCGGCATCGCCGCCGGTCATCAGCAGTCGTGGAATCTTGCCGGTTTCCTGGTGGAGCGCAGTTCGTAGACGCTCGGCGAGTGCGGCTGGAGCTTGGAGGCTGGCAGCGGCAATCGCTGGACCCGTGTCGAGGCCCCAGGGGTCGTGCTGATCAAGGGTCTGATGCGGAGGCAGTCGGGTGCCTTGCAATAGGCTTTCACGGAGCATGCTGATGCCCGGCATGATTTGACCGCCCCGATGGCTGCCATCGGCCAGCAATGCGTCGAAGGTGATGGCCGTTCCAGCATCGATGATGAGGGTTGCGCGGTCTTGCTCTGGCGTCTCAGAATACCGCAGCGGGGGTAGTTCAGGACTGGGGCTTGCCGTTGGCTTGACGGCGGGAACATGATCGGCGCTGAGGTCGGGACGCCCAGCAAGCCAGTGGGCACCAATCAGCGCAAGAAAGCGGTCTACGCCCAGTCGTTCCGGCTTGGCATAGGCGATCCTAACACCCAGCGCCTCGGCCGAGGTCTCGATACGCGTCAGGGGGCATTGCCAGTAGGCAGCGATGGCAGTCCTGATGGCATCAAGCACAGTGTCTGGACCAACACTGGCAACCAGCACGCGCTCAATGCCTCCCAGTTGATCCCAGCTAGCGAGCACGTCGATGGGCAGCGCACCGAAATGGCGCGCAGCGGCCATCGGCCCAGGTAAATCGGCCTCGGTCTGAAGCAGCGCCCACTTCAGGCTGGTGTTTCCGATCTCGACCAGGAGTTTCAACCGTTAATGCCTCAGATGGCCAACGCACAGCCTTTTCACTATCAAGCTCACACTAACCACTAGCCACTAACCACTAACCACTAACCACTAACCACTAACCACTAACCACTCACTGCTGCCGAGCACTCAAACTGGTCGTCTTCAACTCGCCCGCATCAGCCAGCCACTGCCGCAGTCGGTTGGCATCGCCAATCGGGGTGAGCTTGCCTTGAGCATTGAGGAAGATAGCATAGACACGCCGGTCTTCGATCACCGCCTGCATCACCAGACAGCGGCCGGCCTCGTTGAGATAGCCGGTCTTGGATAGCTCGACAGTCCAATGCTCGTCGCGGGTGAGTGGGTTGGTATTGCGATAGGGTAGCGGGCCGCGCCCGGCATGGGGGCTGACCTCGGTCTCGCCAGTGGAGGTGATCTCGCGAATCAGAGGGTAGCGGGCAGCGGCATTGAGCAGGCGCACCAAGTCCTCGGCCGTGGACTGATTACCGGCATCGAGACCGCTAGCGTCAGCGAATCGCGTGTCGTGCATCGCCAAGGCGCGGGCCTTTTCATTCATCGCATCAACAAAGGCCGCTGTACCCTCAGCGAAGGTGGTTCGGCCAAGCGCAGCAGCAGCGCGGTTGTCAGAGGACATCAGTGCCGTGCGCAAGAGATCGAGTCGCGATAGCTTGGCCTCGCCGATGCGTAGCCGCGAACGGCTCCAACGCAGCCGGTCGCGATCCGCCTCGGTGATGGTGATGCGATCATCGAGCGGCACATCGGCATCGATGACGACCATGGCGGTCATGAGCTTAGTGATCGAGGCAATTGGCCGAACCTCGGTCGGGTTGCGCTCAAACAGCCGATTGCCTTCGTGATCGATGATCAGCGCCACGCCAGAATGGATCTCCGGCCCCGCCGCCAGCACAGCAAGCGAGGCGAGCAGCGAGGCGAGCAGCAAGGCGACAAGCGCAGGCACCCGACACCAGATCAAACAGCGAGAAGACATCTGAGGACTATTCCGTAGGTATCAGTTTCATAAACTAGACTTTGTGACAGTATGGCACATTATTGCAGTGATAATTGTGGCGTTTATGGAACGCCGATACGCTGCCCTAGTTGGCAGCCTTGGCGTCATCCCCTTGCTGAGCTGCGTTGCGATGGCTGTTCGCTCCCGCACATGCAAAAGCCCCGCCGAAGCGGGGCCTTTAAGGTCGAACAACCGGCTTGGAGCGTCAACCAATGACGTCCACGCCGGCGAGCCGCGAGCTTACATCATGCCCATGCCGCCCATGTCACCCATGCCGCCGCCAGCCGGCATAGCCGGCTCGTCCTTCGGCTCTTCAGCCACCATGGCTTCGGTGGTGATCATCAGCGCCGCGATCGAGGCCGCATTCTGCAGCGCGGTGCGGGTAACCTTGGTCGGATCGAGGATACCCATGCTGACCAGGTCGCCGTATTCGCCAGTCGCGGCGTTGTAGCCGTAGTTACCCTCACCGGCCGCCACATTGTGCAGCACCACCGAGGCCTCTTCGCCCGCGTTCATGACGATCTGACGCAGCGGCTCTTCCATCGCGCGCAGGGCGATCTTGATGCCGACATCCTGATCGTGATTGATGCCGGTCAGGCCGCGGATCTGGTTCAGGGTACGCACCAGGGCGACGCCACCGCCAGCGACGATGCCTTCCTCAACCGCCGCACGGGTGGCATGCAGGGCATCTTCGACGCGTGCCTTCTTCTCCTTCATCTCGACCTCGGTCGCGGCGCCAACCTTGATCACGGCGACACCGCCGGCCAGCTTGGCCAGACGCTCTTGCAGCTTCTCGCGGTCGTAGTCGGAGGTGGTCTCCTCGACCTGGGCGCGGATCTGGTCGCAACGGCCCTTGATCTCGGAGTCGGAGCCAGCGCCATCGATGATGGTGGTCTCGTCCTTGCTGATCTGCACGCGCTTGGCCGAGCCGAGTTCGTTCAGGGTCGCCTTCTCTAGTGACAGACCAACCTCTTCGGCGATCACGGTACCGCCGGTGAGGATCGCGATGTCTTGCAACATGGCCTTGCGGCGATCACCGAAACCTGGGGCCTTGACCGCGCAGACCTTGATGATGCCGCGGATGCTGTTGACCACCAGGGTGGCCAGGGCCTCGCCCTCGATGTCCTCGGCGACGATCATCAGCGGACGGCCGGCCTTGGCGACGGCCTCGAGCACGGGCAGCAGATCACGGATGTTCGAGATCTTCTTGTCGTGCAGCAGGATGAAGGGATCTTCCAGCTCGGCGGTCTGGCTCTGCTGGTTGTTGATGAAGTACGGCGACAGGTAACCACGGTCGAACTGCATGCCCTCGACAACGTCGAGTTCGTTGTGCAGCGACTTGCCTTCTTCAACGGTGATGACGCCTTCCTTGCCGACCTTCTCCATCGCCTCGGCGATGATCTCACCGATCGACTCATCCGAGTTGGCGGAGATGGTGCCAACCTGGGCGATCTCCTTGTTGTTGGAGCAAGGCTTGGACAGCTCTTTCAGCTGAGTCACGGCGGAATCGACAGCCTTATCGATACCGCGCTTCAGATCCATCGGGTTCATGCCGGCGGCGACCGCCTTCATGCCCTCGCGCACCATCGCCTGAGCCAGCACGGTGGCGGTGGTGGTGCCATCGCCCGCGATATCGCTGGTCTGGGAGGCAACCTCCTTGACCATCTGCGCGCCCATGTTCTCGAACTTATCGGACAGCTCGATCTCCTTGGCGACGCTGACGCCGTCCTTGGTGACGGTCGGGGCGCCGAAGGACTTCTCCAGCACCACGTTGCGGCCCTTGGGACCCAGGGTGACCTTGACGGCGTTGGCCAGGATGTTCACACCCTCAACCATGCGGTTACGGGCATCAAGGCCAAACTTGACTTCTTTTGCGCTCATCGCGTGATTTCCTCAAGCAAAACTGGTTGTGTCGAAAGATTGGTGTCGGACGAATCCGTTAAGGCTTCAGCGGAAGACTTCAGCGGAAGGCTTCAGCGGGTGCGCGGCTTTAGCCTTCGATGACGCCCATGACGTCTTCTTCGCGCATCACCAGCAGCTCCTCGCCGTCGAGCTTGACCTCGGTGCCGGAGTACTTACCGAACAACACCTTGTCGCCAACCTTCACGTCGAGATTACGGGTGTCGCCATTGTCCATGATCTTACCGTTACCTACGGCCATGACCTCGCCCTGGATCGGCTTCTCGGCGGCCGAATCCGGGATCACGATGCCACCGGCGGAGGTGCGCTCTTCTTCCATGCGACGGACCACGATACGGTCATGCAAAGGACGAATCTTCATCTGGGTTAGCCCTCAGGGTCGTTGATTACAGTGTTAGGTAGAAGATCAGGGCGGGTCTGACCCGCCACCGATGTCGAACTGTTAGCGCCGTCGATAACAACCTGTTTCGATCGACTGTTAGCACTCATCTTGAGTGAGTGCTAATAATAGGCGGCGGCGGCGCTCTGTCAAGGGGGAATTTCTCACGACCGAGTGCGTCGCCGAGTCTTGCTGCCGAGTCCTGCCGCCAAATCTAGCCGCCTCATCCCGGCCACTCAGTCATCGCGACGCCAGTCGCCTTCGATGCTGCGCCGGATCAAACGCTCTTCGCGCACGACAACATCACCTTGAACCGGGATCAGATTGACGTAGCGGCGGATCAGCGCCTGGCGCACCGGCGGGATCAGCAGCACGAAGCCAACCACATCCGTGATAAACCCAGGCAACATCAGGGCGAAACCGCACAACAGGAGCACAGCGCCATCAAGGAGTTCTAAAGCAGGTGTTTCCCCGCGATCGAGCATCGAACGCACCCGCATCAGCACCTTTAGACCCTGCATGCGCACCAGGTAGCCACCGATGACCGCGGTCAGGATCGATAACAGAATGGTTGGCAGTGCACCGATGACCGAGCCGACCTGGATCAGGAAATACAGCTCGATCAGTGGCGCGAAGACGAAGAGAAGAAGAAAAATCCACATAAACCGGGTCTCGCTGCTAGGGCGCCTGGCATCGCTCGGCCGGCGCAATGACCCGGAGGTTTGTCCGGATTTGCCTGATTCAAACCAACTCAGCCCGAGCGCTCGGTTTCCGTTAGGCTATGCGCCTCGTCCGCAGTCCGATAAGAACACCCGCAACGACCCTTTAGCAGCCTTATGGGAACTCAATCTACCCCTGAGCCGGTCTCTATCAGCCTCTGTACCTGCCCTGATACGCAGACTGCCCGAACACTGGCGCAGACCCTAGTTGCCGAGCGGCTGGCCGCCTGTGTCAACATCCTTCCGGGCATCATCTCGGTCTACCGCTGGCAGGCCGAGATCGAGACCGATAACGAGGTGCTGCTCATCATCAAGACCAGCGAGCAACTGCTTGATGCGCTTGCAGCGCGCATCGAAACACTCCATCCCTATGATGTCCCCGAGGTGATCAGCCATCCGATCACCGCCGGTAACAAGAACTATCTCGACTGGGTGCGCCAATGTACTGCGAACAACCACTGATCGATCCAAGGCTTAACTCGATGTCACGCCTGGACGCCCAAGCCTCTACGCAGCCGATGGGCAAGCCGCCGCGCCAGGTTGCCAGCGCCGCGCGGCCTGGATTCCTCGGTCTGCTTCTAGTCGCGTTGACCCTCACGCTCGCTCTCGCACTGCCAACAATAGGCCTGGCGGAAGACGAGTTTCTACAGCCTGATCAGGCGTTTCGAATCGCAGGTCAGGCGCAAGGCCCAGACAGCATCAGGCTGAGCTGGGAGATCGAGCCTGGCTACTATCTGTACGGCTCCAAGTTCCGTTTCGAGAGCAAGACGCCGGGTTTCGATCTGGGTCAGGCCAAGCTGCCACCGGCCGAGACGAAGATGGATCAGTTCTTTGGCGAGGTCGCCATCTATCGTGACCGCGTCGAGGCGACGCTGCCGGTGACGCGCACCAGCGATGTCGGCGAGGTGGTGCGGATCGAGGCCCAATCGCAAGGCTGCGCCGATGCCGGGCTCTGCTACCCACCACAGCGCCAGAGCATCCTGCTCGAGCTACCCGCATTAGCCGCTGTCGAGCCATTGGCGGAGACACCAACCGCGCTCATCGACGACCGCACTGAGGCCAGCAATCTGGCCAGCAATCCGAGCGAGTCGAACAGCGGGACCAGCAACGGCTCACTGCCGTCCCAGCCCCAGTCCCAGCCCCAGCCCCAGTCCCTCGCGACGCCGAATCCAGCTTCTGTAGACGCCCCGCTCAGCGCCCAGCTGAGCAATGGCAGCCCGTCGCTGGGTTTTGGCTTCGAGGATGACATCCTCCCGGCTGAAGAGGCATTCCAGCTCGATGTGATGGTCGAGGACGCGCAGACATTGGCACTGCGCTGGCAAATCGCACCTGAGACCTATCTCTACCAAGAGAAGATCGAACTCGCGCTCGAGGACGCGGAGGGCGTTCAGCTCGGCACCTATGCATTACCCGCCGCCGAGATCAAGGCAGACACCGTCCGTCCCGATGGCAGCATCGGCGACGTTGCCATCTACCATGGCGCTGTCGATCTCAGTGTGCCCCTGTTGCGCGGCCAAGCAGCCGCGACCAGCGTCACGCTCGTCGCCAAGTATCAGGGCTGTGCCGAGCGCGGCATCTGCTATCCGCCAGTCACCGATCGGCTAAGGCTCGACCTGCCCCCCGCGCTGACCACCGTCGCGCTCATCGAGCCGATGAGCGCGGGAGCCGCGGAGAATCCCTCTGACACCGGCTCAGTGACAGACGCCTCGGCGAGCACGGCAGCCGTTTCTGTCGCGGGCACGGCGCCGCCGCAACGCGTCTCGGAGCAGGATCAGATCGCCGCGCGGCTGGCCGAGACCGGCATCTTTGGTGCGCTAGCGATCTTTTTTGTGCTCGGACTGCTGCTGTCCTTCACCCCCTGCGTCTTCCCAATGATCCCAATCCTGTCCGGCATCATCGCAGGTCAAGGCGACCAGATCACGACGCGCAAGGCCTTCTTCCTCTCCCTAGCCTATGTGCTAGCCATGGCCTTGACCTATGCTGTCGTCGGCGTCATTGCCGGACTCTTCGGCGCCAATCTGCAAGCGGCCTTCCAAAACGCCTGGGTGCTAGCGGCTTTTGCGGCGATCTTCGTCGCCCTCTCGCTGTCGATGTTTGGCTTCTATGATCTGCAACTGCCGAGTAGTTTCCAGACCAAGCTCACCCAACTGAGCAACAAGCAGCAGGGCGGCACCCTTACTGGCGCGGCGATCATGGGCGCGCTCTCGGCGCTGATCGTCGGCCCCTGCGTGGCGCCCCCCCTGATGGGCGCGCTCATCTTTATCGGTAAGACTGGCGATGGCGTGCTCGGCTTCTTCGCCCTGCTCGGGCTTGGCCTCGGCATGGGCGCCCCCCTGCTTGCCATTGGCACCTCGGCCGGCAAGCTGCTGCCGCGCGCCGGTGCCTGGATGGATTCAGTCAAGGCTGTGTTTGGCGTGCTCTTGCTGGCGGTTGCCGTGCTCCTGATCGAGCGCGTGATCCCCGCGGCCGTCGCGATGCTGCTCTGGGGTCTGCTGTTGATCAGCTCCGCCGTCTACCTAGGCGCCCTTACCCAGCATGGCCCCGAGGCGAGCGGCTGGTCCAAGCTATGGAAGTCGCTCGGCGTCGCCTTACTGGTCTATGGCGTACTCATGCTGGTCGGCGCCGCCGCCGGTGGCAAAGATACCATCCAGCCACTGCGCGGCTTGGCGCCGGCCGCCGGTGGCCAGGGTGCGGTCGCCGCGCATCCCGAGTTCCAGCGCATCAAGACCGTCGCCGATTTGGATCAGGCGGTAGCCGCGGCTAGCGCCAGCGGCAAACCGGTGATGCTCGACTTCTATGCCGACTGGTGTGTGTCCTGTAAGGAGATGGAGCGCTATACCTTCCCGGACCCGGCCGTGCAGCAGGCCATGCAACGCTATGTGCTGCTGCAGGCGGACGTGACCGCGAACGACGCCGAGGATAAGGCACTGATGCAAGAGCGCTTCGGCATTCCTGGACCGCCGGCGATGCTGTTCTTCGACAGTAGCGGACAGGAGCAGCGCGGTTGGCGACTGGTCGGCTTTATTCCCGCGGAGGAGTTTGCCACCCACCTGAATGAGTTTGGCCAATGAATGCTGCCAAGGTACTGGCTGTCACGGTGCTGGCTGGCTCGGTCAGCATCGGGCTCGCCCTGTTCGGCGAACATTGGCTCGACGTTGGTGACAACGCGAATGAGCCTTCTCGGCGCAGCCCACAGCAAGGCATGCTGGACAGCCTGCCCGATCTCCGGCTATCGACCCTCGACGGCCGCCAGATGAGCAGTAGCACTTGGGCCGGCAAGGTGCTGGTATTGAACTTCTGGGCGACCTGGTGTCCACCCTGCCTGCGCGAGATCCCGCTGCTCGATGAGTGGCAGCAGACCTATGCCAACCAGGGGCTACAGGTGGTTGGCATCGCCATCGATCGCGGAGCGGAGGTTGCCGCCTTCCTAGAAGATAACCCGGTGAGCTATCCGATCCTGATCGGCACCCGCGACAGCGTCGATCTCTCCCGCGACCTTGGCAACCGTACCGGCGGACTGCCGTTCACGGTCGGCTTCGATCCGCTGGGCCGGCGCATCTTCAGCCATACCGGCGAGGTCGATGTCGATCTGCTCGAGACCGAGGTCCGTCCACGCTTGCTCAGCGCCGACTAAGGCGCGGGTCGCCGGATTGTGCTGCCATTCATGACCCAGCTTGCCGCTCCCGGCGGCTAGCATTAAAGCAGGTCGAGATCCTCGATGATGGGTCGACAAAAGGCTGCTATCGGCGCACAACAGCGCCGAAAACAGATTTTCCGGCGATGCCCGTGCAACAACACCTTTGTAAATTCGCGCCGAATGCCGTACTCTGTGCGGATGCGGTTCAAGCACTCCCAAATCGCCCTTTTTTTCAACGGTTCGCAGCCGATGGCCACGTTTTCGCTCAGTGCCTCAGCGTCTCGATGTCATGGCTAAGATCCTCTGCCTGAACGGCCCCAATCTGAATCTGCTCGGTACCCGTGAGCCAGAGACCTACGGCCAGGACACGCTCGCGAGCATCGGCCGCGGGCTTTGCGCCAGTGCCGAGGCCGCCGGCCATGAGCTGCGGATGCTGCAGAGTAACGCCGAGCACGTCCTGATCGACGCCATCCATCAGGCCAGGGCCGATGATGTCGCCTTCATCCTATTCAATCCGGCCGCATTCACGCATACCAGCATCGCGCTCAGAGACGCGCTGCTCGCGGTCGGCATCCCCTTTATCGAGGTGCATCTATCCAATGTTCACGCGCGCGAGCCGTTTCGGGCACACTCCTATTTTTCCGATATCGCGGAAGGCGTCATCACCGGCCTAGGTGCTGAAGGTTACAGCCTAGCGCTGACGGCGACATTAGAGCGGCTCAGCAGCCCTCAGGCTCCGCACCCACAACGATAAGCAACCATCCACGGCGAGAAGATCACCTGTCATGGACATCCGCAAGGTCAAAAAGCTGATCGAATTGCTCGATGAATCAAACGTCGCAGAGATCGAGATTCACGAGGGTGAAGAATCAGTCCGCATCAGCCGCCATGGCAGTGGGGCGCCGCAGTTCATGCTGCCGGCAGCAGCGCCTGTCGCTAGCGCTGCCGCGCCAACGGCAACAGCAACCGCAACGCCCAACACGCCTGAGATCGACGACGCCTGCCTAGCGCGCTCGCCGATGGTCGGCACCTTCTATCGCGCGCCCTCCCCCGGCGCCAAATCCTTCGTCGAAGAAGGTCAGGAGGTGAAGGTTGGGGATATCCTCTGCATCATCGAGGCGATGAAGATCCTCAATCAAATTGAGTCCGAGCGTGCTGGCGTGATCAAGAAGATCATGGTCGAGAACGGCCAGCCTGTTGAGTACAACCAACCGCTGTTCGTGATCGAATGATCGAGAAGATCCTTATCGCCAATCGCGGCGAGATCGCGCTGCGTATCCAGCGCGCCTGCCGCGAGCTGGGCATCAAGACCGTCGCCGTCCACTCCGAGGCCGACCGTGAGCTGAAACACGTCCTGCTAGCCGATGAGTCGGTCTGCATCGGCCCCGCCCAGTCACGCGACAGCTATCTCCATATCCCGGCGATCATCAGCGCCGCCGAGGTCACGGATACCGTCGCCATCCATCCGGGCTACGGCTTCCTGTCGGATAACGCGGATCTCGCCGAGCGCGTCGAGCGCTCCGGGTTCGTGTTTATCGGCCCCAAACCCGACACCATTCGTCTCATGGGCGATAAGGTGTCGGCCATTCGCGCGATGAAGCAGACCGGCGTGCCCTGCGTGCCCGGTTCCGATGGCCCCATCGACGATGACGCCAAGCATACGCTGCAATTGGCTCGCGAGATCGGCTATCCGGTCATCATCAAGGCCGCTGGTGGCGGTGGTGGTCGCGGCATGCGCGTGGTGCACTCAGACGCCACGCTGCTGAATGCGATCTCACTGACCAAGGCCGAGGCCGGCGCCGCCTTTGGCAATGACGTGGTCTACATGGAGAAGTATCTGGAAAACCCGCGCCACGTCGAGTTTCAGGTGCTCGCCGATAGCTATGGCAACGCCATTCACCTGTGCGAGCGTGACTGCTCGATGCAGCGCCGGCATCAGAAGGTCATCGAGGAGGCGCCCGCCCCAGGCATCACAGCCGAACAGCGTCAACGCATTGGTGAGCGCTGTGCCGAAGCCTGCAGCACCATCGGCTACCGCGGCCTCGGCACCTTCGAGTTCCTCTACCAGGACGATGAATTCTATTTCATCGAGATGAATACGCGCGTTCAGGTCGAGCATCCGGTCACCGAGATGATCACCGGCGTCGATGTGATCAAAGAGCAGATCCTCGTCGCCAGCGGCGAGCGGCTGCGTTATCAACAAAGTGACATCGTACAGCGCGGTCATGCCATCGAATGCCGGCTCAACGCCGAGCATCCCGAGACCTTCATGCCGAGCCCAGGGCCAATCGAGGGGTTCCATGCGCCGGGCGGCCCAGGTGTCCGCATCGACACCCACCTCTATGCGGGTTATGTGGTGCCACCCTACTACGACTCGATGATCGGCAAGCTGATCGCGCACGGTGAGGATCGCGCCTCGGCGCTGGCACGGATGAGCAACGCGCTGCGCGAGACCATCATCCAGGGCATCAATACCAATATCCCGCTGCACCGACGACTGCTGCAGGATGCCGCCTTCCAGCAAGGCGGCATCAATATCCATTATCTCGAGAAGAAGCTCGGTCTCTGACCGCTGCCTCCGCGGCACTGATTGTGGCCTGGATCGAGCTTGAGCTGTTGGCGGATCAGGAGACGGCGCCGCTCATCGAGGCGGCGCTGGAGAACGCTGGGGCCTTGGCCGTCACGCTCGATGCAGGTGGCGAAGGGCCTGCTGAATGGGCCGCGTCGCGCGCTCCGAATCAGCCGCCCGTGCTCGAACCCGCTCCCGGCGAGACACCGCTTTGGCGCCAACTGCGCATCACCGCTCTCTTCGACGATGGCCCGACTGGCAGCACAGTCGCCGCGGCCGCCGCTGAGCGGCTCGCGTCGCACTGCCTGGCACCACCGCGCTTGCAACCGCTTGAGGATCGCCCCTGGGAGCGCGTTTGGCTAGAGGGCCTGGAACCACAGCACTTTGGTGAGCGACTCTGGATCTGCCCACGCGGGCAGCGGGTCGCTGCGACCGACGCGGTGGTGATCGACCTAGACCCCGGACTGGCATTCGGCACCGGGCATCATGCCACCACGGCGCTCTGCCTTGAGTGGCTCGATCGCACGCCCCTGGCGGGCCAAACCCTGATCGATTTTGGCTGCGGCTCCGGCATCCTCGCGATCGCGGCCCTGAAGCTGGGAGCCGCGCGCGCCCTTGCGGTCGATCATGATCCGCAGGCGCTGGAGGCAACGCTCGAGAACGCCCGCGTGAACGGCGTTGACCAACGGCTGCTGGTCTTTGCGCCAGCCCAGCTGCCGGCCGACGCCGCTGATCTATTGGTAGCCAATATCTTGGCCGGCCCACTCATCGAACTGGCGCCAACCTTGGGTCAGCGGCTGAAACCAGGGGGGCTGCTCGCCCTCTCCGGGATCTTGAGCCACCAAGCCGAGACGGTCAGCACGGCCTATCGTCATGCCTTTGCGCTTGAGCCACCGATAACCCGCGAGGATTGGGTGTTGATCAGTGGTCGCCGGCGATCGGATCGATAGCCAAGGGCAGCAGCGCGGCGAATCGGGATAGACTGCGGCTATTCGTCAGTGCCATAAGGCTCGATCGCTCACCGCCTCCGCAGCATGCCCTCGCTTTCCGCCAGCGCCGCTAACGCCACCAAACTGCTGCAGCCGCTACAGATTGGCTCGGTCTCTATCCCGAATCGGCTGATCCTGGCACCGATGGCCGGGGTGACCGATCGACCATTCCGGAGTCTCTGCCGGCAGCTCGGTGCTGGCCTCGCCGTCTCCGAGATGGTCGCCGCGAATCCCGCCCTGCGCGGCACCCGCAAGAGTCGCGAGCGTCTCGATCACCGCGGTGAGCCTGGCCCCATTGCGGTGCAGATCGCCGGCTCTGATCCGGCACAGATGGCCGCGGCGGCGCGCTACAACGTCGACTGTGGCGCCGCGCTGATCGACATCAACCTTGGCTGTCCGGCGAAGAAGGTCTGCAAGCAGGCGGCCGGCTCGGCGCTGCTGCGCGACGAGGCCTTGGTCGGGCGCATCCTCGAGGCCGTGGTCAGGGCCGTCGAGGTGCCAGTGACCCTGAAGACGCGAACCGGCTGGTCACCAGCAACACGCAATCTGGCGCGCATTGCCCAGATCGCCGAGTCGAGCGGGATTGCGCTGTTGGCCGTGCATGGCCGTACCCGGGCCTGCGGCTATACGGGTGAGGCGGAGCTAGAGAGTCTCGCCAGCATCCGCGATCAGTGCAGTCGGCTGCCACTGGTGGCTAACGGTGATATCGATGGGCCAACAAAGGCCATCGAGGTGCTGAACCGGACCGGCGCCGATGCTATCATGCTCGGACGCGCCGCCTTGGGCCGGCCCTGGATCTTCGGTAGCATCGCAACCGCACTCCGCGGTCTCGCGTTATCGGAGAGGCCGGTCAGCGGCGAGCCCCCAACCACGATTGACGAGGTGCCCATCGCGCCCTCGCTGGCGTGGATTGAGGCTATCTTAGTGGAGCACCTAGACCGACTCTACGCGCTCTACGGCGAGCGGCGCGGGGTGTTGATCGCAAGGAAGCATATCGGCTGGTACCTGCGCGGCCTCGGCGGCGAGTCTGACTCGGACGCTAAGCGTCCGCTCTTGCGCAAACGTTTGATGGCAACGACCGCGGCCAGAGCCCAACTTGCACTGCTGCGGGAGCATTTTGCCGCGGGCGTCAGGCCACAAGCGCTTAGGTGCCATCAGCAGGCTCAGTCGAACGTCTAGGAGACATCAAAACATTAAGCATGCGCGATCACCTCAAATAGGCGGCAAGGAGTCTAATGAATGAACGATGGGCAAAGCTCCGGGGTGCCAGATATTCAAGAGCATGAGCATGAGTCAAACCAGCAGTTGAGCCAACACCCGCCGCTGCGCGAATGCGTGCGCATCGCCTTGCGCAGCTATCTCTCCAGCATGGGCGACCATGACATCCAGGGGCTCTATCGGTTGGTGATGGACGAGGTCGAGCAGCCGATGCTCGAGGCGGTGCTGGAGCACACCAAGGGCAACCAGTGCGCCGCCGCGGAGGTCTTGGGCATCAGTCGCGGCACCCTGCGCAAGAAGCTCAAGAAAGGCGCCGGCTAACCCGAGCCGCTCAAGGGCTGTCCTGAGCGCGAGCCGCAGCAAACAGAGGTCAACATGAAACCAATCAAACGGGCGCTGATCAGCGTCTCCGACAAGACCGGCATCGCCGCCTTCGCCGCGGCCTTGAGCCAGCAAGGCATCGAGATCCTGTCCACCGGCGGCACCGCGCGACTGCTCACCGAGCAGGATGTGCCGGTGATCGAGGTCGCTGAATACACCGGCTTTCCGGAGATGATGGATGGCCGCGTGAAGACGCTGCATCCACGTATCCACGGTGGCATCCTCGGCCGCCGCGGTGAGGATGATCCGGTCATGCACGAGAACGAGATCCGCCCCATCGATCTCGTGGTAGTCAATCTCTATCCATTCGAGGACACCGTTGCTCGCCCGGATTGCGACCTGCCAACCGCGATCGAGCAGATCGACATCGGCGGCCCAACGCTGCTGCGTGCCGCGGCCAAGAATCATCGCGATGTGACTGTCGTCTGCGACCCAGCCGATTATGATCAGGTATTGGCCGCCATGGCTGCCAACGGCGGCGCGGTGGATGATCAGACCCGCTTCGATCTCGCGGTGCGCGCCTTTGAGCATACGGCGCACTACGACGGTGCCATCGCCAATTACCTGGGCGCCATCATCGAGCATCCAGAGGGCAAGGCGGAGGGCCTGCCGCGCACCTTCAACATGCAGTTCCGCAAGCGCCAGGTGCTGCGCTACGGCGAGAATCCACATCAGCGCGCGGCCTTCTATGTCGGCCGCGGCGGCTGCGAGGCGAGCGTGGCCAGCGCCGAGCAGCTGCAGGGCAAGGAGCTGAGCTACAACAACATCGCCGACACCGATGCCGCGCTCGAATGCGTCAAGCAGTTTAGCGATGCCCCGACTTGCGTCATCGTCAAACATGCCAACCCCTGTGGCGTGGCTGAGGGCGAAACCCTACTCAAGGCCTATGAGCGCGCCTTCAGTACCGATCCAGAATCCGCGTTTGGCGGCATCATCGCCTTTAATCAGGTATTGGATGGCGAGACGGCGGCCGCGATCGTCGAGCGCCAATTCGTCGAGGTCATCATTGCCCCCGAGATCCGCGCCGAGGCCATCGAGGCGGTTGCCGCCAAGAAGAATGTGCGCCTGTTGCGTTGCGACCCCTGGCCGGTCGAGCGCCAGCCTTATCGAGATCTCAAACGCGTGCGCGGTGGCCTCTTGATCCAGGGCGCCGACATGGATCTCAGCGCGGAGATCCGCTGCGTGACCCAGCGCGAGCCGACGGCATCCGAGCGTGACGATCTCCTCTTCGCCTGGCGAGTGGCCAAGTTCGTCAAGTCCAATGCCATCGTCTATGCCCGCGATGGCATGACCATTGGGGTCGGCGCCGGTCAGATGAGCCGTGTCAATTCGGCGCGGATTGCCGGCATCAAGGCCGAGCAGGCGGGCCTGGAGGTGGCCGGCGCGGTGTTGGCCTCGGATGCCTTCTTCCCCTTCCGCGATGGACTCGATCAGGCCGCATCCGCTGGCATTCGGGCCGTGATCCAGCCCGGTGGCTCGATGCGCGACCCGGAGGTGATCGCGGCCGCTGATGAGCATGACATCGCCATGCTCTTCACCGGGATGCGCCATTTCCGACACTGACCCCATGGCCGTGCATCCCAGTGCGATCATCGAAGACGGCGCCGAGGTTCATCCCAGCGTCGAGATCGGCCCCTGGACCCTCATCGAGTCCGGGGCCTGCATCGACGCCGATTGCCGGCTCGAGAGCTGCGTGCGGATCTATGCCGGCACCCGGCTCGGTCCACGCAACCGGGTCTGCCACGGCGCCACGCTCGGCAGCGAGCCACAGGACCTCGGCT
>Ga0180430_10002750_pt1 | contig 15641 bp, 18 predicted proteins | sample SS_ome_9_FD_132999 | JGI IMG/M metagenome (GOLD analysis project Ga0180430, IMG submission 132999) | Hypersaline lake sediment archaeal communities from the Salton Sea, California, USA - SS_1_S_2 metaG | ecosystem: Environmental > Aquatic > Non-marine Saline and Alkaline > Hypersaline >... | reverse complement strand
CGAGCGCGTCGGCGGCCTGCTGGGTGGTCAGTGGTGCGGCTGGTTTACGTGCGGTCATGGCAGTTCGTCCTCATATTCATCGCACCGATCGCGTCGGTGCAGATCGGCCTTGAGTTGCAGGTCGTGACCGGCGAGGTGGTCGCCGGCGGTGGCTGCGGTCGATACCGCCGCCGGGGCGTGCAGGCGACGTGCCTGCTATGCTTTGGGGTCGTCCAAGTTCACCGACGTGTGCCGTCGCAGGTAGGCGAGTTGGGCGATGAGGGCATCACCCCGCGCCGAAGCCGTCGCGGCGCACGATGCGGCAGACCATACCGCATCCCATTGCGCAACCAGTGCAGCAGCCCACGCCGCATGCCTCGCAGAATACGATCCTGCATCCCGTGCGGCATCCAGAGCAGCAGCCCGTGCCACATCTAGTTCCTTGCCCGTTGCCTCACCGAGCGCATACCGCTCGGCCACTTCGACAGCATGCCGCGATCGCTCGTCCGTCAGCAGGTGCCACACCTGCCGCACGCACCAGCACGCAAACAGTCGTTTCTCGCGAGCGGTCAACACGCCCGGCCTGGTCGCGACCCACAGCATGTACTCGATGTTGTCACCGCGATCCCACACGTCCTGCATGCTCGTGTAATTGGCGCTCGCCCACGCTCGCCCTTCCGAGCAAGCGTTGTGCATGTCACAGAACTTGTCGATGGTCATCATGGTCATCATGGTCGTGTCTCCTCGTCATCCAACTCGACCAGCCGGTCGCGGTAGGCGTCCCCCGCCGCAGCCTCAAGGATGCGCCCCACGCCACTACTGGGGGTGATATGCCATTCGGTGAGTGTGTCCCAGTCCTGCTCACCCAGGCCGCACCACTCGTCGCTTGCGCCTTCGCGGCGGCTCTCCTCGGCGATGACGCGACCCCATCGCTCAACCAGGGTCAGCAGTGCCGCGAATGCGGAGTAATTGCCGGTCGCGTCACCGTATCGCCGCTCGTGCTCGGCGTCGATCTGCTCCAGCGACGGCCCCCACACGTCCTTGTGCCACCATCGCGTGAGTGTGTCGTCGTCGGGCATGCTATAGGTCAGGGTGTCCCAGTCACCGGGGTTCCGCTGCGAGCCGTGCAGCATCTCGACTCGCATCAGCCCGCATCGGCGGCAGTGTTCCTCGGACCGCGTGCCGGTCCCGCCAGCGCTCCAGACGCCGGGATTTTCATCGAGCCCCCCGTGTCCTTGGCCGGTCCAGTCGTGGTCACCAGGCTCGCACAGCGTCTCGCCGTACGGGGTGACGTGGCGTTGGGCGGCTGCGTGGTCGCCGATCAGATTGATCCTGACCGACTCGCTAGCCGTGTACCCGTCCCCGTCGCAGGTGCCACACGCAATGGCACTGCCGTACAGATAGCCCCTGCCGTCGCAGTCGCCGCACGTCTCGATGACCTCGACAGTGGCCACGTCATCCACGACGACCTCGGGGTGTAGCTCGTCGCCCGCGTCCCAGGTCATCATCTGGACCTCGGCGACGGCCTCAGCCATCGTGTCCGCGTCCAGCTCGCCCGCGTCAGACAGTGCCGGGCATCGCCACTCGTATCGCGTCTCGGTGGGCAGGCACCATCCGAGCGTGCGTGCCGCGTCTCGCAGGTCGTGGGCGTCGATGTGCATCCGCTGCGACAGGGGTGCGTCCTCGATCACGTCGACCACGTCGATCTCGTCGTCGAGCCACATGGTGGACCAGTCGTCATGGTCGTCGATCAGCTCGTCGAGCGGGCCGTCGTCCATGCCGAGCACGCCCGACTCCATATGCTCGCGGAACACACTGTGCAGGTCGTCCTCGCACGTCAGCACGTGCATGTCGTAGTGGCCCGCGTGCGGGCTCATCGCGTGGCGGTCGATCAACAGAATCGTTGGGTAGGTCTGCATGACATATTCTCCTCTGGTGTGTGTGTAGAAAGCCCCGGAATCAGTCCTCGTCATCCGGGCGGGACCACACGGCATAGCCACCGTCATCCCGTGAGGTGGCCACGTCACTGGTGGCGATCGTGATCCCCTCACCGTATGCCAGTGCCACGACCGCCTCGGCCAGCTGTGCGTCACTGGCCTCGTCCGGCAGGTCGGGGATGATGTCGTAGGGGCCTGAATCGGCCATTGCGCCAGTATGATCGTGCATCCGATACGCCCATCCCTCGTTCTGTGGGTCGGCGGTATCCCAATAAATGCTGATTTCGGTGGCATGGGTACTCATGGTCGTGTCTCCTCGGGTGTGTGTGGTGTGTGGTGTCTATATGGTGGCGAGCCGGCGATCGCTCAAGTCGTGGCACAGTGTGTAGTGGCCGGCAATGCGGTCCCACACTCGCACGGTGCCGTCGGCGTCGATGCTCAGTCGATACTCTTGGGCCGGTCGGCCGGCCGATGCCTTAACACGGGCGGTGAGTTCTATTTCGTGGTTGGTCTGCATTCGCACGGTGCCGTCGTCGTCGATGCTCAGTCGATACTCGTGGGCCGGCCGGTCGGCCGATGCCTTAACACGGGCGGTGAGTTCTATTTCGTGGTTGGTCATCATCTTGGATCTCCTCTGGTGGGGTGTCGGGTACTTCGCGAGTGGTCTATGTAATAAGGTACGCTGTCGCGAACAATAAGTCAAGCGCATTATCCAAGAATCCGACGATTTCGCGCATAATTTTGATACGAAGTAGGCTATCTATCTATGAATACGGGATTAATGGGACGCAGAAAAAAGGGGTAGGTCGATGACACAGCGAGTCGCGTGTGCTAGGATGTGCTCATGCGGGGCCCGGTCGCTCTACCACCAGAGCGCGGGGCATCCCATGGCGAGCACAGCCCACAGACAGCAGGCGCGGCAGCGACAGCGCGGCGGCGACTACGGCATAGGCGTGCTGGTATTCAGCCAGTGCCGCCGGTCCTGGGATCTGGACCGGTCGTCGAAGCGCGTGAGGGACCTGGACGGGGAATCGACTCGATCTCTGGTCCGCGGCGCGTACGGCGCGGCGCTGGCCGCGAAGTACGCGAGTGTGGCCCCGGACGCCGCCCCGGCGGACCTGGATCAGGCCCTGGTGGTGCTACAGAGGATCATCGTCGCGCTGGCGAACCGTGACCCGCACAGCGGGGAATGTGCGCTGACCTATCTGACGGTCGATGAATCACGTGAGTGCCTGGACGCGATGCTGGCAGGAGCAGAGGAGCCGCATGATGGCCGACCCGACCCCGACCCCGACCCCGAAGAAGACCGACCCGGTACACCAGACCCTGAAGCAGGTCGATTACCACCGCTACACAGTCCTCGGCGTGCTCTGCGCTCTTGTGGCGCTGGCTGTGATCTTTGTCGGCTGTGCGCCGCGGACCGCAAGCTTGTCGAATCCCGGCGAGCGCGTAGACGCCGCGAGCTTCGAGCACGAGGCAGTCGTGCAGGTGGCGGCGCAGGAAAAGGCCCTGATCGCCCTGGGCAATGAGGAAGCGGCCCTGATCGCCGAGTATGAGCAGCGCCGGGCGGTGCTGGCCGGCGGGGCCAAGGGCATCGAGGCCGACGCGAGTGCGCTGGCGGCACGTGTGGAGATGGGACGTGCCGATCTGGCGAAACAATCTGAGGCCCGCGACCAGATTCTGGCGACACTGGGCGGATTAGCGACAGCCGCCGTCGAGGGTGCCGCCAACCCGGCCGCGATCGTGATGGCTGTGCTATCCGTCCTGTCGCTGGCGGGCAACGCCGGCCTGGCCCTGGATGTGCACCGAAAGAACCGGATCATCGCCACCGGCACGGACGCCGGCGGTGGTTCGGCCGCCGAGACCGCAAGCGTCTGATCGCCGCGACGGCGTGAAAGAGAGTGGAGTATCATGCGTAATCAATTCCAGACCGATGCCGACGTGACGGTGGGGACCGACTGGACGACGATCCTGTCGGCGGATCGCGTGCTCGCCGGCGAGGGCGAGCTGGCTGTGGAGATCGCGAACACAGGTGCCGCAAACGCTCTGTCCGATCTCAAGGTGCAGCTCAAGCCGACGCAGCTCAGCGATTGGCACGACTACCTGGTCGGCACGGACGCCGACTTCGGCACGGTCACCGATGCGATGCAGTGGGCGACGGCCAGCCCACACACGTGCGCGGCTGGGGCCACAGCGGCATTCATGGCGAATATCCACGGTGCTGCTGCGTTCCGTCTCCAAGCGAAGGTCGCCGCGGATACCACGACCGTGTCCGCCACCGCCATGGCGTCCTGACCCGACCACCGGCATACACCACGGAGTAGCAGCTGATGACCGACGAGCGAATCTACATGGACACCCCGCTACCCGCCGGCTTTCCCGGCCGTAAGGCCCTGGCCGATGTGGATATCACCACGTATGGGGCGGCTGACGGCGCGGATCTGATGGCGGTCCCCGGCGTCGGCGCCAAGACGATGGTGGATATCCACGACTCGCTGGCCGCTGTGTCGATCCTCAGCGAGCACACACCCACTGCGGTGACCGACGAGCCGGTGTCATGTGAGTGCGCCACCGATCTGCCGCTGGACTTCCCCTGCCGGCGCGCCCTGCTGGCGGCCGGCGTCACTACTGTGGCCGCCGTGCGTGCCCTGGGCGACCCGACGGAAATCCCCGGGGTCGGTCATGGCTACGTGACGGACATCCGCGAGGCTTGCGGATGGGGCCGATGACGCCATGACGAGAGGTGGATGGCATGGCAGGCAAGCAGGCGACGACACGACCGCGCCGCAAACCCGGCAAACCCGCGGGCCCCACACGCCTGAACGCCAGTGTCCGGTCCTTGATCGTCGAGGGCATCGCTAAGGGTATGACCGTCGTCCATGCCTGCGCCATCGCTGGCGTCAGCAAGAGCAGCTACTATCGGTGGAAGGAAGCCGGCGAGGCCGACATTGAAGACGGCAAACTGACCACGCAGGCGGCCAAACTCCACCACGCGCTGGAGGAAGCCGAGGCGCGATACCGGGAGCATGGACTCGCGGTGATTACCGACTTCGCCGAGGGCTACCAGACGGAGGAGACGCAGACTGTGCTGGTGGAGCAGGTGGTCGATGGCCAGGTGGTCGGCCCCGCAGAGCGGCGCACCACGATCCATCGCAAGAGTGTGCGGTCATGGCAGGCCCAGGCGTGGCTGCTGGAGCGTCGGTTCCCCGCCGACTTCGGCCGACGCATCGAGGCCGGCGACAGCGACGGCGCAGGCGCAGGCGAAAAGATCATCATGATCGGGGATATGGACGAGCTGCACGGCGATGAGGTCTAGCCATGGCCCGGTCTTCCACTGCGGTCGTCCCAGACGATGAGTGGTATCTGCACCGGATGCGGCAGCGGCTGGCCGACCAGGGCCAGCGTGTGGCGATGGCCGCTATCCGACAGCGCAACCCGTACTACATCACCGCACCCGGCCGTGCGTTGTTCGCCTCGCGCGACCCCGAAATCCTGCTGGAGGGACCGGCCGGCACCGGCAAGACCCGCACGGTCCTCGAGTACATCCACGCCTGCTGCCAGCGATACCCGAAGACGCGAGCCCTATTATTGCGCAAGACGCGGGAATCGCTCACCGAGTCCGTTCTGTTCACGTTCGAGGACCTGGTGCTCGGCCCGGGGCACCCGCTCCTGCGCGGCCCGATCCGGAATAATCGGCAGCACTACCACTACCCCACCGGCTCTACGATTATCTGCGGCGGGCTGGACAAGGCCGCGAAGATTATGTCCACGGAGTATGACCTGATCTACGTCGCCGAGGCGACCGAAGCGACCCTCGAGGACTGGGAATCCTGCCTGACCCGTCTACGAAACGGTCAGATGCCCTACCAGCAGGCGATCGCGGATTGCAATCCGGGCGACCCGTACCACTGGTTGAACGCGCGACCTGAGGAGGACGACGGTCGAGGCGGCAGGCGAATGCGCCGCGTGCGTACCCGTCACCATCAGAACCCCCGATTCTACGATCAGACGGCGAAGGACTGGACGCCGACGGGCGTGGAGTACATCCGTCGCCTCGATCAGCTCACCGGTGCCCGGCACAAGCGACTGCGCCGTGGCCTGTGGGTCGCCGCCGAGGGGGCGGTGTACGAGGACGTGTGGGACGATGCAGTGCATATTGTGCCCGAGTTCGATCTGCGTCGCGCCCATCGGTTCGTCGCCTCGATGGACTTCGGGCACCGCAACCCGGGGGTCCTGCAGGTGTGGGCGATCGACGGCGACGGGAGTATGTACCTGATCGTCCAGCACTATCACACGCTGCGACTCCCGGAATGGTGGCGCAAGAAGGCTTTGAGTTTGCACCGCTCGTTCCCCTTCGCCGCGCTGGTGGCCGACCCGTCGGAGCCAGCCATGATCGAGGAAATGCGGCGAGCGGGTCTGCCGGTCGTCGGCGCGAAGAATGATATCGTGCAGGGCATCCAGCACGTTGAGCAGCGTTTGGCCGAGCGACGGCTGTTCTTCGTGGCGGGCAGTCTGCTCGAAGCCGACCAGGACCTGATCGATCGACGGCTACCGCGCACGACCGAGCAGGAGTTCGCCGTCTACGCCTACCCCAAGGGCGAGAACGGCAAGCCGGTCAAGGAGCACCCCATCAGTATGCACGACCACGGGATGGACGCTATGCGGTACGCCGTGATGCACCTCGACGCACAGGAGGGTGCCCGCCTGCCGGATCGATCACTGCGCGCCAGCCCACCACCGCCACGGCTCGCGGACCGGGTGACACGCCGCCGCCCGAAATCGCGGCGTGGCGGCGCACGCCGCTAAATGCCGACATCAGCAGTATGACGACGTACCTGTGCTTGTTGTGCTTTTGTGCCGGCCTCGCCGGTGCCGGCGCGTGTATCGGCTTCGGGGCCTGGCTGGCCGACCGACACCGTGCGCCATCTCGCCGCCTGCCCGGTCACAGATGGAGGACACCGCAGCGCCCTATCACCAGTCGCCGCTCGCGGCAGGACGCCGACGAGGACGGCGCCGCCACTGCGGGCAGGCGGCGTGCCTTTGTCTGACGGAGCCCTGTAGATGCCACATCCCGACCCCGCGATTGCGAAGACGGAGCGGCCCGAGCCGCGCGACCTGGGCGACACGATCACCGAGCTGGTCCGCGAGAGCCAGACATTCCGCCGCCAGTTCGCGCCGAACGATACGCTCGACGAGAATCTACGCTTCTACCTGGGTGACCAGTTGAGCGCCGATATCGTGTTCGACGACGACTATGACCAGACCATGGTCATTAACAAGGTCATGGGTGCCATTCTCGCTTCCGTGGCGGTGCAGACCGAGCTGCCGGTCGCGATCAACTTCCAGCCACGGGACACGAGTGACCAGCCGCTGATCTTTCTGGCTGAGGCTGTGGGGGCCGCTCTGTACGACCAGGTGCGTACCGGGCAGCTTCAGCTCCCCGTCACGCTGACGGAGAACCAATTGAGCGGCTACGAGCCGATCACACCCGAAGCGCACGAGATGCTACTGACCGTCGAGCGGCAGACGCTCGCCGAGAACGAGTTGGGAATTCCCGAAGCCACCCCGGTAATTGACCCGACCACGCAGCAGCCGGCGTACCTGTTCACCGACGAGGACTTCATTCTGGTCACCGATGATATGGTGGCCCAGTTTGAGCAGAAGGTATTTCAGGCGAAGTGGGATCAAGCGTGCGGCGATCAGGTCGTGGCCGAATGTGTGCTCGCGTCCACCACAGTCGGCATGCAGCCACTGCTGGTGGAGTACGATGACCGCGATTGGACGTTCGATCTTCGCACGATCAACCCCAAGCGGTGCTATCTCGATCCCGCCCACGCACTCTACAAGGGCCAGAGCTACGTCGTGTGGGACGAGTTGATCAGCGAAGACGAGGCGGTGGCGCGATTCCCGCACCTGGCGGAGCACATCCACGCCGAAGCGATGGAGGGTGCCCAGAGCAGCCTGACCGAGGATGATTCGGATTGGGGCGAGACAGACGCCGGTATCCGGTACGGCCGCCCCATGATCGCGATCCGGACGGCGATCATGCGATGGCAGGCTATGCCCGCCACCGAACACGAGGCGGTTCGGTACGGCCTGGTCGAGGAAGTGACCCTACCCATTGACATTCAGGCGGACGTGGATGGCGGTGTCACACTCGACGACGACGGATTGCAGGTCTATGTCCTACCCGACGATCCATCGCGCACGCCGGTCACCCCTGACGACGACGCGTGGCCGATCTGGCCGAAGGCGCTGCGCCAGGTGCGCATGATCGCCGGCGAGGTCGTCGATGATCGGCGCTGCCCGTACTGCGATATCCCACTGACGTGGACGAAGTGCCTGCCGATCCCCGGCCGCCCGTGGGGCCTGTCCATGACGAGCCAGATCGCACCTATTCAGACATCCCTGAACCTGCTCGCCAGCGAGTTCCTCAACCACGCGCAATATTACGGCTGCCCGGGCGAGGTCCTGTCCGCGTCTGCCATGCGCGAGCTACAGACGAGCGGTGTGGACGCGACACCCCGGCCCGGCCGCCAGGTGGTCCTGCCGGACGAGCTGTTTGAGCGATTGGGCGGTCAACTCAGCCACTTCCAGAGCCCGCCCGCACTGCCCGCCAGCCTCATGCAGTTCTTCGACTATCTGCTGAATCTGGCCGACGAGATCAGCGGGCAACCGGACCTGATGCGTGGCCAGGCGAACAGCAGTGCCACCAGTGGCCGCGCGATTGAAGCCTTACAGGGGGCAGCGCGGGGGGTATTCGGCTATCTGTCTCGGTTCACACAGAACATGGTCGCCGAAGCAGCCCGCGTCATGCTCGGTGCGATGCGGGACATGATGCCCGAGGACGAGTGGATGCGATGTTGCGGCGAGTATCCCGTACAGGTGGTGCGGGCGATCAAGGACCGCGCCAAGAGCCTGGAGTACGACATCGACGCCCAGGTGGCCAGCGGCGGCGGCGCGACGAAGCGCGAGGAAGGCATTCAGGCCCGCGCCGACTACGCCAGCGGCTTGCGTGCGCGGCTATCGACCATGCAGAAGATCGGGGTGCCGAACCCCGAAGCGGAGGCGGAGCAGATCGCAAAAGAGCAGGGCACCGGTCAGCCCCAGCCGCCGGCGTGATGGTGGGCAATGTTGGCGCACCCACCCGCGTGCCGACATAGGAAATACAACACGCGACCGGGACGGTCCCGATCGTGACCAGTAGACCCTGGTGATACGGCAGGTCAATGGCAGGGCACCGACGGCACCACTGAGCCCCACCCGATGGGCAGGTCAAGAGCTGACGGCAAAGAGCGCATACTGAGCCGACTGGGAGTGACGCACAGATGGCAGAGCAGAACGATACCGGTATTGGAGACGCCGCCAGCCCAGCCGACGCTGTTGCGACCTTGTCCGTCGCAGACGACCGTGATCCCATGATTGCGGCGTATGAATCGCCCGAGGATGAGGGGGTCCACGATGACGCCCCCGAGGTTGACCCGGGCGACGAGGCCCCTGCCGCCGCCGCTGACGACGGGACGCCCGCCGAACAGGAGTCGGGTACCCCTACCCCGGAACCTGATAAGGCGAACCCAGGTAAGAAGATCGAGCAACTGAACTATGAGCTGACCAACCAGCAGAAGGCGAACGCGGATATGGCCGCACGCCTGGAGCAACTGGAAGCGAAGCTCGAAGCGAAGGCCACCGACCCTGACCCGCAGGCCACCACGCCCACCGAGGGCGAGCAGTCTGCCGCGACGGACGCCGGTGATGATCTGGACCTGGACCTGGACGCGCTGGAACTGACAGACGATGACTACGACTTCGTCAGCCACAAAGAGGCCAAGACCATCGTCGGTGCCCTGAAACGGGTGACCGATCAGAACAGGGCCTTGGCCGCCCGAGTGGCGGAAGCCGAGTCCCGCTGGACAGAGGTCGGCGCGACGCTGACCCAGCAGCAGCAGCAGGCGCAGACTGACGCGTACTGGCAGAACTTCGATACCGAGCATCCGACGCTTTCCGGCCAGGGCCCACAGCTCTGGCAGCAGGCTGTGGAGGACGCGAGTGCGTTGGACCTCGAGGGCGAAGCCCTCAAGGGTGCCGCTCTCGCCAACTTCCGGCGAGTCGTGGCGACGAACGCCACCAAGACGGCTAAGCCGACACGCCCCGCACCGCCATCGAAACGTCCCAACCAGTCCACCGTGGGCACGCGAACCAGCGACAGGCAGCCACCTGCGCCGGGTGCCTCGGACACGGACGACGATGTGGAGACCTGGACAAACGACAGGTTCACGGAGTAGGCCCTGACCGCGTACCCGTGTGGGTGGACCCCTGGCGCGAGCGCCTTTGGAGTTCATCACGCGATGTCCTACAACCTTTCTCAAATGCAAGCGTTTGCGGATCGACGTATCCGCAGGACCCTGATCTCGACCGCGTTCAAGCGGTCCCCGCTCCTGGCCTTCATTCCGGCCCTGGGCGGTGAAACCTTCAACCTCGGCCACGAGAAGTCGCTCGGCGGCCTGATCTCCGGCCAGAAGATCCCCAAGCTGACCAAGGAAATGCTCGACGGCTCGCGCGTCACGCACGTCCCGCTGGTCACCGCCCTGTCCGGTGGTGGTCGGACCATGACCGCGCGCGGGACCAATCCCGCCGTCGAGCAGTCACAGGACCAGAACCTCGGCTCGGCTGTGTTCTATTGGTGGTTCTACGCCCAGCCCATCAAGGTCTGGCTACGGACCCTCAAGCTCGCCGGCCGGGGCAAGTACGCCATCCAGAACGCGCTGACGACCTCGGTCGATCTCGCGCGTGACGAAATGGCTGCTGTTTTGGCCGAAAAGTTCTGGTCGGGGGCACCGTCGTCGTACTCGCCAGACGCGAGCGAGGACGCCTACGACGACCTGCCGGGCGTGCTCGAAGCCATGCACAGCAGCAACAGCTACGGCAACATCGACCGCAGCGATACCACGAAGTACATCGGCGGCCGGCACCCGTGGGCGAGTACCCGCGTGACCGCCGCTCGCGGCGCGTCGCTGGACCTGATCAACGAAGCCAACCAGACGTGCATGGTCTACGGCCCGGGCGTCAACCTCGCGCTGACGACCGTGGACATCTACATGGCGATGAAGGCGGAGGCGGAAGCCAAGGGTGCCATCGTGGTCACCGACGGCAAGATTCCCAACCATGGCATGGTGGGGTACGAGAAGGAGTTCATCCAGTACGGCAAAACGATCATCACGTTCGATCCGTACTGCCCCAGCGGCTACTTCGCCTGCTTCACCACGCAGGACTGGAACATCGAAGTCCACAGCGAGGACAACGGCTCCACAAGCAACTGGAACCAGAACCTCGGTGCGGGCAAGGATGCGGCGATTGAGGCGCAGATTGATCTGGCGATCCGGCCGTACTGTCTCCGCCCCGTCAACCAGCACCTGCACACCAACGTGTCCGCATAATCCATGACCACCGACTGAGCCCCGCCCGTCCACTGGACGGGCAGGGCAGCTCGGCGGCCATGACGTACCCGTTCACCCGTTCACCACTTCACCTGAATTACTCAACGCATTGGAGATCACATCATGGCTTTCTCTGGCAAAGCAAGCAGCCTGCTCGAAACCGGCGGCGGCGGCTACAGCGACGACGTGTACCGCGGTTCGTTCCAGTTCGACGGCTCCGCCACGACACTGGAGCTGCCGGTCCCTCTGGCGACGATTCGCCCCGGTTCGACCCTCACCCTGATCCCCGTCAGCCCGACGCACGTCGAGACCGTCTACATCGACGAAGGCGCCAACATCAACGCCAACGGCGAGTTGGACGTGGACGAGGACAACGAGATCACGATTGACCGACTCCTGGAAGTCGGCGGCACGGTCGAGGACGATCTGCTGGTGCAGTTCTTCCTGCAAGGCGCATCCAAGGAAGCGTAATCCCGCGCACCGCATGACGTGGGCTAGAGCCACCCGACTGTCCGGCCCACGCCGGGCAGTCGGGGCCTGCGCTCGACCCCATTGAGCACACCATGCCCCAAGAGTAGGAAATACCTGTCATGTCCAAAGTCTTCCAAAACCGACCGCCGGTGATCGAGACGCAGATTGTGGCGTTCACCACTACGGCGGCGACGGTCGAGTTGAGCGCGAAGCGACTCAAGGCGATCGCCGGCATGTCCGTTGTCCCGATCAGCACCGCCGACCTGGCCAACGGTACACGCTTCTACCTGAACGAAACCTACGCGGCCGGCGATGCCGTCCCGGTGCCGGCGTCCAAGTCCGTCACGCTCCAGCGAGAGGTCGCCGGTGGTGAATCGCAGACGTCCGGCCTGAAGGTCATGGTCACGCTGATCGGCTGGTAAGTCGCCATGAGTACCATCACCCTCGAAGAAGCCCGAGCTGTCCTGGAGCTGCACGTGCGCGGTGCGGAATATGACAGCTCGGACTTGGACCGCGCGATCCGGTCGGCTGGGGCGCACTTCTGTGAACGTGTCCCGGTGGCACTGTCATCGGGGGCGGTCAACTTGACCGCTTACGACACCGAAGTCGATCTATCATCCCTGACCACGCTTCGCCCGTACCACATCGTACGGGCGGAGCTTGGTTACGCCGAGCAAGGCGAGTGGGCCACCGCGACCAGCTACGCCGCCAATGACCTGGTGCAGGGCGATGGCGACCCCGACAACTACCTCTACGTGTGCGCCACGGCGCACACGAGCAGTAGCAGCAACGAGCCTGGCGCGGACGGCGGCAATCCCTACTGGACCCGGGTGGGCACCACACACGGCGAGACATTGGCCGCCCTGCCGTACGCCGAGCTGCTGGCCAAGAGTCGTCGGACGATCGAAGCCGGCAAGCCGGCGTACTACGCCATCGACGCGTTCCCGACCGGCATGGTGTGGCCGATGCCCGACCTCGACTACCCCTTGACCCTGGTGTGGTTGACCCCGTTTACCACCTGGACCATCGGCACCGCGTCACCGGCCGACGTGACCCTCAACATCCCCATGCCGTATATGGAGAGTGTGGTCATGTTCGGCGCGGCGGCGTACCTGCAATTCGCCGACGCGGACACCCGTATCGGATCGTTGCAGTGGACGGAGTTTCTGCGGCTGATCAATCGCGCCAAGGGCGATATGGACCCCATGCCGACGATCCACCAGCGAGCGCCACGCCGCATCGGCATGTAGCACAGAACGGAGCACCCTATGGCTGTCAGCTTGATGAGCCCCAAGACGGTCGGCACGACGCAGAACCCCTCGGCGGGTGGCGGTATCGGCCGAGCCGGCACGAAGTTCACGATCGAGGTCGAGGACTACCAATTCTCCGGCCAGGTGAATCTACAGAACGTCACCGGCGACGGCGATGCCGGCAGTACGTTCGCGGAAGATGAGCCGATCCACGCCTTCTCCGTGCGTGGCAGCATGGTCGCCGACGCCGCGATGGGCGTGGCGAACCTGGGCGATTCGTCGGCCACGCTGGAAATGCTCCTGTCGTCCACGCGAAAGATCAGCGGGACCGCCATCGTCCGATCGTACCGTATCGCCGGCAGTCGTAAGGCCGGGCGCATGCAAGTCGCCCTCGCCGGCGTCTGGAACGGCGGGGCACCCACCGAAGCCGCCGTGTCATAACAGTCACAGGGGTACGCGATGGCGGAGCCACGAGCACAATCATCCCGAGACGAGGAGCGCCGCCTGCCGCTCTTGCCGTTACCGGACCTGACGCAGGACGGCGGGGGCGATACGGTCGCACTGCCGGCACTGGAGCCCGGTACACCAGACACACCACCCACCACCGGCGACCTGTTGCCCATACCCGAAGCGCCCGCACCCGCCGACGGCGAGGGTGGCGCGATTGAGCGGCTGGAAGCGATCGAGTCGCAGCTTGACCGATTGAATGAGTCCGTGGCGATGCTACCCGCCATGATCGCGCAGGCGTTGGGAGTTGAGTAATGGCCGCATCCGCTACCGCCAAGCATATCCACCAGATCATGCAGCAAACCAGGGGCTACGGTCCCGAGGGTGGTAGTAGTGCCGTGGACGCGGTGCGGATCGATGGCTTGCCAAACGACGACGATGGCAGCGATTTGGCCGACGCCCTGACGATCGCCGAGGCGGCGCTCGGGGACACACACTACAACGACAGCACGCTACCCCTGCGCCAGATCACCGTCCGCAAAACAGCCAAGACGAAGGCCGTCGCCATTGGCCGCTACGCGCGCAGTCGCGGTACGACGCCGATCGCGTCAGCGAATGCCCTGACCAGCCGCCGCACCGGATCGCATACGGTGACCTGGTGGCGGGATTGGTCGGAGGTCGATGCCCAGGGCCGGCCGAACGGCGACATCACCTTCTATCCCCACACCGACACGGAAGCGAGTAGCGAGCCGAGCCAGCTTCGCCCGCGCCCGTGGCGGTGGCGACATGGTGTGCTGGTCCTGTCCATGCCGACCGTGCTCAGCACCGTCGCCAGTGCCCTGTACACCAGCTACTACGGCAAGATCAACAGCAACATGACGGCGCAATGGCTCAACACAGGACTCTGGCCGGCGAAGTCGCTCATGTTCATGGGTGTGAACACCGTCCCGATCCCCCAGGCGGACGGCACAGTGAAGTACCAGCAAGCGTATCAGGTGGTCTATAACCCGTACCTCTGGAAGCAAATGACCACACCGGTCTTCAATACGACCACCGAAGCATGGGAAACGACGCTCGAAGACGCCGCTGAGGCGGTGGTCTTCCCGACGTTCACGGTGCATAGCTGACTATGGATGCCGACCCCATGGATCTCAATGCGTTCACACGCTCACCGTTTAGCGCCGAGTACAAGGCGACGCTACGCGCGATGGGCGAAGCGATATCCACCTTGGAGCGGGACGTAGCCCACAACGCCGACGTGTTCTACCCCGAGGTGATGTTCGACCCGCAGACGTTGATCGAGCATGAGCTGGACGAGCGACCGATCATCGCCAGGCTGGAGGCGGCAGGGTCGGCGCAGGGTTACTACGAAGCGGTGGAGGTGATCCCAGACGCCATCACAGCCACCCCACCAAGCGGGGAAGCGCCCTGGGCGGTGAAGAACGGGCCAAGAAAATGGGGTGGGACCGCAGCCGCAGGACAGATTCAATTGGGCGAGCTGGTCGAGGTCAACGGTGGCCCATGGTATGGCCACTACCTGAACAAGCAGGTCCAAGTCCACAAGGCCATCGCCCGAGACGGCCGGCCGGTCTGGTGGTTCAGATCGGACTTCTGGATCGATAGCTACATTGATATCGTGTCTATGGTGGTGGGCGACGAGATATGGATCGACGTGGATTGGATCGACGACGATGGCCTGCCCAACTATAAAGTGTCGCACATCGGCCCGAGCACAGCGACGACCAACGACGCAGGCGTGACGGTCACGTTCGCCGATGGCACCCTGACCATCACCCCGCGCGTCTTGAACCACGACGCGCGGGGCCACATCGACGATACGTCCGCCGGTACGCCGGTCGAGGTCGAAATCGCCGAGGCGGGCGACGACGTAGCCGGCGATGAGGTATGGATTCATGCCGCGAGCGAGGACGGCACGACCACCATCAGCCATATCGGCCCGAGCGACGGATCATCCGAGGGCGAGTCACTCGACGCGGAATACAGCACCGGGACGCACTCGATTGTCATCACGCCCGTGGAGCTGGAGGCCGACGCCAAGGGCCACGTCACCGCGTTCGATTCGGCCACCCCCGTCAGCATCGCTATGACGTCGGTGACCGTCG
>Ga0180430_10002749_pt1 | contig 15643 bp, 14 predicted proteins | sample SS_ome_9_FD_132999 | JGI IMG/M metagenome (GOLD analysis project Ga0180430, IMG submission 132999) | Hypersaline lake sediment archaeal communities from the Salton Sea, California, USA - SS_1_S_2 metaG | ecosystem: Environmental > Aquatic > Non-marine Saline and Alkaline > Hypersaline >... | reverse complement strand
GCTACACCTCCATGGCTCTGGTCAAGCAAAAGCATCGCCAGCTGGAAAACGATCTATATCTCACAGAGAAAATGCTTTCCACCGCTGCCGTGCAAGAGCGGTTGGCCTATCCCCTCCAGGACGTCCAGCAGGCCCAACGCGACTTGCTTGTCGCCCAGTTCCACGACATTCTGCCCGGCTCCGCCATCGCCCCGGTGGAACAGGATAGCCTGCACACGCTGGGGCACGGGCTGGAAATCCTCTCCCGACTGCGAACGCGGGCGTTTCTCGCCTTGGCCCAGGGCCAAAAGGCCGCCCCAGCCGGAACCATTCCCGTCCTGGTCTACAACCCGCATCCGTTTGCGGTCGACCAAATCGTCGAGTGCGAATTCAACCTGCCCATGGCCCGACCCCTGGACACCTGGACGGACGTGCACGTCCACCAGGGTAAGACCCCCTTGCCCGCTCAGGTGGAAAAAGAACACACCAGTCTGCCTTGCGATTGGCGTAAACGTGTCGTCTTTCGCGCACGGCTAGAGCCCGGCCAGATGAACCGCTTCGATTGCACCACCACCGTGCTGCCCGCAAAACCCGAACCCGCGCTCAAGAAGAACAAAGCCGGACACTACCGTTTCAAGACCGACGATCTCGAGGTCGTCATCAACGGCCGCTCAGGACTGATCGATCGTTATCGGGTCGACGGACGCGATTGTCTGGCCCCGCAGGCATTCAGGCCGGTGGTCATGCGCGATGACGCCGACTCCTGGACCACGGGCGGCACACGCTTCAACAAACAGGTGGGCGCCTTCAAGCTCGCTCCACACAGGCTGACCGGACATTTCACCGGTGCCGACCTGCCGGCACTGGAGCCCTTGCACGTGATTGAGGACGGCCCCGCACGTACCGTCGTCGAAGCGCTCTTCCACTACGGTTCTTCCTTTATCTGCCAGCGTTACAAGCTGCCCAAGGTCGGAACGGAGATCGAGCTCGAAATCACCGTCCAGTGGAACGAAAAAGACCGTATGCTCAAACTGCGGGTGCCCTCGCCAGGCGCCGAGGACGAAACGTACATCGGACAGGTGGCCTATGGTGTGGCCGATCTGCCCGCCGACGGCACCGAGGCCGTTGCTCAAAAGTGGACAGGACTTGTCTCACGTAAGAACAACCTGGCGCTGACCGTCATTAACGACGGCATCTATGGGTCCGACTTCTCCGACAAGGGGTGGCGCCTGACGCTGTTGCGCTCTCCGGCCTACGCCGCCGAAGACCTGCCGCAGGAGGCACGCCAACGTTACGTGCCCCGCCAGGATCAGGGCCGACGCACCTTCCGCCTGTGGTTTAACGCGGGCAAGGTCAACACGCGGCTCAACGCGGTGGATCGCGAAGCTCTGGTACGCAACGAAAAACCCGAGGCGCTGTCATTCTTCCCCAGCGGCCAGGGCAGGCCCGCCAAGCCCTTTGCCACTCTGAGCGATGGTGTTATTCAGATTGCCGCGATTAAGCCTGCCGAGAAAGGCCCCGACTACGTCATCCGTCTTTTCGAGCCCACCGGCCGCCGCCGTACCACCACCTTGAATCTGCCGCTGCTCAAAAAACGCCTCAAGCTGACCTTCGGTGCTTTCGAACTCAAGACGTTACGCATCAATCCGACAACTGGAAAACACTGCGAGACAGATCTCCTGGAAAAACCCATGGCCGATTGACCTCTGGGCAAACGGAGACAGACTGTGAGCTGCGTTCCGACGCTTTGGCGAAAGCGTGCGATACTCCACGCAGGACGAGCCGTCCGCGCGTGCTGCCAGAGCGGCACGCCGGGCGCGCAGCAGCAAACCGCAAAGACTGCTCAAAAGAAACATCCGCAGACGATCCGCGCCAAGAAATGCCGACGCCTCGCCTCGTTTCGTTTCCCCCCTCCACCATTGCGGCTACTTCTTGTACGCCTCGTTCGGGTCGTAGACCGGCTCCGCTACAAACTCCAGTTGGCTATCCGAGCCCGCCTCCAGCCGGCGGTAGAAGCACGATTGATAGCCCACGTGACACTGGCCCGCGTCCACTTCCACCTTGAGAATCAGACAGTCCTGGTCGCAATCCGTCAGGATCTCCTGCACGTTCTGCGTGTGACCGGACTCCTCGCCCTTGGTCCAGAGCTTCTGACGCGACCGCGAGTAGTACGTGGCCTTGCCGCTCGCAATCGTCTTGGCCAACGCCTCCGCGTTCATGTACGCCACCATCAGGACCTGCCCCGTGCCCCCGTCCTGTGCGATCGCCGTGATCAGGCCGTCGCTGTTGAATTTCGGTTGAAAGTTCTTGCCGATCTCGATTTCCCGGGGCGCCGCCATTGTCTGTGCTCTCCAGTCCTAAGCATCCATTATCATTGTTTGTCTAACCGCAGGGAGTGATTATAGGGCAAATTACGCCCACGCCAAGCAGAAACTCCCCCGCCATGTCTCCCATACCCACCACGCCGCCGCAGCCGCTTGACCCCGAGCCGTCACTTCTGCACAGCGGCCAGATTGAACAGGGCCGGAGGGCACACCCCAAAAACGTGCTGACGCGGCTCGCTAAAACCCGCCTGACGGAAAAGCTCGCGAAACCGCTCCGCCGTGCAGTGGTGCACCAGACCCTCGGCGCGGACCACGCACACCTCAAAAATAAAATACCCCCACGGATCGTCCCGATTGCCGTCGATGATAATGGCCTGGCCAGCGTCGTCCAGCACCCGGTGCATCTCTGACACCGCCCGGTCTTGGTGGGGATAGTGATGAAAAGAATTGCAGCACGTCACCAGATCAAAGCTCTTGTCCGCAAACGGCAGCTGCTCCGCATCGCCCAGCGTAAACGAGAGCTTCTCCGAGTAGCCCAGCCGGTGAGCCTTCTCCTGGGCCTGACGCAACATGCCGTCCGTCAAATCCAGCCCCACCCCGGTCTCCATCACCCCCTTGAGCCGGCAGCATTCTATCAATAGCGAGCCGGTCCCACAGCCAATGTCCAGAATCCGCAGCGGACCTCGACCCCGACGCTGCCCCTGACGCAAATGAGCCAATACCCGCCGATACGAGGGCCGAAACAGCAGAATGTTGATGATATCGCGGTCATAATGATCCGACCAACGCTCAAAATGGGCGTGCGCCGTGCTCTTCCAGACGTGTTTCTCAGGTTGCGGGTTCTTCATTAGACTCTGCCGGGCCACGGAATGGGTCTCCATCAGCGGTAGTTACAGGACCAGACTACAACGATCAAATTATACTCCCCTATCGCCCCCGGGGGCAAGGCCGCTCTTGAGACATGCCCCAAGACGCCCCCTCAGGCCTCGCAAGCCAGTTCCCGAGGTGTTCCCAATCCCTCCCACGCAATTATAGGACCGTCTCGATACGCCCCGCCCTGACGCCAACAAACCCCAGGTTAAGATGGTCCGCCCTTGTGCCGACTATGGACAATAGCTGGGTCTGCACGGATGCGCCCTATCGGGAAGGGATGCGTAAAGTCGGCACCAGATCCGCTCTACAGGGAAGGAGTGGGCGTCATTATGTCCGAAAAAATCAAACAAATCGAGACCTTGCTCGATGCCTGTGAACTCAAGGAGCTGCTCACCGCCGAACGGGCCGTCATGGAAAGACTCTGGCGACTCAAACGCGACAATAAGCTCGGCGAGCAGGAGCAACGCAGCCTGCGCCGCGACCCTCGTTTCGAAACCCACCTGCTCGGCACACTTACCCGCGTCACCGATGTCCACTCCGGCCAACGCAAAGAATTCGTCGCCACCATCACCGATATCTCACGCGGGGGCATGCGCGTACGCGTCGACCAGGAGTTTATTCCGTCGCGACTGGTCGAGCTGACCTTTGCCGGACCCGGCGGAAAAATCAAACGCACCTTCATGGAAGTGCTCAGTATCAAAAAACGCTCCAATGAAAAAGGCCAGTGGGTCGAACTTGGCTGCCGCCGCGTCGAAATGGAACTGGTCCAGCAGATGAAACTGAAGGAAGAGCTGGTCTGCAAAGTCCGTAAACACTTGCACAACCGACAACGACTGCGAATCCTGCTCGTCGGACCCGAGCAAGGCGAAGCGTCCCAGTTGATGGAACGCCTCACCGGGGCCGGTTACACCGTTGAACGCGTCAAACTGGAACGGCAGTCCGTGGTCAACGCCTTAAAGGGACCATACCATCTTGCCATCTTCTGCCGCGGCGCCAAGCTGCGCGATGACCCGGGACTCCTCTCCGAAATCAGACAGACATCCGCCTTGGCAACGCTGAGCCTGCTCGAAGACGATAGCGAGCGGCTGGTCTTGTTGCAGGCGGGCATCGACGAGTGCGTCACCCTCAAGGAACAGGCCAGCGACCAGTTGCTCTTCAGCGCCGTCGAACGCGCCCTGGCCGTCAAAACGATCAGTCACCATGTCCGTCACGTACCCACCGCACAGGCCCTGCTCGTCTGCCAGGATCAAGCCGCCACCACCATGATCAAGTACCAGTTGCAGGAGTGTGGCTACGGCGCGCACACGCTGGCCACCGCCGACGAGGCCATGGCCTTGAACAGCGAACAGGTCGATATGGTCCTGGTCGCCTTCGAAGAACTCGAGACCGAACCCTTCAAACTCTTGGCGGGCCATTTCCGCCAGGTACCCGTCGTCGCTTTCTGCCAGGATCTCACCAAAGGGCACCAGGCCATGGTCCAGGGCGCCACGATGTTCCTGCACATGCCCCCGGGCCCGGACGACATGCGAACCCTTCTCGAAAGCCTCGAACTAAACCTCTACTTGGCTGATGCGGAGGTGCAACCCAAACCGGCCACGCCCGAAGCAGCCGAAACCAAGACCGACCAGCCCAAACCCCCCGTGCCGGGTGCTCTCGCAGACGCCTCGCAACAGCCCCCAACGGACCAGACCACCTCCCCCGTGCTCGAGACAAATGAATCCGCACCGGACGAACCCGTCGCTGCCGCTTCCGCCGGCCTCTCCTGACCCTCCGCTGCCTTCCTGCACGCAAACACTCCATCACAACTTCGCCCGGATTGTCCTGGGCTTGTCCGCTTCACGGCCGTATCATCCAATCGGAGGCACGCTCAGCTGCGCCCTCGTGCCGGCTCCGTAGCCTTACAAACCAAATGCATACTCTCAACAAGGACCCATTCAGAAAAGCAAAAAGGGAGCGACCAATGAACTATGCACATTTCGCCGTCAAATTGGCATTGTCGATAGGCATTATTCTTGCAGTGGCAGCCATCGCCCAATGGCGTCCCAGTCTGGGCGGCCTCATCTCCGTAATGCCCCTCACCGGCCTGCTTGCCCTCTTCTGGGTCTACGACGCCTGCAGCGGCGACCTGGCCGTCATGAAACGTTACACCCTGGGCGTCATGTGGGGCGGCGTGCCCGCCCTGCTCTTCTTCGTCGCCGCCCACCTGGGGTTTCGACGGGGACTGCACTTCGCCACCGTCTTAGCCCTCAGCGCCGCCGTCTGGATCGCCGGTGCCTTGGTCCATCAGATCTTCCTGGGCCGCCGCTAGAAAAATGCTGTAGTGCCGAACCTGCAAGTTGACTTGACGTCAAAATGATACTATACAAGTGTGATTGCTAGGGATTAGGGCCGTATAGGCCACGTTGTTCCTCTTGGGATAAGACCTTAGGAGAACAGATCTTGAGTCGCGAGAGCTTCTCTTTTGTCACGTGGAAACACACCGCACCGATGATTCTCTGCGCGCTGGCGGGAGCCGCCACAGGCATGGGCCTCTATACCTTCTATTACGCCGAGGGGTTGTCCTACATGTCGGACGACCCCCAGGTCTGCGTCAACTGCCACATCATGCGCGACCAGCACGACGGATGGATAAAGGCCAGCCATCACGCACACGCCACCTGCAACGATTGCCATCTGCCCCACGATGTCATGGGCAAGTACCGCGCCAAGGCGGAAAACGGCTATCATCATTCAAAGGCCTTTACCCTCAATGATTTCCACGAGCCCATCATCATTCGCCAGCAGAACAAGGATGTCCTCCAGGCCAACTGCCGACGCTGTCACGCCGCCCTGGTCGGTCAGATTACCAACCATGCGGGATCCCGACACGACGATTTGGGTTGTGTACGCTGTCATCGATCCGTGGGCCACGGCCCCTAGCAAACCGGAGCCACATGCCCTCCCAAGACCAAGGAGAACCGACTATGGCAAAGCAAGTAAACCGTGCGGCAAGAACAGTGCGGACGTTGTTGTTCGTAGCTGTGTTCCTCTTGGCGGCATTTGCATTAGCAGCCCTGCTGCTCTTACACGACAATATATCCCAGCGAAAGCAGGAGGCCCGGCAGCACTATTTCAAGGTGGTGGCCCTGGACGAACAAACCCTCGACCCAGCCGTCTGGGGCAGAAACTTCCCCCTGCAATACGACAGCTACCGCCGCACTGTCGACACCGAACGCACCTTGCACGGCGGCAGTGAGGCCTTCGGCAAGCTCGAGGCCGATCCCCGCTGGGTCACCCTCTTCAAGGGCTACGCTTTCGGGGTCGACTACCGAGAGGAACGCGGCCACGCCTACATGCTCAGCGATCAAATCACCACCCGCCGAGTGACAGAGTTCGCCCAGGTAGGCGCCTGCCTCCACTGCCACGCCGCTGTCTTGCCCGCCTACCAGAAGGTGGGCCGTGAGGCGGGAATCCCCGATGAAAAACGTCCCGAACAGATCATGAAGGGATTCGAAATCGTCTGTGGCATGCCCTACCACCAGTCACGCCAGCTCGTCTCCCACCCGATTACCTGCCTCGACTGTCACGATCCAGAAACCACCCAGCTGCGAGCGACGCGACCGGCCTTCTTGAACGGCATCAAAGCCCTGGCCGCCAGCGATTACCCCCTCCAACAGTATCCCAGTATCGAGCGGTGGCGCCAGAGTCGACAAGGAGACTACGACGTCAATGCCCTCGCCTCCCGACAGGAGATGCGTACCTTCGTCTGCGCCCAGTGCCACGTCGAGTATTACTTCAAGGGCAAACAGAAAATCCTCACCTACCCGTGGCACAACGGCCTGGAGGTGCAGCACAGCGAGGCCTACTACGATGCCGCAGACTTCAAAGACTGGATCCATACTATCTCAAAAGCGCCGCTGGTCAAGCCGCAGCATCCGGAATTTGAGTTGTACAGCCAGGGCATCCATTCACGCAGCGGCGTCAGCTGTGCCGACTGCCACATGCCCTACCAACGGGTCGGCGCCGTCAAAGTCAGCGACCACCACGTACGCAGCCCCCTGCTCAATGTGGCGCGTGCCTGCCAGACCTGCCATCCGGATTCACAAAACCAGCTCCTCGCCCACGCCCAACGCATCCAGGACAAAACCGCTTCCCTCATGAGTCGCACCCAGGACGCGGTCCTGGCCTTGATTGACGATATCGCCGCCGCCGAAAAAGCAGCCTTCCCCCAACACAACCTGGCCGCCGCACGAGACTTTCATCGCAAGGCCTTCTGGCGACTGGATTACATCTCTGCCGAAAACTCCATGGGCTTTCACGCTGACCAGGAAGCCGCCCGCATTCTAGCCGAAGCCATCGACTACGCCCGGCAGGGACAAGAGGTCCTGCGACCCGACGCGCCAGCTGCGACAGCTCATGCCCCATGAAGCCACTGCGGCGCAACGACGCAGCGACTCTCCTGCCTGCCTCAACGCCAGCAATGCCCCCCAGACGATCAATTACGCACGCTACGCCTTCGAGCTGGCAGACGCACCTGCGACCCCGAGACTTGCCTGCTCTCCGCAGATGCACGATGATGCTTGAGTCCATAAATCCATTTCGCGGGCGCAGCGTACCGCCCGATTGACCAGACGCATCACTTGCCCCGCCCCCAGCGTCCTTTCGCTGTAAAGCAGCACGTACTCCCCGTTGACTTCGGCATCGGCCGCCGGTGGATTGCCCAGAAGAGCAAGGCAAGGCCGATCCAGCAGGCCCGCCCCTGCCGCCCGGTCGCTTCGCAATGTGTAACGGCCGGCCTGCTCATGACCCCTGATGCCCTGCACGCCAAAATTGCGAAATCTGCCCAACCCCTGGAACAGTCCGTCACGATGGGCCAACAACCTTGGGCCGCCCTTCTTGAGCCTGCACGCCACCACCTGACGCCGTTCCAGAGAACGATTCTGACGCGTCCCCACCTCATAAGCATAGTCGAACGCCCATATCTGGTACCCCCCACGCCGACCCTGAATGATATTGTAAGCCCGGCACGCGTGCCCGCAATGAAAAAGGTGCGTCTGATCGAATCGCTCCAGCAGGTCTTGACGGTCGCTCGCGTAAAAACGCATCTGCCAACGCAACGCCAAACCCGCCAGACCCTGCCGACGCCTCAGACGAGCACCCATACCCCCACGCAGCGCCAATAACGCTAATAGGCCCACCAATGCCAGCACCAGCCAGATCATCAATACTCTCCAACAAGACCCCACTTGCCACCGACCGCCTCCTTATGGTAACGTCATTTGAGCCACTGTCGAGAAAAAGTAACTCACCCCCGTTCGACGCTATGGGGCCCCTGGGACCCCTCAAAACGCCGCCAAGGCCCGTGACGCCCCTAAAAAAGTGAAACCCGCAAAATACCCGGTTAACCAAACCACCGCCCGGCGTGTCTTAATAGACAGCCGGCGAGCATATAATATAGATGCTCGAAGCGAGTTGGAAAGGAGTTAGCCATGAACGCTAAAAAAATATTAATCCTTGCCATGACAATACTTATGTTGTCTGCTGGACTGGCCCAGGCTCGCCGATCATCCGGGCGGGCCTCCCGTGGCGCCAGGGCCGGCCAAAGCCGCTCCGGCAGCCGCAGTGCTGGCAGAGCCGCCAGCCGCCCCAGGGTCACACGCTCCGCACCCCGCGCCTCCCGTAGTGCCCCCCGAGCCTCCCGTGCCCCCGTCGCACGCAGTGCCCCTCGACCGTCACGAGCGCCCGTCGCACGTAGCAACACCCGGCCCTCCCGCGCCCCTGCCCCTGTCGCGCGTAGAAACGCTGTGGCCTCGCCAAGGACCCGCGTAACCCGTTCCGTTCGCACCAGCCCGGCCGCACCCGTCGTCCGTAGTGCTACGTCCAGGCCTGCCCGCACCTCACGCACCACCGTCGTCCGCCGCAGCACCACACGTACCGCACCTGTCGTCACCACCAGACCCCGCCACAATCGCACGCGACTCAGCGGCTCCACCGTCGTTCGCCGCACGAATACGACCCGCACCGTCCGGTCCACCGCCAGGCACAACCGCAGCCGCTTCGTGCCCTCCTCCGATTCCCTCAGAAACGTAAGCCGCGCCAGACGCACCGCGTCCATCGTTCGCCATGACCGCGCCACCCCACCCCGAGCATCACGCCCGCGACGCTCCAGCATCGGTCGACCCTCCAGCACCATCGTCCGACACCCACGCCGTGGCATCATCCATCACGACAGACCCTCACTACGACGCTATCGGCACGGCCGAGGCGTCGTCAAACCACGCGTCTACTATCATTCACCACGCGTCCGACGACACCGCGTCTATGACTACTACCGCCCCGGAACCATCCACCGTTACCATCACCGACCGCGACTCTTCCACCACTACCGACACTATCCACGATACGGCTGCTACCACCACTACTACCATCGTCCACGCGTGCACTTCTACGGCGTCGCCTGCTGGCCCTCCTCCAGTTACTTCAGCCTCGGCCTCGGCTACTACAGCTATCCCTACTATTGGGGCGGCGTCCACTACTACGACCCCTACCCACGCGTCATCTACACCTCCGCCGCCAACTACGCCTACGAACCCTACCAGCCCGCGCAAACCTCACCCGCCGTACCCCTCCAGCTCAGCGAACACGACCAGTTGATTGACCAGGTCCTACGCGACAAGGACGACCAACGCATCGACGCCGCCCGACGACTCCGACAATTCGACGACCTCCGTACCGTGGCCGTCCTCATCGACGTCATGATCAACGACGGCAACAGCCAGGTCCGCGCCATGGCCGCCGAAAGCCTCGGCCAAATCGCCGACCCCGCCGCCTATGAACCACTCGTCCGCACCGCCGCCGCCGATGACGATGACGTCCGCGCCAGCGCCGAACAGGCCATCAGCACCCTTCAGGCACGCGTCGACAAAGACAACCTACGCCTCAGCCGCCGCATGCCTCCCATGAACGAAGGACGTGAAGAACTCGCCCTCTACCTCGAAGACCTCCGCTACGGCGACGCCGACACCCGCAAAAAAACCGCCGAAAAACTCAGAAACTTTCAAGGTACCCAAGCCGTCGCCGGCCTCATCAACGCCCTCATGAACGACCCCTACGACGAAGTCCGTGAAAACGCCGCCGAAAGCCTCGGCAAAATCGGCGACCGAATGGCCCTGCCCTTCCTCAAAGTCGTTCAGTACACCGATAGCGACAAAGATGTACGCAAAGACTCTGAAAAATCAGTCGAAAAAATATACAACAGAATACAGTGACACCATCCCATAACCCCGGCGACCAAACCACAAGCCCTGAACCTCGGTCCAGGGCTTTTTTCAACCCCAGCCAACCGCGCCGGACCCAACGAGGCTGCCCCACGACGCCTTCGGTTCCCCAATGCTGGCATCCCCGCGAAAACGCCAACCCAGACATGCGACAATCGGGTTGCATTAGAGCCTCTCAATCTGTAAAGGAGCACCTATGAAACGTTTAACTTGGCCAGTCATGACAGTGGTGCTCATAGCCGCCGCTGCCCTGAGCACCTTCTGGGCAAGCACCGCACCGGCCCAGCCCAAGCCCCACCAGACCTCTCAACGCCTGGCCGTCCTCTGGGCCAGCGGCGATCCCGAGGTGGCGCACCGGGTCTGCCTGATGTACACACAATATGCCCAACAATCCGGCGACTACTCCAAAGTCCTGCTCATAGTCTGGGGACCCTCCTCCCGACTGCTCGCCGCCGACAAAGACCTCCAGGCAAAGCTCAAAAAGATGATGAAGCAAGGCCTGCCCGTCGAGGCGTGCGTCGTCTGCGCCGATGCCTACGGCGTCTCAGATCAGCTACGCAACATCGGCATCACCGTCAAACCCATGGGCCCGCCCCTCACAAACATGCTCCAGGCCGGCTACCACGTCCTGACCTTCTAAGGCCGCAAACCCGACGCCCCAACGATGAGCTTCTGTGCGCCTGTCAGTCCTGCAATAGGGGCAAAGGACCTCTCTACCCGCCCACCACGCCTTCTTCCATCCACCTCTCACAATTAAGACTTGCACCCGCCGCGGCTAAGAGTAAAATCAGCTCTCAGAGTTGGTGTCGTGCACGACCAAGATGGCAGTGTCTGCTCAAAGCATTAGGCCAGTCGCCTTAGACACCTGCAAACAAGTGCGAAAGATTACTAAGAGCATCCATGGCAAGTCCCGCTCAACAGTAAGAAACTTTGCCAGGCAAAATCCCCCGGCAGTAGGAAAGGAGCACGCCTATGTTCTCCGCGGGTCAAGTGTTGCGATTGAAGGAAGGGGCCTACGACGAGTACAAACGTCGTCATGACGAACTCTGGCCCGAAATGGTTGAGATGATGAGCTCGCTACGCATTAATATGGCCATCTATCGTTACAAGGACCTGCTCTTCCTGTGCGGCTCGGCGCCCGACGAACAGGCCTGGAAGGATATGGAAAACCATCCCCTTACACCACGCTGGGATGAGTATATGTCGGAAGTCCTCGAACTCGTCGAAGACGATAAATATTACGTGGATCTTCCTTGTGCCTTTAAGTTCGGCGACTTTGCTGACCAATAGCCAAGTCCCTCCAAGACGTAACGCCATGCACGCCACGACTGCTGGCCACTACGCTCGACGACTTCGACGCGACAAGACTCGATCTTCCTTCCAAAAAATTACGCAGCAGAACATCGCAAATGTACTCAAAGATCAAGCAAGCACAACTTGAAACAAAATGCCATTCTTGCCAAAACGAATCTGAAAAACAAGTGTACCTGTCTAGCACGCTAATCAAAATGTGAGGAACTTGAAAATGAAAAATAAGTCCGACACGCCTTTGAATAATAAAATTGAATCTTTCGAGGTCACCCAGGGAGAACAAAGCGGCGACCTGCTCAGCGAGAAATACGTCGATCGGCAGCTCAAGGTCGGCTTCCTGGCCTGCGGCTATTTCGAATACTGGCGGATGTATGAAGGCCTCCGCGAACAAGTGGTCAGCGATATGCAAAAAATCGCCGTCCGCCTCAAACAAAAACATGATGTCGTCTACCCCGGACTCGTCGACACCTTGGACGCAGCCGACGCCGCGGGAAAACAATTTAAGGACGAACAGATCGATCTGCTCGTTATCTCCGAGGGGACCTATTGTCCGGATTATTTCGTCCATCAGACCCTGCTGCATCTAGCCTCCGATACGCCCTTGATCGTCTTCGCTTCACAACCACATGTAAAACTGGACTACAAGATCGGCTATGACCAAAGTCTGCGAAACTCCGGCCCCATGGCCCTCGTGCAGTTGACCGGCGGCTTCCGCAAAATGGGAAGATTCGAAAAATTCGAAACGGTCGTCGGGGCGATCGAAGATGAACAAGCCTATGAGGAAATCGACCGCATTGTCCAAGTGCATACCACCATCAAAAATCTCAGACAGATGACCATCGGCACCGTCGGACACGTCTTTCGTGGCATGTACGATTTCAATTTCGACAAAACCGCTGTCAACGGCAAGCTCGGGCCCCACGTCATGGATATCCACCTTAAACATTTAGGAGATATTCTAGATTCCCTAGACGAGAAAGACCCTCGCGTCATCGAACTCTGCCAAAAGGTCAACAGAGACTATCAAGTCGCGGGCCTGACTGACAACGATATCTTCCGCGCCGCACGCCTGGGCGTCGCCTTGCAGGAACTTGTTCGTCGTTATAAACTCAACGGCCTGGTGTTGCTCGGCCAGCATCATATCGAAGTAAAGGCCGACGCCACCTGCTACCTCGGACTGGCCGAAATCCTCTCCACCGATCAGGCCATCGCCGTTACCGAAGGCGACGTCCTCGGCTGTATTATGAGTAAGATACTCAAAGATTTCACCGGCCATACCGCGTTCTTTGGAGAGTGGGAAGAATTGGATTACTCCCTCAACGCCGTCATGTTGCTGGGACACGGATTCATCGATCCTCGCGAATGTCGGCCCGATCGGCCCGTCCAGGTGAACCCCGCCTGTGAAGATTGGGGATTCAAAGGCCATTCCGTCGGCTTCCAGGCAACCTATCCACCAGGCCCGGTAACGATGACTCATGCCACTCAGGATACCAAGGGCTGGCGACTGCTCATCAGCGAAGGCGAACTCCTCGATACGCCCCCGCTGCAGATTAATGAGTCTTCCCTCGTCGTCCAGGTCAAAAAACCTGTCAAAGACTACTTCAAGCAATTACTCCATTACGGCTTCAGTCATCACGCCATCGTAACGCCCGGCCTCGTCAGCGACCAACTAGAGTGCTTCGCCCGACAAATGGATATTGAGATCTGCCGACTCTAGCACCCGGCCAAACGTAAACGCTGATTCTGCCGTATGCGTTCGCGCATACGGGCGTCACAATACGATAACCCGTGTAGGAGACAATGTGGTTTTCTTAGGAGTATTCTTGCATGCGGTTGGTGGCCTCGCCGCCGGCAGCTTCTATATGGCTTTCAAAAAGGTTCGCAACTGGTCCTGGGAGAGCTACTGGCTAGTCAATAGCCTGTTCACCTCGGTGCTCATGCCGTGTCTCGTTGCACTGTGTACAGTGCCCCAGCTGCGACTCATTTTGCAGGAGGCGCCTCGCAAGAACATCTTGTGGACCTTCTTTTTTGGCATGTGTTGGGGTGTCGGAAGTTTGACCTTCGGCCTGGCCTTGCGTTATCTGGGCATGTCCTTAGGCATGGCCATGGTCCTCGGGTTGACCGCCTCATTCGGTACCCTCATACCTCCCATCTTTATGGGTGAATTCGCCGATTTGATCGTGACCACGGCCGGCCTGGCGACCCTGGGAGGCATATTCGTATGCCTTATAGGCATCGCCGGTTGCGGCTGGGCCGGCATGTCAAAAGAAAAGGAGCTCTCGCCTCAGGAAAAAGTTAAGTATATCAAGGAGTTTAATTTTAAAAAAGGATTGGCTGTGGCGTTCTTTTCCGGAGTTATGAGCGCCTGCTTTGCTTTTGCCGTTCACGCCGGCAAGCCCATCGCCGACTTGGCCGAACACTATAATACTCCCGAGGTCTGGGGGAACAGCGCAGTCCTACTCATCATTATGGGCGGCGGATTCATTACGAATGCCGCCTGCTGCATCGTTATGAATATCCGCAACCGCAGCGCCGCCAACTATATAAACAGCGGCAATGCCTCTTTGCTGATTAATTACCTGTTCTGTGCCATTGCCGGCATTACCGGGTTCCTGGAATTCATGTTCTACGGAATGGGTACGACCAAAATGGGAAAATACCACTTTGCCAGCTTCAGTATCCACCTGGCCTTCGTGATCATCTTCAGCAATATGTGGGGCCTGCTTACCCATGAATGGAAAGGCTGCAGCAAACGTACCCTGAGATTGCTCTTCTTGGGTTTGTTTATACTGCTCCTTTCTACCGTTGTTATTGGCGCGGGAAACTATTTCGCCCCGTCGCAATAACCCTTGCCCCTTTCAAATATTCTATGAACAGCACATTCGCATCAAAATCAGTCCGCCTGTAAAGCGACCAGAAAGTCCGTAGCAGCGATTGCGAAAATCAGCCTACTCTGTGCCTCCGCAAGTCGCTCCCTGATGTGCATGCGAAATGCCCCCACAAAGCCCGCTGCTGTCTATAGCACTTCCGGCGTCATTCCCGCCCGCGCCGAAATAAGAACAACCCTACGTAAGATACCGTGTTGGGCCCATTGATGTAAGGAATGTTGCAACCAGTTACCAAGGCGTTCACATCAATACAGTGTGCCTCCACCGATGCAACCGCCTTGTCAGGAAAGCGACAGTCTTCTCCCTCTGGATACGTGCATTGTTTGCAGACCTTGCAGGCTCCAGCATTCAACGCTAAGAACTTGTCAGAGCCAATATGTGATCGGATGTACTCCAGAATCTTGCGGTAAACCTGCTCATGGACTTGCTCCGCTTTCGCCATCCCCTCAAAATCAAAGGAGTCCTCCACTTGGCAGACGGTCTGAAACACAACACCTTCAGTGAAGGCTAATACTCTTGCCTTGACCTGCTCAAAAGTCCCCACAGCAGGTGGGCACATCCAATTCGTGCCATATTTCCCACATGAGTTCTGTTCACAAAGCGTGCGAAACTCTTCAGAAAAACGTATGCTAGAGGTCCCGATAGCAGACGCTGCTGCTGCACCTGACTCTTTCGCTTTTTCAACCAGTCGGTTTAAGTCCAACACACTGCAATCCCCATAGCCTGCCCTTGCCTTGGTGTCTTCCTGTCTTGGCACCACCTCTGCTCCTCCAACGTCTCTTTCGCCCGTCGTGCTCCTCAATACCCATACGCGCACCCATAACAAGTGATCCCGCGTAACCCATGTATCTTACCACATTCGCCCCTGCCCCCACAAAAAAGAAAAACGGCTAGTAGTTTGATGCAGGAATAAAGTCTGGTGGCGTTTTTTGTCGATAAGGGTGGATAGAACCCTTTGGCAAGGAGGCCACCATGAAGAAGTATGTTGTGGAATTGACAAGTGAAGACCGTT
>Ga0180430_10002748_pt1 | contig 15646 bp, 11 predicted proteins | sample SS_ome_9_FD_132999 | JGI IMG/M metagenome (GOLD analysis project Ga0180430, IMG submission 132999) | Hypersaline lake sediment archaeal communities from the Salton Sea, California, USA - SS_1_S_2 metaG | ecosystem: Environmental > Aquatic > Non-marine Saline and Alkaline > Hypersaline >... | reverse complement strand
CTTGACCACGGCCGCCGAGGTGAACGGCGAGGCCATCGACATGCAGGTGTTCGGAGTGGATTCGACCGGCCCGGGTGCGCCGAGCGGACTCACCGATGGTCGGTTGCCCGAGAATGTGAACGAAGCGGCCGTCGATGGTGGGGGAGTCGCCATCGGCGACGTCATCATGCTCGATCCGTCAGGAGTGGAACTGACCGTCGTGGGGTTGCTGCGCGGTGCGCAATTCAACGCGATCCCGACCGCCTACTCCGATCTGGCGACCTTCGAGGAAATCGTGACGTTGAGCTTCCCCGGATTGCCGTTCGTGCCGATCAACGCGGTCGCGTTCGACATCGCCGAGGGTGCGCAGGCGAGTGAGGTGATCGCTGCGATCGAATCGAGTGTGCCCGGGGTTCGCGCCTACACTCGCGATGACGCCGTGGCGCTGATTCCCGGCATCGACTCCATCACGCAGAGTTTCGGCATCCTCGTCGGCCTCACCTTCATCATCGGCATCGTGGTGATCGGGTTCTTCTTCCTCATCCTCACGGTGCAGAAACTCAAGTCCTTCACCCTGCTGCGCGCCATCGGCACGACCACGGGGCGACTCGCGATCACTGTGTCACTACAGATCGCCTTCGTGGTGATCCTCGCCTCGATCATCGCTGTCGGGCTGGTGCTGTTGGCGGTGCAGGGACTCAACACCGGGATTCCGGTGACGTTGGAACCGATCACGATCGTCGCCACTGTGCTTGCGGTGCTGGTGTTCTCACTCATCGCCGGACTGCTCAGCATCCGCCGGATCGTGCGCATCGATCCCGCATCCGCAGTAGGTGCGCGCTGATGGGCACCGCGGGCATGCTCGCCACCGCTGAGATCCGTCGGGGTCGTGGTCGCTTCGCCGCGGTCGTATCCGCGCTGTCGTTGATCGTGTTTCTGGTCTTGATCCTCGGGTCGCTTGCCGACGGGTTGTTCTTCGGGGCGACCGGCGCGGTGCGCTCGACAACGGCGAACGCCTATGGGTTCTCCAATGACGCGGAAGGATCGCTGATCCGATCGAGGTTGGACATCAGCGACGTCGAACGTTTCGCTGCCGCGCCCGGTGTCGAGGCGGCCGGTCCGGTGGGGGTGCTGCTCACCGGCGGTGTCGGGCCGGAAGGGGAATTGGATCTTGCGGTGTTCGGTGTCGACGTCGGCGGCCCCGGCACCCCGACGACCCTCGTCGACGGTCGCCTCCCCGACCCCGGAGAGATCGGCGTCGCGGCAGCCGACTCCCAACTTCAACGCTTCGGGGTCGAGATCGGCACCACGGTTGCGGTCGGTGGCGAATCGGCGGAGATCGTGGGCATCGTCACCGACTCGTCGTATCAGTTGCAGCCCACGATCTGGACCTCGGTCGATACCTGGCGGGCGATGCGTGATGCGGTGCGGCCTGAACTGCGCGGGCAGCCGACCTCCATCAACTCGGTCGCGATGATCGTGGCGGGTGATGCCGATCTGACGGCGATCGCCGCCAGCATCCCCGACACCACCGTACTGACCGCTGAGGCGACCGGACTGGCGATTCCCGGGGTCGAGCAGCAGGCCTCCACATTGAACTCGATCATCTACACCACGCTGGCCGTGGCAGCGCTCGTCGTCGCATTGTTCTTCGCCCTGCTCGTCTTGGAGAAGCGCGAGTTGTTCGCCGCACTCAAGGCGCTGGGCACCCCGACATCACGACTGGGAGTCGCCGTCATCGTGCAGGCGCTGGTGTCCTCCGCCCTCGGTGTTGTCATCGGCACCCTCGTGGCGCGTGGTTTCGGTCTGCTCATACCCGCGGATGTGCCCACGCTGTTTCGCACCGACACGCTCATCACGATCGCCGTGTTCACTCTCGTGGCCGGGTTCGTGGGTGCGGTGTTCTCCCTGCGCCGCATCGCCCGTATCGATCCCGCTACCGCTATCGGTGGTGCTCTGTGACACCCGGAGGTGCTCTGTGACCGCATCCGAAACACCTGATCCCGTCGCGCAAGCGACCGACTCAGCCGCGGAGGGCACCGGGCCCGCACCGGCCGTCGATGCAGCCGCTCACCCCGACGCGCTGCTGCAGGTGCGTGACGTGACGAAGGTCTATGGCTCCGGACACACTGCGGTGACCGCGCTCGCCGAGGCCACACTCGCGGTGGAGAAGGGCGAGTTCGTCGCCCTTCTCGGTCCGTCGGGTTCGGGCAAGACGACGCTCATCTCGATCATCGGTGGGCTGCTCGCGCCGACCAGCGGATCGGTGACGATCGGTGACACTGATGTGGCGTCGCTTTCACGCAAGCAACTCACGCGATTCCGGGCCGAGCGTGTCGGTTTCGTGTTCCAGTCCGCGAACCTGGTGCCATTCCTCACTGCACGGGAGAACCTGCTCTACGTCGCAGGACTCGTCGGTATGACGAAGTCCGATGCGCGAGCGCGAGCCGATCAGCTCCTCGGCGAACTCGGCCTGACCGACAGGGCCCGTAATCTGCCCGAGCAACTCTCCGGTGGTGAACGCCAGCGGGTCGCGATCGGTCGAGCGCTGATGAATGACCCCGATCTGGTGCTCGTCGACGAACCGACTGCGGCATTGGACACCGCACTGGGCCGTCAGGTCGTGCAGCTGCTGCGCCGGGAGATCAAAGACCGCGGCAAGACCGGCATCATGGTGACCCACGATCTGCGCATGGTGGAGTACACCGACCGGGTCTTCGAGATCCTCGATGGACACCTCACGCACGTCGAATCGCCCTCGGCCCTCGGGCACTGAACACCGGGCGACTACCCTTGCGCGGTGACCCAGACCGCGAACGCATCCCGGGACGATCTGCGCAATATCGCCATCGTCGCCCACGTCGACCACGGCAAGACCACCCTGGTCGATGCCCTGCTGTGGCAATCGGGCGCGTTCCGAGCCAACGCCGACATCGCCGAACGGGTCATGGATTCCATGGATCTGGAGCGCGAGAAGGGCATCACGATCCTCGCGAAGAACACCGCGGTGCGTTACGACGGAACGACGATCAACATCATCGATACTCCCGGCCACGCTGATTTCGGCGGCGAGGTGGAGCGTGGGCTCGAGATGGTCGACGGAGTCCTTCTGCTCGTCGATGCCTCCGAAGGGCCGCTTCCCCAGACGCGCTTCGTCCTGCGCAAGGCGCTGGCCAAGAGGCTTCCCGTGGTCCTCGTCATCAATAAGGTCGACCGTCCCGATGCGCGCATAGCCGAGGTCGTCGACGAGGCGTATGAACTCTTCCTCGACCTCGATGCAAGTGAGGATCAGATCGACTTCCCGATCGTGTATGCGTCAGCGAAGAACGGTCGAGCCAGTCTGGAGCGCCCGGCTGATGGTGGGCTTCCCGACAGCGAAGACCTCTCGCCGCTGGTGCAAACGATCCTCGACACGGTTCCGGCCCCGACGTACGTCGAAGGTGCACCGCTGCAGGCACATGTGACGAACCTCGATGCCTCGCCCTATCTCGGACGACTCGCCCTGTGTCGTGTGCGTGCCGGTGAGATACGCAAAGGCCAGTCGGTCGCGTGGTGTCGGGCCGATGGCACGGTCGAACGGGCACGCATCTCGGAACTGCTGATGACCGAGGCCCTCGAACGGGTTCCGGTCGAATCAGCCGGCCCCGGAGACATCATCGCCATCGCGGGCCTGCCCGACATCACGATCGGGGAGACCCTCGCCGATCCGGAGGATCCGCGCCCGCTGCCGGTGATCACCGTCGACGAACCGAGCATCTCGATGACGGTCGGCATCAACACCTCGCCGTTGGCCGGGCGTAGCGGCAGCAAACTGACCGCTCGCCTGGTCAAGACCCGCCTCGAAGCCGAGACGATCGGCAACGTCAGCATCCGCGTGCTGCCCACCGAGCGCCCCGACACGTGGGAGGTTCAGGGTCGCGGTGAGCTGCAACTGGCGATCCTCGTCGAGATCATGCGTCGTGAAGGATTCGAGCTCACCGTCGGCAAACCCCAGGTCGTCACCCGCGTGATCGATGGCGTCGTGCAAGAGCCGGTCGAGCGGTTGAGCATCGATGTGCCCGAGGACTACCTCGGAGTGGTGACACAGTTGATGGCATTGCGCAAGGGCCGACTGGAGCAGATGGTCAATCACGGCACCGGTTGGGTGCGCATGGAATACCTCGTGCCTGCTCGCGGCCTGATCGGATTCCGCACCGAGTTCCTTACCGAGACGCGGGGCACCGGACTGCTGCATCATGTCTTCGATCGATACGAGCCCTGGCATGGCGAACTACGTACCCGACCCACTGGATCACTCGTTGCCGACCGATCCGGTCAGGCCACAGGATTCGCGCTCGCCAACCTGCAAGAACGCGGCACCATGTTCGTTGGTCCGGGCACCGAGGTTTACGAAGGCATGATCGTCGGCGAGAACTCTCGGTCGGATGATCTCGACGTCAACCCGACGAAGGAGAAGAAGCTCACCAACATGCGCTCGTCAACCGGTGATGTGCTGGTGCCGTTGATTCCCCATCGTGTGCTGTCGTTGGAGCAGGCTTTGGAATTCTGTCGTGAGGACGAGTGCATCGAAGTGACGCCGGAGGCGGTGCGCATCCGCACGGTGGACTTGTCGGCGACGGATCGAGCGAAGAACCGATCTCGACGCAAATAATCCGACGCTCACTGGGGGAACGACTGCCGCGACAGGTGGGTGAGTAGGAAATCCCGCTGGGCCACGAGCAGGTTCTCGGCGATGACCTCCTGCGGGGTCATGTGCGTCACTCCCGAAAGCGGCAGCACATTGTGCGATCGACCGGCCGCGAGCAGTGCCGAAGACAGTTGAAGGGTGTGTGCGACGACGACGTTGTCATCGGCGAGCCCGTGCACGAGCAGCAGCGGGCGGGTGAGTGCTGCGGCATCGGTGATGAGTGAGCACCCGTCATAGGCAGCGGTGTTGACCGCGGGGTCACCGAGGTATCGCTCGGTGTAAGCCGTGTCGTAGAGGCGCCACTCGGTCACGGGCGCCCCCGCGACCGCCGCATGAATCCGATCGGGGCGGCGCAGCACGGCCAGAGCAGCCAGATAACCACCGAACGACCAGCCATGGATGCCGACACGATCGGCATCGGTGTCCTCGGGGTGAGCGGCGAGCACGGCATCGAGCGCTGCGATCTGATCGTGGAGCACCCCGGTCGCGAGGTCATCGAGCACCGCGCGTTCCCAGGCGGGACCTCTCCCCGGCGTGCCGCGGCCATCGGCGATGACGACGCAGAAACCCTGATCGGCCCACCATTGATCGGTGGCGAAAGCCAGGCGGGAATCCACGACCCGTCGAGCATGGGGACCGCCATAAGGTGCGAGCAACACCGGCAGTTTGCCGGAACCACGCACGTGATCGGTGGGCCACAGCACCGCGGTGGGCAGGGCGTCGGGGCCGCTGCGCGATAGGTGCACGACCGGGGTGGTGATCGGTGTTTCGCAGAAGGATCGCAGTCGCGCGATCGGGGTGATCTCGGGAGTGGCGCCAGCAGCGGCGTCGGAGGAGAGAGCACCGATCATCGTCGAGGTACCCGGGGGCTGCGTCGATGTGGCGGGTGTCGCGGTGGACAGCACGATGAGGGTCCCGGCCCTGCGTACGGCGGCGATGCCCGATTCGGTGAGCGGGTGCCAGCCGGCATCGTCGACGAGAACGGGGATCTCCTCGATCGGATTGCTCGAGCCGTCCACGATCAGTCCGTCGACGGCGAGGTCGCCGATGCTGCGGACCTGGAAACCGATCGGGCTGATGGGATCGCCATCGATGAACAATCGATCGGTATCGGTCTGCGGATCGCGGCCGACATCGATGAGGCGACCGCGCGGATCCAGCCTCGGTGCACCTGGGATGACATCGATCCAGGCGTCGTCGTGGTGCTCGCCGATCATGTGCGCGTCGATATCGCCGTCACCAGATTCCGGGTGGATGCGGATGACCTGCTGATGGCGCTGGTCGCGGCTGAGTACCGCGATGATCGGGTCGCTGCCGGCGTCACGGCCGACGTGCACGCTGGTGAGGTAGGGGAACCGATCGTGATCCCAGGGGATCTCGCGTCGTCGACCGGATTGGTCGCCGGCGACCTCGACCTGCCACAGGGTGAGGTCGGCGTTCGCGGTGCCCGCCGCGGGATAGCGCTGTTCGCGCGGTGGACTGTCCGGGTTGGCGGGATCGGCGATCCACCAGGTGGACACGGGCGCGTTGTCGACACGTTCGACGATCACCCCGGTGGAGTCGGCAAGCCACCACCACCCGCGCACCCGCGAGAACTCCTCTGCGGCAATGAAATCAGCCAGTCCCCACGTCACGGTCGAGGAGTTGTCGGTCGCGGAATCATCAGCACTGTGATCGTCGGCTTGTTCACCGATCGTGAGGGCGCGGGATTCCGGCGATACCCCGCCACGGGAATCGAGGTCGACGATCACGAGTGCCGATCCGACGACGAAGCCCAGCCGGGTGCCATCGGGGGATAGGCGCGGGTCGACCGCACCTGCATCGATACCCGGAACATCGACAGGCTGAGGTGTGGCGGCAGCATCGGTGAGATCGACCACGTAGACGCGTCCGGCGAGCGCGAACGTCGCACGACCGACCGCTGCATCCGTGGCGAATGCGGCGATACCTTCACCCACCTCGCGCAGTCGCTCGCGGCGCGCCCGTTCCGCATCAGGCAGTGCCTCCTGTGATTCGCCGGAGAGGAGAGAACGCGCATCGACCACGCGCCGCTCGGCCGCGGTCTGCGCCGTGGCATCGATGTCGAGCACCCACAGATCGCCGACCGGATCGGTGCCCGACGCGCTGCGCACGAACACCACGCGCGACCCGTCAGGTGAAGGGGTCGCCTGGCGGGGGACACCGAGGCGGAAACCGCGGGTGCGCGCCCGCTGGCGCGGATAGGTCAGATCGCTGGGCGAGATGGACACGGGCCCATCCTGCCGGTCGTGCCGCTCTGTGGCGACTACGCAGCGGATAACGCCCGCCTCGGGCGATCATCGTGCGAGAGCGATCGACGGATTTCGAAGGCTTGCGGTCCACACCGTACGCTGCTGACCGTGACCGATCGGCGACTGATGCTCGTGCATGCCCATCCCGATGACGAGTGCATCGGCACCGGAGCCACCATGGCTCGCTATGTCGAGGAGGGTGCGGCGGTCACGCTGGTGACGTGCACCCTCGGCGAAGAAGGCGAGGTGCTCGTCCCCGAACTCGCCCACCTCGCCGCCGATGCCGACGATGCACTCGGGCCGCACCGTCATACCGAACTCGCCGCCGCGATGTCCGTCCTCGGGGTGACCGACTGGCACCTGCTCGGTGAACCCGGCCGCTATCGCGACTCCGGCATGGTCGGCACACCGAGCAATGAACGCGAGGGTGCCTTCATGCGCGCCGATCTGCTGGCCGCCGCCCGCGATCTGGTGCCGCTGATCCGTGATCGACGCCCGCAGGTGCTGGTCACCTACGACGACTTCGGCGGCTACGGCCATCCCGATCACATTCAGGCTCATCGAGTGGCGACCTATGCGATGGCCCTGGCGGCCGCACCGGGATTCGCCCCCGAGGCGGGTCGACCGTGGCAGGTGCAGAAGGTGTACTGGACGGCGTTCCCGCGCAGTGTCATCCGGGCCGGTATCGAGGCGCTGCGAGCCGCGGGGGAGACGACCGGATTCGCCGAAATGGATCCGGACGACATTCCCTTCGCTATCGATGATGCGCTGATCACCACCGTGATCGACGCACCGGAGTATCTCGATCGCAAGATGACCGCCCTTGCCGAGCATGCCACCCAGGTCACGACCGACAGTGGCTTCTTCGCGCTCGCCGACAATGTGGGGATGCAGGCTTTCGGCACCGAGTACTACCGACTCGTGCACGGGGTGCTCGGCGAGCCACGCGATGCCCGCGGTTGGGAAACCGACCTCTTCGCTGGTGTGGCGTCCGCACCGGCGTGATGGCGTGAGGACATGACGCAGCCCGCGGGGGCCCCGCTCACCCGGGGCTGGCTGATCGTGGGAACTGTCGGATTCGCACTGCTCGGGACCCTCCTCGGCGCGGTGTTGGCCTTCTGGCAGGCGGCTCGGCTGAGTCTCGGCCCGGTGACGATCCCCTGGGGTGTGGTCGTCGCGGTGGTCGTGCTCGTCGTGATGATCCGTATCGCCGTCCATGCGCTCGGCTCCCGCTGGGCGGGGGCCGCAGTCCTGGCGGGTTGGCTCGCGGCGACCATCGTGTTCGCCACCCGCACCCCCTGGGCCGGTGACCTCATCATCTCCTCGGGAACCCGGCAGCTCATCTACCTCCTGGTCGGGGTGGTCGCCGGAGCCGCGGCCGCAAGCCTGCCCGGACGGCTTCCATCCTGAGATTCCATCCTGAGGGATGTCGTTTTCCTGCCGGAGGGATGTCGTTTTCCCTCCCGAGGGATCCTGTGCCTACGATGGTGCGTCAATCCCCGTAGAAGAGCCGATTGTCGGTCACACTTGTGCCGCAAGTGGGATGTGAAGGAGAACTGTGAGCGACGCCGACCGCACTGAAAGCCCGGGCAACGGGCCGGGAAGTGCAACGGGAAGACGGGCCTTGCTCACGGCCGGCGCCATCGTCGCCGGCGCTGCAGCCTTCTATGCCGGGATGCTCGTGGGATCGACCGGCGACGTCCCTGCCAACACCACGGTGCTCGGAGTGCAGATCGGCGGCCTGTCGTCTTCGGAGGCTGTCTCGACGCTGGAATCGCAACTGGGGTCCCGCACGGAGCAGCCCATCCGCATCGAGGCCTATGACTCCACCATGGACGTCACGCCCATCGACCTGGGGATGACCTTCGATGCCCCGGCCACGGTCGAGGCCGCCAGCGGTCGCTTGTTGAACCCCTTCGCGATGGTGCAGCGGCTGTTCGGATCGGTCGCGGTCGAGCCGGTGGTGGTCATCGATGAGGCCGTGATGATGGAAGACCTCGAGGAATTCGCCGCCACCGTCAGCACCGAGCCGGTCGAACCGGCGTTGTCGTATTCGGGCACCGTGCCGGTGCTGACATCGGGAGCCGACGGCACGGGTGTCGACCTCGACGCCTCCGTCGATCTCATCGCCGATGCGTTCCTCGTCAATTTCGGACCGGTGGCGCTTCCCGAGGTCACGATCGCACCGACGGTGAGCGAGGAAGAAGCGACCGCGACCCGCGATGGATTCGCGACCGTCGCAGTTTCGGGACCGGTGTTCATCGAGGCCGGCAGCGTCACGGCCGAGGTGAAACCGGAGACGATCGCACGGTCCTTGACCTTCGTCGCCGTCGACGGACGGTTCGAACACGAGGTCAATGGAGCCAAGATCTATCGGGCGGTCGCCGATCAGCTCGCTCCGATCGAGACCCCGGGCAATGATGCGACCTTCCAGATCGTCAACGGGACACCGGTCGTCGTGCCGTCCAAGGTCGGCGAGGGTGTCGCTGATGAGGACCTCGCCGCAGCCGTCGACTCCGTGCTCGATCAGACCGGCGACGCGCGCCGCGCGAATGCCCCCATCACGGTGCGCGACCCTGCGATCACCACGGAAATGGCTGCCGAACTCGGGGTCATCGAGGAAATCTCGTCCTTCACCCAATCGACCCCCAGCGCTGCCTACATGGTGCACAATCTCGCACTCGCCGCCGAATACATCGATGGCACTCTGTTGATGCCCGGTGATGTGTTCTCGATGAACGACACCACCGAGAATCGTGACCCGGTCGACGGATACATGGAGGGATACGTCATCGGCCCCGGCGGTGTGTTCGCTAAGGCCCTCGGCGGTGGCTTGTCGGCGGCCACCACGACCATGTGGTCCGCGGCGTTCTATGCCGGGCTCGAGCCGGTCGAGGTGCGGGCGCACTCCATCTACATCTCCCGCTACGTTCCCGGGCTCGAGGCGACCGTGGCGTGGGACTACTTCGATATGAAGTTCAAGAACACCATGCCCACAGCCGTGTTCATCACCGCGTCGACGACCAGCACCACGATGACGGTCACGATGTATGGAACCAAGCAGTACACCGACATCAAAGCCGAGGTCGGAAACCGGTACAACGTCACCGACTTCCGCACCATCTACAACACCGCCGATAACTGTGCGGCGCAGTCCGGCGGCGTCGGGTTCACCATCGATGTCGACCGGGTGTTCTACGAGGGGGCCGACGAGGTCGACAGAGAGACGTTCACCACGCGCTATTCCCCCGCCCCCAAGGTCGTCTGCGGCCCCGATCCAGCCGATGAGGAGAAGGAGCGGGAAGAGGAGGAGAAGGAGCGGGAGGAGGCCGAGAACGCCAACGGGGACTCCGGTGGCGAGGGTGAGCCGACCGCGGAACCCGAGCCCGAACCGGAACCGGCGCCCGAAGAGGGCGATGCCAGCGGCGATGCCGCCGAGGCTGCCGGACAGATGGTCGGACAGACCGTCGGTCAGCGCGCCATCTTCGCGCGCCCCTCACGCGCCTGATCCCACCCGGGGGGTACGGTGTGAGTCGAACGGGCTCCAACCGTGATCGGACAGTTCCTGGTGAAAGGACAGTACTGACGTGACCTACGTCATCGCGTTTCCCTGTGTCGATGTGAAGGACAAGTCCTGCATCGAGGAATGCCCCGTCGACTGCATCTACGAGGGCGATCGGATGCTGTACATCCAGCCCGATGAGTGCGTCGACTGCGGAGCTTGCGAACCGGTGTGCCCCGTGGAAGCGATCTTCTACGAGGACGATGTGCCCGAGGAGTGGAACGACTACACCGCGGCGAACGCGGACTTCTTCGTGGAACTCGGTTCACCCGGTGGGGCGGCCAAACTCGGACCGCAGGAATTCGACGCTCCGCTCCTCGCGTCGGTACCGACGAAGGAATGACGCACTGACTCGTTCCTCGGCGCTCCCGGATTTCCCCTGGGACCGACTCGCCCCGCATTCGGCGACCGCTCACGCTCACCCGGATGGTGTCGCCGACCTGTCCATCGGAACGCCGGTCGATCCCACCCCGCTGATCGCCCAGCAGGCGCTGGCGGCAGCCGCGAATGCCCCGGGTTATCCCACCGTCGCCGGCACCCCCGACGTGCGAGCCGCGGCGTTGGCGTGGCTGGCTCGGACACTCGATGTGCACACAGTGTCGCGAGTCCTGCCCACGATCGGCTCCAAGGAGCTCGTGGCTCTGCTGCCCATGCTCCTCGGCCTCGGCAGCGGTGATCGGGTCGTCATCCCGACCCTGGCATATCCCACCTACGACGTCGGAGCGCGTTTCGCCGGGTGCGAGGTCGTCGTGAGCGACGATCCCGGCGATGTGGCTGGCGCGGCCCTGGTGTGGATCAACTCACCCGGCAACCCGACCGGTGCGATCGCCTCGGTGGAGTGGATGCGTGACATGGTCGCTGCGGCGCGTGCCACCGGGGCGCTGGTGGCCAGCGACGAGTGCTACGCCGAGTTCGCCTGGACCGGTCATGCGGTGTCGGCACTCCATGAATCGGTCAGCGGTGGCAGCCCCGAAGGGATCGTGGCCTTGCATTCCCTGTCGAAGCGGTCGTCGATGGCCGGCTATCGCTTCGGGTTCGTCGCCGGTGACGACCGAGTGATCGGCGAGCTGCTCGAGGTGCGCAAACATCTGGGTTTCATGGTGCCCGCACCAGTCCAGGCCGCCGCCATCGCGGCGCTGTCCGATGACGAGCACGTTGCGGTGCAGCGTGATCTCTATCTCGCACGCCGAGCGGTCCTGGCACCGGCACTCACCGCCGCTGGTTTCCGCATCGACCACAGTGAGGGCGGGTTGTATCTGTGGGCCACTCGCGGTGAGCCGTGCTGGGACACCGTCGCGGATCTGGCTGCTCGCGGGATTCTGGTGACTCCGGGTGACTTCTATGGTCCAGCAGGCGGTGACCATGTCCGGGTGGCGCTGACCGCCACTGACGCGGCGATCGAGCGAGCCGCGCAGCGCCTGACGACAGGGGTCGGGGCGCGCAGGTAGGGGTAGCGCCGATACGGTGTCTCCTGTCGAAAACGTTCGTTCGCGCACCCCGCGGCACGGGCGATAGGCGCCCCTACCGGGGCAGGTGACGAGGAGGACTCAGGGTGTCCGAGGCCGCGCTCACGTATCCGGGGGGAGAACTGCCACTGCCGGAGGTGCCGGCCACGATCGGGGAATCCGGCTACAACATCGGCCCGCTGCTGTCGACCACCGGCCATGTCACCCTCGACCACGGATTCGTCAACACCGCGGCATGCACCTCGTCGGTCACCTACATCGATGGGGACAAGGGGATCCTGCGCTACCGCGGCTACCCCATCGAGCAACTCGCCGAGCAGTCCACGTTCCTCGAGACCGCCTATCTTCTGATCTATGGCAACCTGCCAGACGCCGATGAACTCGCCACGTTCAAGTCCGCAATCAAGCGTCACACGATGCTGCACGAGGACCTACGTCGGTTCTTCGACGGCTTCCCGCCGGATGCCCATCCCATGCCGGTGCTGTCCTCGGCCGTGTCCGCACTGAGCACGTTCTACCAGGATTCCCTCGATCCTTTCGATCCCGAGCAGGTGGAGATCTCCACGATTCGGCTGCTGGCCAAGGTCCCCACGATCGCGGCGTACGCCTACAAGAAGTCGGTTGGCCAGCCCTTCCTCTATCCCGACAACTCCCTGGGGTTCGTCGACAACTTCCTGCGGATGACCTTCGGCGTTCCTGCGGAGCCCTACGAGGTCAATCCGGTGGTGTCCAAGACCCTCAACATGCTGCTGTTGCTGCACGCCGACCATGAGCAGAACTGTTCGACGTCGACGGTGCGGTTGGTGGGCTCCTCCCACGCGAATTTGTTCGCGTCGGTCTCGGCGGGCGTGAACGCACTGTTCGGCCCGTTGCACGGTGGTGCCAACCAGGCGGTGCTGGAGATGCTCGAAGGGATCCACGCCTCCGGTGGTGGCGTCAACACGTTCATCCGACAGGTCAAGAACCGCGAGGACGGCGTGAAGCTCATGGGCTTCGGCCACCGCGTGTACAAGAACTACGACCCTCGTGCGGCGATCGTGAAGAAGGCGGCTCATGAGACGTTCTCAGCCTTGAACGTCAAGGATCCGCTGTTGGACATCGCGCTGCGTTTGGAAGAGGTCGCGCTCGCCGATGACTTCTTCATCGAGCGTCGGCTCTATCCCAACGTCGACTTCTACACCGGGCTGATCTACAAGGCGATGGGCTTCCCGACGCGGATGTTCACGGTGCTATTCGCCCTCGGCCGACTGCCCGGCTGGATCGCCCAGTGGCGCGAGATGATCGAGGATCCGACCACCAAGATCGGTAGGCCGCGTCAGGTCTACGTCGGTGAGCCCATGCGTGACTACGTCCCGGTGGACGCTCGCTAACCCGATGCGATGACGCAGAGGCGGGTGCTGGTCGTCGAGGACGATGCGCTGACCCGGACCCTGCTCGATCGAGCCTGCGAATCCCTGGGCTACGAATGCCGATCGGTGGCCACAGCCACGCAGGCGCGCGCCGCCTGGCAGGAGGGTTCCTTCAGTATCGGATTGATCGACCTCGATCTCGGCCCCGGCCCTACCGGGATCGATCTGGCGCGGGTGCTGCACCTCGATCGACCCGATGCCCGGTTGATCATCCTGACCAGCTACACCGACATCCGCCTGGTGGGAAACCTGCCGGAGATACCACCGGATGTGACCGTCACGACGAAGCAATCGGTGGAGTCCATCGACGTGCTTCGGGATCTGCTCGAAGGCATCGATGGATCGGCGTCACCTGATGAGGACGACTCGTTGTCGGCCAGTCAGGTCGAGCTCCTACGCCTTGTCGCTGCAGGACAGACGAATGCACAGATTGCCCGGGCCATGTGGCTGTCCCTGCCCGGGGTGGAGAAGGCCCTGGGACGTTTGGCGCAACGTCTGAACATCGTGGACGCATCGGCCCATAATCGACGGGTGCTGTTGGTGCAGGAGTTCTATCGCCGGACCGGTCGAGAGCATGCACCGCGCTCGTGAGAGGAGCGGGGATCACGTAGCCGACCAGATCTGGCGGCGCGCGCTGTGGTGGACCTACGCGATCGCCGGTTCGCTGTATGTGCTGAGTCGTGTGGATCCCACACCGGGTGAATCGGCAACCGCCAACGTCAGTATCGGCCTGGTCGTCGTGGGATCATCGGCACCGCTGGTGTGGCTGGCGACCCGTCTGGGTTCGGGTCGACCGCTGCGGGGTCGACTGCCGTGGCCGGCGGTGTACGCCATGAGTCTGCTCGCGACAGCGCTCGGCGCGACAGCCTCGTGGTTAGTGGGTCTGGCCTTCGGGCGTTCCGGCCAGGTGTCCGCGTCACTAGTTCTCGAGGTGTTCGTGGTCGGGCCGATTTGGATCGTGCTGATCGGCAGCGGAGTCGTGCTCTGGCAGTCGGCACGAACTCGGCGTCAGCATCTTCAGGATTCCCTTGATGAGATCGAGGTCCTCGTCGAGGCTGGGGCTGATGTCACCCAGGCACTCGAGGTCGTCACCAGACGCGAATTGCGCCACGCTCTGGCCGAGGTGTCCGTTCACGGTCGCAGTAGCTCGACCACGATGTCCATCGAGGACTGGCAGCGGATATCCGGACAACTTCGTGAGATGTCGCGCGACATCGTCCGGCCGCTGAGTCACTCCCTTCCTCGTTCACCGCGCACCAGCACGAGCTGGCAGCGCGGACCCATCGGATGGATCCGTCGCATCGTGACCCGAGAGGACTTCAATCCGATCCTCGTCGCGGCGGTTTTCACCGCGGGAGCGGTCTCGGTTCGAGTCCAGGATTACGGCTGGTTCAGCGGACTTGCTCTGCTTGCGGCGGAGAACGCACTGATCTTCGCCGTCATGGTGGCTGCGAACACCCTCATGAGGCGGGTGAGATATCGCGCGCCAGTGTTCATCGGTGCAGTCGCGCTCTTGCAGATCATTCCACTGCTCCCGTGGCCGCAGGTGCTCGGCGAAACGCCCACGCCGACCATCGGTGAACGCATCGCCTCCGTCATCGCCAGCGTGATACTCATTCTCGTCGCGTCGGGGGTGAAGGCGATCACGAGCCAGTCACAGGCACGTATCGAGCACCTGCAGGCACTGGTCGACGAGGCATCGTCGGCGGGTTCACGGGAGGCGACCGAGATCGCACGTATCACCAGGGAATTAGCCTCTCGCCTCCACGGCTCGGTGCAGGCCAGCCTGGTGGCCACTGCCTTGGCCATCGAGACGGCTGCTGGCGAGGGCCGCTGGGAGGATGCGACCCGTTCGCTGGACTCGCTGACCGGCGTCCTTCACGATTCGACGAGCGGTGCCCCCGATGAGGCGTCGACGCTGGCAACGCGGATCGATCGCGTGTGCCTGCCCTGGCGCGCGGTGGGCGAGGTGCACCTGGATCTGGAGGCCGCGGTAGCCGATCTGTCCGGTGCTGCAGTGGAGCCGGTGACCCGGGTGATCGAGGAGGCGGTAACGAATGCGTTCCGGCACGGTCAGGCGCATCGCGTCGACATCAACGTGTCCGCAGGCGACGAGGGGATCGCCATCAGCATCGTCGACGACGGACACGGGGTGGGCGATATGCAGCAGCACAGATGGGGTTTGGGATTGACCAGCATCGACGAGGCAACGTCGGGAGGCTGGTCGCTGGATTCGCATTCGGGGGTGACTCGATTCCACGCGGTGCTTCCCG
>Ga0180430_10002747_pt1 | contig 15648 bp, 10 predicted proteins | sample SS_ome_9_FD_132999 | JGI IMG/M metagenome (GOLD analysis project Ga0180430, IMG submission 132999) | Hypersaline lake sediment archaeal communities from the Salton Sea, California, USA - SS_1_S_2 metaG | ecosystem: Environmental > Aquatic > Non-marine Saline and Alkaline > Hypersaline >... | reverse complement strand
TGCTGCTACAAAAGGCAGGTATTGCGCATTCCAGCTGCGGGAACGAACATACTCTTCCAGATTTATGTTTCTGATTTCTTCACGCTCTGATGAGCCATCTTTCAAAGCTGTCTTTAATACGCGCGTGGTAACCTGAATACTGACCTCGCGCAATTCGGCAATGGGTGGATAAATCATGCCCTTTGCCAGGTAATGTTGTTCGGTGTAATCCGACAAGGCATAAGCCGATTCCAGCACCATGTCTTCACTGATGCGTTTGCATTTACCCAGTACCGCCGCAAAACCAATGCCCGGAAATACGAAGGCATTGTTACCCTGGCCTACGCGAACATCCCTGTCGTTGTAAGTCACTGCAGGAAACGGACTACCCGTGGCAAGTATCGCCTGCCCCTGTGTCCAGTCAGCCAGGTCCTGTGGTGTGGCTTCGCAGTTGGCATTAGGATTGGATAGCGGAAAGATAATCGGCTGATCAGTATTCTTGTGAACCTGCTGCACCATGGCCCGGGTAAACAAACCGGCACAACCGGTAAAGCCCATCAGCGCCGTTGCACCTGAATACCTGATCACTTCATTGAGGGTTGGTACTTCACCTTCAATACCCCAGTCTGCGAACGTCGATTCGAACTGGGAAACTGATTGCATATAGGGTTCTATGTTCTTGCCCTCAACCAGCAGTCCTTCGATATCGACAACAAACAACTGCTTGCGGGCCTGTTCATCACTGAGCCCGGCTCTCATCATACCGGCCTTGATGGCACGCGCGACACCGACGCCACCAGCACCGGCACCAACCAGAACAACGCGCTGATCAGCGATAGACACCCCCTTCATCTTGCAGGCACTTAACAACCCGGCAAGCACGACGGCACCGGTACCCTGGATGTCATCGTTAAAACAGGGTATCTTGTCCTGATAACGCTCCAGCACTTCAAAGGCCACAGCGCGCGAAAAATCTTCCCACTGAATCACGGCCTTGGGCCATTTCTTTTCGACATGATCGACAAAACGGTCCATCAGTTCAAAATAGGGTTTGCCTGTTAATCGTGATTGCTTGATTCCGAGATAAGAAGGGTCATCCAGGAGCTTGCGTGAGTCCGTGCCAACATCCAGGTTCACCGGCATGGTGTGAAAAGGACTGATACCGCCACCAGACGTGTATAGCGCAAGCTTGCCGACGCAGATCGCCAGGCCGCCATGCCCCTGGTCACCGATACCCAGAATGGCTGAAGCATCCGTGGCCACGATAATGCGCACATCATTCCATGGATAGTTATCGAGGCATTGATCAATACGCTCAATATTCTGCGGACTGATGGTCAGACCTCTTGGAATTTTGTAAAGCGCACTGAATTGCTGCACTGCCTTGCCAACCGTTGGCGTATACACGATGGGCATCATCTCCTCGAGATGACGTTCCAGCAACGCATAGAAAGCCACTTCATTGCGCTCCTGCAGGGAACGTAAAAACTGGTATTTTTCGATATCGTCTACCTGGCGCTGAAAGCCCTTGTAAAGACGGTTGATCTGTTCATCCAGTGTGACGACCGCTGCAGGCAACAAACCATCCAGTCCCAGGGCTTCACGCTCTTCGTAGGTAAAAGCCGTTCCCTTGTTGGTTGCCGTCAAGCGCAGCACTTCCATGCCGCGCACATTAACGGACAGGAACCCCTTACCGGATTCATCGACCTGGTAATCAAAATATGGACTGATCTTGCTCAAGACGCCTCCAGGTGAACTATGATTAGAATTTATTTTTTTAATAATTAATAACTTTAAAAGTTATTTTTTTAATAGTTCTAAGGCTAGTCAATGAAAAATAAATTGTCGACACTTTTTTGAAGAAAAGAATATAAATTCCCATTCAAAGATTTAATATTGAGAATATGTCAACAATAAAGGAGCTGAATGTTGGCAATAATCAGCTATTCACAACACTCTGGTTGACTCTACATGTTTCCACTTGCTGCATGCTCAATCAGGAAGCAGGTCGATTTTGCCATGCACTAAACTTGTGCGCTGAAAACGATGAAATCAAGGAAATATCAGGATGACTCGGGATTGTCGCCGACTGAAAGTTGCCGAGCAGCCTATTTTCAACTACTCATCCAACTGTTTCCGTGGATTTTTCAGTGGCGGTATGGATATTGCTGTAAGTTTCTTAATAAGGCACATTATGATTTGCCAAGCGTAAAAACAGGAAACGCCATGAATGAAACAGCCTCTATAACTTTTGCAGAACAGCGTTACGACATCGATGTCATAGAAGGGTCAGAAGGTGAACTGGGTCTTGATATTGGCCAGTTACGCAGTCAAAGCGGACTGATTACCCTGGACCCCGGCTACGTTAATACCGGAAGCTGCCAAAGTGCCATCACTTTTATTGACGGAGAAAAAGGCATTTTGCGTTACCGTGGTATTCCCATTGAGCAGTTTGCACAGTCGCCAAACTTTATCGAAGTAGCCTGGCTGCTGATCTTTGGCAGCCTGCCAACGCGCCATGACTATGACGATTTCGTTGTAGATCTGCGCAAACATGCCAACCTTGATGAAGGCATGAAACACCATTTCGAAGGTTTTCCGCGCAATGCGCCTCCCATGGCCATACTGTCTGCGATGATTAATGCCCTGTCGTGCTTTTATCCTGAGCTTATGAAAATTGAAGACCCGGAGAGCTTTCGAAATGCAGCGGCCCGCCTGATCAGTAAAGTACGAACTATCGCCGCCTATGCCTTTCGTCATTCCAAGGGACTGCCATTTATCTATCCGGATCCGACCCTGCGTTATGTACCCAATTTCATGCACATGATGTTCTCCCAGCCCTACCAGCAGTACGAATGCAGTGAGGCTGTAAATACTGCACTGTCACTGCTGCTGATTTTGCATGCTGACCACGAACAGAACTGTTCTACCTCCACCGTGCGCATGGTAGGTTCCAGCCAGGCTAACCTTTTCGCCTCCTGCTCGGCAGGCGTTTCGGCATTGTGGGGCCCGTTGCACGGTGGAGCCAATGTCGCCGTCATACGCATGCTGGAAGAAATCCATGAAGGCAACATGACGCCGGAAGAATATGTGAAGCTCGCCAAAGACAAGAACAGCGGTGTAAGGCTGATGGGCTTTGGTCATCGCGTATATAAAAACTTTGATCCCCGTGCAAAAATACTTTCAGAGCAGGCGCAAAGCATTCTTCGTGAAATGAAACTCCATGACCCTCTGCTTGATATTGCCCGCAAGCTGGAAGAAATTGCGCTGCAAGATCCCTATTTTGTTGAACGTAAACTTTATCCCAATGTCGACTTTTATAGCGGCATCATCCTGCGCGCCCTCGGCATACCCACTGATATGTTCACGGTCATGTTCGCCATTGGCAGGTTACCAGGCTGGATCGCGCACTGGTGGGAACAACATCAGACGCCTGGCAGCCGTATTTCGAGGCCCCGCCAGATCTATACCGGAAATACAAAAATGGATTACGTGCCAATCGAGCAACGTTAAGCGAGAAAAATTATCCAATATTGATTTTTATCGTTCGCAAAACCAATAACTTATCGGAATATTGTTATTGTTCGGTATGTTGGGTTTAGAGGAGTAGAAAATGAATGAAAACACATCATGGAAATCTACTGATATTCATAAGGTCAACAACTATCTCATCATCAAGGGCAAACAGCTTTTGAAAACCAGCAATGATCCTGGGAGAGTGTATCGTGCCTGCTATGCACTGCCATCAGACCCCGAAAAGATGGACGACTGGGTATACAGACATCTGAATGAAACCGAGGCACAGCAGCTTTTCGACTTCTGTTTTCACAGCAATCAATAAGACACTTCCTGGTTACATAAAATAGGTCTCTGCCAGCGCTGCATGGACGTCTTTAATCCCCAGCTGTATCTCATCAATTTTTTTATGTAACTCTGCCTGGGAAATCTTATCGGTATGGACTCCCATGGTAATCTTCGCGGTTTTACGAATCTTGCCGAGCGTCTTTTTCGTATTCACAAATGACGCCACACTTTCTTCCACCGACTCCAGGCAATGAATGACAGAACGCGGGAACTGCATATTTTTTAACAGGTAATTAAGTACAGCCGGGCGATTTACCCTGATCTGTACATGCCGACGGTAACTCTGGTAACCGGACATTGATTTTAATACGCTGATCCACTGCAAGGTATCCAGTGTGCGCGTTTCCAGAAGATCATCATCAAACAGGTCTGTGGAACGAACATCCAGTATGCGCGTAGTCATATCCGACCTTTCAAGGTTTCTTCCTATTCGTACGAAATGATAACCTTCATCACGATACAGTACTGAACCCAGTAATCCCCCCAGCTTCTGCGAACCTTCAATAATGTCATTGAGGTAATCATCCCTGCCCTTCTTGGTAATACCACTCCTGGCATTATCCCTGGTGTATATATTCAGTTCATTAATAAGTTCCCAGGCAGAGCGCGGCAACACTTCACGTACTGTCCTGCAATTTTCCTTGGCATGTTTCAGGCAAGCGACAATGGAGTTGGGATTGGCTTCATGGTCAATGAGAAAGCGCACAACATTGCGTTCATTGGCTTCGGCACAACAATCAGTAAACGTGTTGACCAGGCCGGTAATATTGACCAGTTGTTCCCAGCCCGGCGTTATACCCTTGGGTGTATCCAGAACCAGCTGGGTATTCACATTGAGTAGGCGTGCCGTGTTTTCTGCACGTTCAACATATCTTGCAAGCCAGTAAAGATTTTCTGCAACGCGTGAAAGCATTCTATTTACCCTTCATCCATATCAACGATCCAGGTATCCTTGGAACCACCACCCTGTGATGAATTGACCACCAGCGATCCTTTGCGCAAGGCCACCCGTGTCAGGCCGCCGGTTGTTACCGTGGTTTTCTTTCCGCTTAAAATAAAAGGCCTTAAGTCCACGTGACGCGGTTCAATATTTTTTCCAATCACCGTGGGTACGGTTGAAATTCCCAGTGTTGGCTGGGCAATATAATTGCGTGGATTGTTTTTGATCAGTTTTTCAAAGGTGGCTCGTTCGGCACGTGTGGAATTGGGACCAATCAGCATGCCATAACCACCGGATTCATTGGCGGGCTTTATCACCAGCTTATCCAGGTTATCCAGCACATACTCTTTTTCGTCCTGGTACATGCAACGGTAGGTAGGCACATTGGGAATGCCAGGTTTCTCATTCAGGTAGTATTCAATGATCTCGGGCACAAAGGCATACACCACTTTATCATCGGCAACACCTGCTCCCGGGGCATTGGCCAAGCCCACATGACCTGCTTTCCAGGCACGCATTAAACCCGGCACGCCCAGTTCGGATTCCTTGTTGAAAACTTCCGGGTCCAAAAACTCATCGTCAATGCGACGATAGATCACATCAACGCGCTTGGGCCCGGCAACGGTTTTCATGTACACAAAATCATCCTTGTCTACAAACAGGTCTGAGCCCTGTACCAGCTCGGCCCCCATTTGCAATGCAAGATAAGCATGTTCGAAGTAAGCCGAATTGTAGATACCCGGTGTCAATACCACTATGGCTGGACGTGACACTCTGCGGCTTTGCAGACCTGCCAGCATTTCATAAAGCTGTATCGGGTAATCATCAACCGGCAAAGGAGCGTAACTTTCAAATAACTCAGGGAAAACCCGCTTGGTAATCAAACGATTTTCCAGCATGTAGGAAACACCGGAAGGCACACGCAGGTTATCTTCAAGTACGTACATTGTTCCATCGGAATCACGTACCAGGTCGGAACCACAGATATGCGCCCATATGCCATTGGGTGGTGTCACACCAACACATTGCTCGCGGAAGTTTTTTGAATCTTTCAGAACCTCTGCGGGGAAGATACCATCCTTAATAATTGCCTGATCATTGTAGAGATCATTGATGAAAAGATTGAGAGCCTTAACGCGCTGCTTCAAACCCGTCTCGATCTGGTCCCACTCAGTCTTGGGAATAATGCGCGGGATAATATCGAAAGGCCAGCTGCGATCAATCATGCCGCCATCTTCTTCATTGTAGACAGTAAAGGTTACGCCCATTTCCTTGATCGCAAGATCCGCAGCACCCTGGCGTATTTCCAGTTCATCTTCATCCATACCGCGTAATTGTTTGACGATTTTTTTCGCAAAGGAACGCGAGCGATTGGTCGCGGCCAGCATCTCATCATAGAAATCCGTTTTATACTGTGTGAGATCTATCGTCATTCAATCAGTTACCTTTTTTTGCATAACGCAAATCCAGCGTATAGGGATGATCCCGGTTTGCCTGTTCAGGTGGTATATCCACCTTGCCTGATGTATGACCATGCTGCCAGAAGCGTGCCAAGCGACGCGATTCTGCAGCAAAAGCATTCACTGGGAAATCATCCCTGTTCAGACCGCCAGGATGCTCGACATGATAGGTGCAACCTCCCAGTGAGGCCTGCGTCCAGTCATCTATAACGTCGAATACCAATGGCGCCTGCACCGGAATGGTTGGATGCAGACCTGAAGGAGGGCTCCATGCCTTAAAGCGCACACCGGCGACATATTCACCACGTTCACCGGTGCACCGTAAAGGAACACGCTCTCCGTTGCATGCCACAAAATGGCGCGCCTCTGTCATGCCCCGCACCCGCAGTTGTAACCTTTCGACTGAAGAATCCACAAACCTGGCTGTCCCCTGAGCGCTGACTTCCTCACCCAGCACATTCCAGGGTTCGATGGCAAAACGCAGTTCCAGCTCAATATCGCCAATATTCATCGAGCCATAACGGGGAAAACGAAACTCCACGAAAGGATCAAGCCAGGCCGCATCAAAGTCATATCCCCAGCGCTGCAAATCCGCAACCACATCCTCAACATCACGTGATACATAGTGGGGCAACATGAAGCGATCATGCAATTCGGTATTCCAGCGAACCGGGTCTTGCTCGTAAGGTTCCTGCCAGAAACGGGAAACCAGTGTTCTGAGCAACAGGTTTTGCACCAGTGACATGCGCGCATGCGGTGGCATTTCAAAACCCCGAAATTCGACCAGCCCCAACCTGCCTGAAGCTGAATCAGGAGAATATAATTTATCGATACAAAATTCGGCCCTGTGTGTATTACCGGTCATATCGACCAACAGGTTTCTAAGCACCCGATCTACTATCCAGGGAGACGGGGTTTCTCCGACAGGCAAATTCTGCAGCGCTATTTCCAATTCATAAAGACTGTCATCGCGGGCCTCATCAACACGCGGTGCCTGTGATGTGGGCCCGATAAACATGCCAGAAAACAGGTAGGACAACGAGGGGTGATTTTGCCAGTAGCGAATAAGGCTGGCTAACACTTGCGGCTTACGCAATATTGGACTATCTGCCGATGTAATACCTCCAAGCGTCACATGATTTCCACCACCGGTTCCGGTATGTCGGCCATCGAGCATGAACTTTTCGGTACCCAGTCGCGATAACCTTGCCTCCTCGTAAAGTATCTGGGTGTTTTCTACCAGCTCATCCCAGTTTTCCGAAGGATGAATATTGACTTCAATAACTCCCGGATCAGGCGTAACCGAAAAACGTTTGAGACGATCGTCACGTGGTGCTTCATAACCTTCAATGACCAGCGGCTGATCAAGCTCTTCAGCAACCTTTTCGATGACCGCGATTAATTCCAGCCAGTGATTTAACTGTGTTAAAGGCGGCAGAAAAACATGCAAATGCCCATTACGAGGCTCCAGGCACAAAGCTGTGCGTACAAACAGGGAATCATCAAGTTCTTCGTCAGCTGGAGACTGCATCTGCAGTCCATGCTCATCTAGACGGGGATGTGGAACAAACTGCGTATATCTGGCGCTGACCGAGCCGCTGAGTTCTTCTTTAAGGGCAAAAGGGTCTGCCTCGTAAATCTTTTGCCTGTCTTTTTCCTTTTCCCACAACAGCGAATCCAGTGGTAATCTGAATCCCATCGGGGAATCACCGGGAACCAGAAACATATGTTCACGCCTGAATTTCCACCTGGAGCTGATCCATTTTTTCGCCACAGGATCCCAGGCCAGTGGTAAAGCGAAACCGGCGACTTTATCCAGCCCTCGTTCAAACAGTCTCAATAAGCGTTTGCGCTCATTCTCATCTTCAAGCTTGTTATCTTTAACATCGACATTGACCGGCAAGGTGCCTTCTTTCCACAGGTAATAAAGTACATCTTCATATCCTGCTGTGACATTATCCCTGGTCAGTCCCAGTTGCTCGGCAAGTCTGCAGGCAAATTTTTCTGTATCTTCAACGTCTGTATTACCTTCAGAAGCCGGGTTGATCAGCAAGGACTTGTTATTCCAGACCGGCTCAGAATCCTTTTTCCAGTAACAGTGCAAAGCCCAGCGCGGTAATGGCTCACCGGGATACCATTTACCCTGCCCATGATGCAGCACACCACCTTCTGCAAAACGCTCCCATAAACGCCTGAACAGGTCTCCGGCCAGCCTGAGTTTATCGTCACCTAAAGCATCGGTATTCCATTGTGCACCATCCATATCATCAATTGATACGAAAGTTGGCTCCCCTCCCATGGTAAGCCTGACATCATTTTCGCTGAGCTCTGCATCCAGTTGATGTCCCAGTTGCATCACTTGCTGCCACTGCTCCTCGGAAAAAGGCTTTGTAACGCGCGGATCTTCTTTAGTACGTGTTACCTGGTTAACAAAGCTGAAATCGACTTCGCATTCATCCATCGCCCCTTCTACAGGAGCAGCACTGACAGGGTCAGCGGTACAGGCCAACGGAATATGGCCTTCACCGGCAAACAGACCGGAAGTAGGATCCAGACCAAGCCAGCCGGCACCTGGCACAAAGACTTCTGCCCAGGCATGTAAATCCGTGAAGTCTTCTTTAGGCCCGGATGGGCCATCCAGCGATGGCACATCAGAAGTCAGCTGCACCAGGTAGCCGGAAACAAAACGTGCCGCCAGTCCCATGTGACGCAGGATCTGCACCAGCAGCCAAGCGCTGTCGCGACAGGAACCTATGCGTCTGCCAAGTGTTTGCTCACAGGTCTGAACACCGGGCTCCATGCGAATTGAATATTCAATATCCTGTTCAAGTTGCTGGTTTAATTTAACAAGAAAATCCACGATAGGGGTCTTGCCTGCCTGGTGGTGTTTGACCCAGTCAGTCAGCAATGACCCTTTTTCTTTTATTTCAAAATAAGGCGTCAGTTCTTTTTTGAGCTGATCGGGATAAGCAATGGGATAGTGCTTGGCATCATCATCCAGGTAAAAATCAAAAGGATTGATTTTCACCAGGTCTACAATCAGGTTGACATCAATGACCAGCTCGCGGGTTTTCTCCGGAAAAATAACCCTGGCCATGTAATTGCCAAAAGGATCCTGCTGCCAGTTGAGAAAGTGCTGTTTGGGTTCAATTTTCAGGGCATATTGGTGCACCGGAGTGCGCGAATGTGGTGCAGGACGTAAACGAATGATGTGCGGTGATAAAGAGACAGCTCGATCAAACCTGTATTCAGTACGATGATGAATAGCAACTTGGATAGACATGGTTTATCCCTGGTTCGTTATTGGATAGTCAAAATATAACACTATCAAGTTTCATGCCATTTAAATATTTATGACAGGGCTTTTCTTCAACTAAACTTAATTGCATACTCTGTACATCAAAATCCAATTGTGAGCGGATATCATGACTTATTGTGTTGGACTTCGTCTCAACGACGGACTCGTTTTCGCCTCTGACTCGCGTACCAACGCCGGGGTGGATTACGTCACCTCTTACAGCAAGATGCACGTCTTTACCCCGGCTGAAGATCGTATCTTTGTTATCTTGTCTGCGGGAAACCTTGCTACCACGCAGGAGGTGATGAACCATATCAAACGCGACATCGAATACCCGACCAATATTCCCAACCTGACCAATGTTCGATACCTTTTTGAGGCTGCAGAATACGTTGGCCGTATCAGCCAGGAAGTACAACAGTCACACAACGCTGCACTAAACAAGACTGGTGTGAGTGGAGAAACCACCTTGTTAATCGGTGGCCAGATCTCGGGGCAGGAACATGGCCTGATGTTGATATATCCGCAGGGCAATTATATTGCCGCTTCGCCTGAAACGCCTTACCTGCAAATTGGTGAAAGCAAGTATGGAAAACCCGGCCTTGACCGTATTGTCAGTGCCGAGCTGTCACTCGATGAAGGGGCCAGGCTCTGTCTTGTCTCACTGGATGCTACTACCCGTTCCAATATTACCGTTGGCCCGCCGTTTGAAGTTGCAACTTACATGAAAAACGAGCTTGCACTTAAATGCCGCTGCACCTTTGAGGAGTCTGACCCCTACCTGATGAACTTGCGACAGTCATGGAATAATGGCATCAATGAGGTTTTTAAACAGCTGCCCGTCATCACCTGGAACCCACAGCAGGCGGAACTGAAACTGCCACAGACTCAACAACAGCAACAGCCGCAGCAACAACAAGTGCAGGCTTATGGCATGCAGTCAGGTTTTAATCATGCTGACGGGCACCATGATTGAGTCCTGCTCAGGGTTTGCAAGAATCAATTAATTTCTGCTGCCTTCTCGTGAATTTTGTCAAATTGCGTATAAGCCCTGTGCAACCAGGTCTTGACCCTCTGACGTTCAAGCAACCCTAACACGGTCCCCAGTGCATCATCCCTGTTATTGGCAGCCGCCCAGAAACTGGCGCTGATATGATCGATCTTGCGCATGGTGGGCGCATGTAAGGCCGGAACATCTATCATAGCGACCTGATGTTCTACCAATCGCCGGGAAAGTTCAGGCTCATGAAGATGACTGAAGTCTTTGCCCCGACCAAAATTGCGCGCAATGACATAATCAACCTTGTTGCCAAAATCATTGAAGAGCTTACATAACAACTGCAGAGAGTCTGAACCATCATCCATTACATGCCAGAAACTCAGCTGCAGCCCTACTTCCTGAGCCAGATCCAGCAGACCGGTTTCATTGATCCAGTGATTCATGGATCGTGAAGTTTGTGCCGCCAGATCCACAATGGTGGTGACTCCGGATTCAATGGCATTTTCCGCAATACTGTCTGCATTATCAAAGCGGCTGATATCTACCGGAGCTGAATAGTCGGTGTAATAGCGCATCATGGCGCCATGCGACAAATCTGCATCGTAGACTCTGAATGGAACCTCATGATCGATGTAGTACTGTGCCAACAACCGGGTAATAACGGATTTACCGACCCCACCCTTTTCACCGCCAATAAAATGAATTCGACTCATGGGTATCTCCTATCCCTGATTTGTTTCTGACTGCAGTTCAAGCAACTCATCTGCCACACCAGCGGCGTGCGTCAGGCCTGCTACATTTTCTTTAGTAAAAAATCCATTGAATTCCCCAAAACGCTGCACGTATTCAATTATCAGCGATGAATGTTCAGAGGCATTTGAAAAGATCTGTTTTAAACCCTCTTCCTTTGAACCAATAACATCAAGCAGAAAGTCCTGTCCTTCCTGTCGAATCTGATCAACCACATAATCAATATTTTCAACACCGTTGGTGTAACCATCCTGCACCGCAAGTGCCAGGTGATGCAGACGCGGCCCATAGTTTCGTACAAAAGTCTCGGTTGGTGACGGCAACTGCTCAAGATGATTGACGAAATAAGGCGTGTTGTTTGCCGTGAAAACCTTGGCCGGGCTTCTTGTCTCGTCATCATAATGCACGCTTTTGGTGACATTGGTGGACGAGTTCTGGTCCTTGATATCGTAAGATCCCCAGTAGTAATAACTTGAGAGCGACAGCCATTCGAGAATTGCCACCTCCCTGTTCTGGCTGTATACCCGCGTAGCCAGGTGATCGACAGGCATCAATAATTCATCAAATTGCCGTTTCTTTTGCATTTCCTTGGCCGCCAGATAAACTTCCTGCACATCTCCACGGATGCTGCTGATGCCTAAAGCATAAACCCTGCATTGTTCGGCAGGCCTTTCCATGTAGGCCACGACATTGTGGGTATAAGGTGAAGGTTTGTTGATGGCAAGGTTACCCGGCATTTCCATTTTTCTGATTTCATCCTGAGAAAAAAAGCGGAATTCCCGTGTTTTTTGCAATTCAGTGACACCATGCAAATCAGATACACGCAATACTTCTCCCATGTAACGGCTGTAAGGTTTGCGGGCGCCGATAGGATATACCTCGTTGAGACTTCTGAAGATACCATGGATTTTCGGGTCCTTGACTTCCCTCACCAGTATGTCCGGATATTCAGGATCAATGCGCAGAATATGTGTCCAGTGTGATTCACTCTCAAGCGTCACCAGGTAATGGTATGGCGTCATCAGGCACAGCTCGGCGATGTACTCGATTGAATGGCCTGGATCGACGGTCATCATGATCGCATCAATCTCATAAATCATGTCCGTTAAACCAACCTGGTCACGTTGTTCAAGCAACTTGACCAGATATTCTTCAAAAAATGGCGAGTTTTCCTTATCGCCATTACGTTGAAAATTCAGTGACTGACTCATGGATTCTTTACCTTGCTATATAGAATTGGAATAAACAATAAGCCCCATCACGCACAGCCTTGAGACATTAACCCTCGCCAATGAACCAAAAAGATGCGAAATAACTTTCAAATAGATATGAAAGGGACATCGATATCATCATGCCGCAAGATACAGGCCAGTTTTTATGAGATGAAATTCAACAACAGTTTGCCTGGCATAATGCCAGGTTGAAATTTCCATGACGGAAAATGCCGGTTATGAAATTCGCAATCATCCACACCTGACACATTCAGAGGCTCATATGATTGGCGACGAGGGCGCAGTAAAAAATACTGCGCCGGAGAAACGAATCAGGACAACAAGTCTTCAATCACTGCCCTTTCACCGAGCAGCTCATTACGGGAAATATTTAGTCGATTAAGGGAGAAATCATCAAGATCAAGACCCTGCACAATTTCACACTCACCGTCTTTAATTGTGACAGGGTAGGAAAACACCACACCCTCGGCAATACCGTAACTTCCGTCGGATGGTACGGACATGCTCACCCAGTCACCTTCCGGGGTACCTAGCGCCCAGTCACGCACATGATCTACCACGGCATCAGCCGCTGACGCCGCTGAGGACAGCCCGCGAGCTTCAATGATCTCTGCACCACGGCGCTGGATACGCGGAATGAAATGATCGATTGCCCAGTCACGGGTTACCATTTCGAGAGCCGGCGTGCCACTGATCAGGCAATTGCCAATATCAGGATACTGCGTCATCGAGTGATTTCCCCAGATGGTCATACGGGTAATATCTGCCACCAGTGAATTGGTCTTGTTGGCAAGTTGCCCGAGTGCACGGTTGTGATCAAGACGCGTCATGGCAGTGAAATGTCGGGGATCAAGGTCGGGGGCATTGGATGCCGCAATCAGGGCATTGGTGTTTGCCGGGTTTCCCACCACCAGCACCCGTACATTTTGAGACGCATTGTCGTTTATTGCCCGCCCCTGGGCAGAAAATATTCTGGCATTCTCGGTAATCAGGTCATTACGTTCCATGCCTTTGCTGCGCGGCTTGGCACCAATGAGGATTGCATAGTCTGCTTCACGAAAACCAATGGAGGGATCATCTGTTAATACAACATCGTGCAGCAACGGCAAGGCACAGTCTTCCAGTTCCATACCGACACCATTGAGTGAAGACATGGCTTGTGGCATTTCCAGCAGCCTTAGGATCACTGGTTGATCAGGGCCAAACATTTCACCGGAAGCCACTCGAAAAGCCAGTGCATAACCAATATGACCGGCTGCGCCAGTTATGGAAACTTTGATCGGGGTTTTCATTTTATTCTGATCCTTATATCAGCCAACAGGGACAGTTATAAGAATAGATGCGATAAAAACAAGTGCCAGAAAATTTTTAAATACAAAGAATAAATCAGAGCAGCATGAAGATAACGGCAATTGCGGCAATAGCACCCAGGGCCATATAAAAGGCCATATCCTGAAAGGAGGATTTAGATGCAGCCACTTTTGTATCGGTTACCGGCTCGGCAATATCAGCATCATCCGGAGCCGATACATAGATAATGGTAATGTTATCTGAACCTCCATGATTTAATGCAGCTTCCAGCAAATTGTTCACTGCATCCTGCTCAGTGGTGCTTTCTCGGAGAATATTCTCGATCTGATCATCAGGCACTTCATCTGTCAGACCATCACTGCAAAGCAATATCCTGTCGTCTCGATGAAACTGCCCTTCGACCCTGTCCACCACAACAGTTTCCAGGTCAACCACGCCCAGGGCCTGGGTAACCAGGTTTTTCTTGGGATGGGAACAGGCTTCCTTCTTGCTGATCTGCCCCTGGTCAATCAGTTGCTGTACAAAAGAATGGTCACGACTGATACGTTTAAGATGGTTTCCATTCCATAGATAGGCACGACTGTCGCCAACCCATTCCACTGCATAGTTATGGCCATCCACCTGCAGGGCAACGACGGTGCACCCCATGCCGGGAAAGCCAACATCCCTTTCACCGGAGGCGATAATTTCCTGGTGTGTTTTCTGAATGGCATCTGAAAGAGACTCACCGGACCTGACACTTTCACTGATTGTAGCCCGGGCAATTTCACTGGCGACCTCACCACCCTGATGACCGCCCATACCATCTGCTACAAACCAGAGATTGAGGTCTGCATCAGCAAAAAAAATATCTTCGTTACGATCGCGTACTACACCGGCATCGGTTTCTGCAGCATAGCTAAGTTTGTAGTTATCGTTACTGCTCATCAGGAAACCTTGAATGCAATTAGACTGGTTCCTTCACCGCTAATCTTTTCACCGGGACTAATAAAGCCAGTTGAGCTTAAAGGCATCTCCTCACGACGCAGATAGACTTCCTTGCCATTTTCCAGTTTCAGATAGGTCCCATTGGTACTGGTATCAGCTGCAACAAACTTGCCGCGACTGTAATCGATCTTGATGTGGGTTCTTGAAGCCAGGGAAGAATCAACAATCATGTCGGAAGAAGGCGAGCGTCCGATAACAAAGGGCAAATCATCCTTGCTCAATGATACCGTGTTTCCGTTGTGCGCCAGTTCAAGGTTACTGTCCTGGGTAATGTTGCCGGTAGCAAAGACAACGGATGTTTTATCATCATTGGATGACCAGACAATATCGTAAATCGTTACCGGCTCGGATTTGCCTTTCAAGGTCGTTTTATCAAACTCCCTGCCCTTGTCCTTAAGTGAAGGATTAAGAGCATTATAGGTATCCTGCGTGGTAATAATCTGCTGTGATTTTGATATGCCTGCCATGCGCGCTGCGACATTAACAGCATCACCGAATACATCATTGCCATCCAGAATGACCTCGCCATGATGCAGGCCGATTTTTACGGACAGAAACAGGCGCTGTGCGCCAAAAGGCATGACCATGGTATCGTTGATTTCGCAGGCAGCTTCAACCGCCGAATTCGCATCTGGAAAACGACACATGATTTCATCGCCAATGGTTTTGATAAGAACACCGTCAAACTTGTTCGCGATGTTGAGCATGAATTCAATACAGCCATCAATCGCCGACTTGGCTGCCTCATCACCATACTTTTCATAAAGCGACGTGCTACCAACAACATCAGCAAACATGACTGTGCATTCAATCGATTGGCGATCCAT
>Ga0180430_10002746_pt1 | contig 15661 bp, 15 predicted proteins | sample SS_ome_9_FD_132999 | JGI IMG/M metagenome (GOLD analysis project Ga0180430, IMG submission 132999) | Hypersaline lake sediment archaeal communities from the Salton Sea, California, USA - SS_1_S_2 metaG | ecosystem: Environmental > Aquatic > Non-marine Saline and Alkaline > Hypersaline >... | reverse complement strand
CTCGATCCCCGCGATCACCGAACTCGTCTCGATCGTCCGCAACGAGACCCCGGCGGCGTACGTCGCACTCCCGCTCGTCATCGACTGACCGATCCTCCCGACCGACCGACCTCCAGCCCGACCCCAGACCATCGCCGGCGATCGACGCCGAATCACGGATGGAACCCCCCGTCATGAAGAACCTGCTCATCATGCTCGCCCTGCTCGCCCCGGCGTCGACCACGCTCGCGGTGCAGGAGGCGACCGATCTGCCGGCCGGCACGACCGCCGCCGCCGCCGAGACCCCAGCCGCCGAGCCCGGCACCCCGACGTCCGCGGCCGAGGACGCGCCGCCCGCCGGGTTCGGCTCGGTGCCGGGGGCGGCCGAGGCCCGGCTCGAAGCGACGCTCGAGGAACTGCGGGCCCTGCGTCGGCGGATCGCCGATGAATCGATCGGGCTCAACCGACGCCTCAACGAACTGCAGACCGAGTACGAAGGGTTGCAGGACGAGTACCGCAAGACGGCCCGGCTCCGCGACAGCCGCGCCCTCGACCTCGGCAACCTGACCCGCGAGATCAACGGCCGCAAGGAGCAGGGGATCTACCTCTCCAACCAGCTCGCCCAGTACGTCCGCAACTGGGGCGCCCGGCTTCCGATCTCCGAACTCCAGCGGTACCGCGAGGTCATCGAGGAGGCGGAGGTCGCGCCCGAGAACGAGACGCTCTCCGACGAGCAGGTCTACCGCACGCTGGCCGAGGTGGTGAGCACCTCGATCGAACACCTCGACGACGCCCTCGGCGGCACCCGCTTCGAGGGGCAGGCTCTGGACGCGAGCGGCACCGTCCGCAACGGCACCTTCGTCCTCGTGGGGCCGGCACAGTTCTTCCGGGCCGCCGACGGATCCGCGGTCGGCCCGGTCGAGCAGCAGTTGAATTCGCAGGAGCCCTCGGTGGTGTCCTACACCACGCCGCAGCAGACCACCGCGGCGGAGATCGTCATCAACAACGGCCGCGGCGACATGCCGATGGACCCGACGCTCGGAAACGCCCGCATCATCGAGCAGACCAGCGAGACCATCACCGAGCACCTCCTCAAGGGCGGCCCGGTGGTCTGGCCGATCCTCACCCTCGCCGGGGCCGCGGTCCTGACCGCCCTCTTCAAGTGGATCGGGCTTTCCACGATCCCCAACCCGAAGCCCAAGCGGCTCGACGCCCTGCTCGCCGCGGTCAAGGAAGGTCGCAAGGAGGGCGCCATCGAGGCCGCCCGCGCGATCCCGGGGCCGACCGGCCGCATGCTGGTCGCCGCCACCGAGCATCTCCGTGAGCCGAAGGAGCTCATCGAGGAGATCATGTACGAGAAGGTGCTCGCCACCCGTCTGGTGGTCCAGCGGTTCCTGCCGTTCATCGCGATCAGTGCCGCCGCGGCGCCGCTGCTCGGTCTGCTCGGCACCGTGACCGGCATCATCGGCACCTTCAAGATGATCACGCTCTTCGGCACCGGCGACGTCAAGACGCTGTCGGGCGGCATCTCCGAGGCGCTCATCACCACCGAACTCGGCCTGGTCGCGGCGATCCCCGCCCTCCTGTTGCACGCCTTCCTCTCGCGGAAGGCGAAGGGCATCACCGATCGCATGGAGCAGGCCGGTCTCGCGTTCATCAACCAGGTCTCGATCTCGATGCCGTCGCCCGAGGATCAGCGGTCGTCGGGATCGTCCCGGGACGGGGGCGACACCCGTCGGGAGGCCCGCGAAGCCCTTGCCGACCTGCTGTCGCCGATCCTCGACGAACGCCGTGGTCCGTCGCCCGCCGAGAGTGGCGCCTGATCCCGTCCTTCCCGTCGTCCGAGTCCTCCGGAGTCATCGATCATGAACCCCGAACAGGTCGCCGCCGCGATGGCCGCCGAGGCGGAGCTCCCGCTCTGGGAGCGGGCGCTGCAGATCTGGCTCGATGGTGGCTGGGCGATGATTGCGCTCGCGATCGTCGCGTTCGCGATCTTCGGCATCGGGACGGACCTCTTCCTCGTCATCCGATCGAAGCGGTTCCAAGGCCTGCGTGAAGAGACCTGGCGGACGTGGATCGAGGACCCGAGCCGGCGGCGGGGGCGGGTCGGCCGCATCCTCGACGCGGTGACCGTCGGTCGGAACATCGACGAGGTGTCGGGCTTCTTCGATGCGGTGCGGGCCGCGGAACTCGCGCCGATCCAGCGGGGGCTCCGGGTCATGAAGACCTGCGTGGCCGCGGCGCCGCTCCTCGGTCTGCTCGGCACCGTGACCGGCATGCTCACGACCTTCGCGGCGCTCTCCACGGGATCAGGCGGTGACAAGGCGATGGGCGCGATCGCATCCGGCATCTCCGAGGCGCTCATCACCACCGAGACCGGGCTCATCATCGCCCTCCCGGGCGTGTTCTTCCAGTATCAGATGAACCGTGGCTACGAGCGGTACCGGGCGTTCCTCGCCCAGCTCGAGTCGGGATGCAACCAGCACGTGTACCGACGTCGCCGGGCGGACCGGCAGGCGGCGTGATCGAAAGGACGACGCGATGGCGCGTTTTCGAGATTCGGGTGAGGACGACGGCGGCGAGGCCGCGGTGGACATGTCGCCGCTCATCGACTGCGTCTTCATCCTCCTGATCTTCTTCATCGTCACCACGACCTTCGTCGAGGAGACCGGCGTCGAGGTGAACAAGCCCGACGCCGCGACCGCGTCGTCGCTCGAGAAGAACAGCGTGCTGATCGCGTTGACCGCCGAAGGTCAGGTGATCTACGGCGGCAAGGAGATCGGCATCAGCGGCGTGCAGCGCGAGGTGAAGCGGGCACTCGCCGCCGATCAGGACGTGCCGGTCATCGTGCAGGCCGACAAGGACTCCAAGACCGACCTGCTCATCCGCATCATCGACGAGGCGAAGCTCGCCGACGCCAGGAAGATCAGCGTCGCCACCCGCATCAACTGACGGTTCGAGAACCGACCCCGACCCCGAAGTCCCGACCCCGAAGTCCCGACATGATCCGACGCATCTGGAACTTCCTGAAGCTGGTCGTCAACCGCACCGTGGTGGTGGCGGGCGGGATCGCGCTGTCGTTGATCTTCTTCCTGATCCTGCCGCTCATGCAGTCGATCGCCCTGAAGTCCGACGACCTCTACGCGGTCCGCGAGGTCGAGACCTTCGCGGCCGAACCGCCACCGCCGCCGCCGGTCGAGGAGGAACCCGAGGAACCCGACGAGCCGGAGGAGCCCGAGCCCCCGCAGTTGTCCGAGGACGTGCCGCCGCTCGACCTCTCGCAGCTCGAGATGGCGCTCAATCCCGGCTTCGGAAGCGGCTACGGGGCGGGCGCGATGGCGGTCGACCTCGGCAGCGCGATCGGTGGATCCAAGGATGTCGCGGAGCTCTTCTCCGCGGCGGACCTCGACCAGCAGCCGCGACCGGTCTATCAGCCCGGTCCGAACATGACCCCCGACATGAAGCGCAAGGCGCCCGGGCAGGTCTACGTCATCTTCGTGGTGGACGAGCAGGGCCGCGTGCAGAACCCCAAGGTCCAGCGGTCGAGCGATCCCATCTTCGAACGGGCGGCCCTCACCGCGGTCCGCCAATGGAAGTTTGAACCCGGCAAGCGGGAGGGACGACCGGTCCGCTTCCGCATGCGTGTCCCTCTGACCTTCCCCCGCGACTGATGCGATCCCCGCGACGACCATTCCCTTCGACGACTCCGGACGTGCCGATGACCACCCGATTCCAACCGCTTCGACGTTCGACCGCGGCTGCGCTGCTCGGACTGTTCGCGTCCGCGTCGGTGGCGACCGCGCAGAGCGGGACCGCCGCGCCGGAGACGACCACCGCGCCGGCGTCGACGACCGAGGCCGCCGACACCGACGGCATCTCTCAGGTCGAACTCTCGATCTGGCGCACGCCCGCATTCCGTCGCCGCTTCGCCGAGAGTTTCGCGGCCGAGACGCCGGTCGAGCCGCCGCTCGACGGTCGCGACCTCGCGGTCATGACCGACGCGATGGATCTCATGGCCGCGAACCGGATCGACGAGGCGCTGACGCTCCTCGGCAAGAACCGGTCCGCCCGCGCGAGCGCCGCCCTCGACTTCATGGCCGGCAACCTGCTCTACGTGGAGGGGCGGCTCGACGAGGCGGCGGACGCTCTGGAGTTCGCGGTCGGGAAGTTCCCCAACTTCCGGCGGGCGTGGATGAGGCTGGGCGACCTCGAAGCGAGGCGCGGCAATGACGCCCTTGCGGTCGCAGCCCTCGGAAAGGCGTGCGAACTTGGGGCCTGTGACCCGTTCACCATGGGGCTGTTCGCGATCTCGCAGGCGAGGCTCGGCAATCTGATCGCGGCCGAAACCGCGTATCGGCGGGCGATCCTGCTCGACCCGACGACCTTCCAGTGGCGGCTTGGTCTGGCCGACACCCTCGGAGCCCAGGGCCGACACGCTGAAGCGATCGCGATGTTCGAGAGACTGGTCGCGGATCGACCCGACGAGGCCGCGATCTGGCGACGCCTCGGTCAGGCCCGACTCCAGGCGGGGCGACCCGACGAGGCGGCGCAGGACTTCGAGGTCGTGCGGGTGCTCGGGCTCCGGGAGCCCTCGGTCGAGCGGGAACTCGCCGACATCTACCTCGAACGGGGACTCGCGACCCTCGCGGTCGAACGGCAGCTCGCGGCGACCGGGATGGACGGTGACGCGGGTCCGGCGCTGCAGGCGGGCCGACGGCTCGCGACCGCCGGCGAGATCGCTGCGGTCGAGTCGATGCTGGCGGCGCTCCGCGGCGACGAGGCGTCGTTCGACGACGAGGTGCGGGCGGAGTTCGGTCGTCTGGAGTCGCTGCTCGCTGCTCGTCGCGGCGAGGACGCCGATCAACTCGCCGCCCTCGAGGCGCTGGTCGATCTCGATCCGCTCGACGGCGAGGCGATCATCCAGCTCGGGCGATACCACGCCCGGCAGCCCGATGGTCTCGAACGTGCGGAGTTCTGGTTCGAGCGGGCCGAGGGCCTGCCCGCCTTCGAAGTCGACGCGAAGATCCGCCACGCCGAGGCGTTGGTCGCGGCGGGTCGCTATCCGCAGGCGATCTCGCTGCTCAAGCAGGCCCAGTCGCTGCGGCCCGACGACGACGTCAAGGCGTACCTCGACGAGATCGAGGGCTACGCCCGCAACCGCTGACCCGCGTTCCTCCGGATGGTGACCCGATGACCCCGACCCGCTTCGCAGATCGAGCCACATCCCGCGTCGTCGCCATCGCGCTGGCCGCGATGGTGGTCACGCTCGGTTCCGCGGACGACCCGGCCCCGCTTGTCCATCGGTCGGTACCGACGGACGGCGGATCGATGCTTTGGAGTCCCGAGGCGCTGGCCGCCCGGTACGAAGCGCTGTCGATCCCGGTCGATGCGGCCGAACCGACCGTGAACCCCGACGAGCAGGAGCCGATGCGCGCGGCGTACGACCTCATGACCGCGGGTGACGTCGATGCCGCGATCGAGACGCTCGAGAAGGTGCGGACCGACGCGAGCAGTCCGATGCTCGAGTACACGCTCGGCAACTTCCATTTCGGGCAGGCTCGGTTCGAAGCGTCGGGCGAGGCGTACACCCGTGCCATCGAGGCGGCCCCGGAATTCCGTCGGGCGTGGATGCAGCTCGGACTCGGTCGCGTGCAGCAGGGGCGGTTCGAGGAGGCTCGGGCGGCCCTGGCCAAGGCGATGGCCCTCGGCGCGACCGACGCCGTCACCAACGGCCTCATCGCGTTCGCCAACGCGAACGTCGGGGAACCGCTGGTCGCCGAGGAGGCGTACCGGCAGTCGTTGCTGCTCGACCCGCGGACGCTCGACTACAAGCGTGGGCTCGTGATCGCGTTCTTCACCCAGGGAAGGTACGCCGAGGCAGCGGCCCTGCTCGGCCGACTGATCCGCGAGGAGCCCGACAACGCCGAGTGGTGGAAGTTCCAGGGCAACGCCTTCCTCGGGATGCGACGGCCCGCCGACGCCGCGCGGAACTTCGAGATCATGCGCGACCTCGGCGCCGCCACTCCCGAGGTTCTTTCGATGCTCGGGAACATCTACGTCAACGACGGTCTGCCGATGTTCGCGGTCGATCGGTATCTCGAGGCGCTCTCATCGTCGTCCGATCCCGATCCCCGGGCGGTCTTTCAGGCGGCTGACCTCATGCTGCGTCGCAACGAACTGGTCGAAGCGACGGCGCTCGTCGAGGGTGTCCGGGCCTGCTGCTTCGACGGATTCAACGCCGACCGCCGCAAGTCGCTTCTGAAGCTCGAGGCGAAGATCGCGGGGCGTCGCCAGGACGCCGTCGCGGAGGCCGCGGTGCTCGAGCAGCTGGTCGAAATCGATCCCGCGGACGGTGAGTCGATGATCCTGCTTGGCGAGTATCACGCCCGGCAGCCCGACGGACTCGACACCGCCTTCGGCTGGTTCGAGAAGGCGGCGGCGATTCCGGGGTCCGCGGCGAAGGCGCTCTTGCTGCACGGTCAGACGCTGGTGCGGGCGGGTCGGCTCGACGAGGCCGTGCCGTATCTTGACCGTTCGCTCGCGATTGAGGATCGGGCCGTGGTTCGGACGTACCGCGACGGTATCGCTGACTACCTCGCTCGCACCGCAAAGTGAGTCTGCCTTCGGCGAGAGCAGGGGAGAGGGAGAGCAAGAGAGCAGGAGATGGCGGGGGGTGCCGTCTCTTGGGGGTCGGGGGCCTCAGAGGACTCGTTTGGCTCTGGGGTACGAGCCTCGGACGTGGAGGCTCGCGCAGTGGGCCCGTGCGGCTTCGATCGCGGCGGCGACCGCCGGGTCGTCGCGATGGCCGACGAGGTCCACGAAGAACGTGTAGATCCAGTTGTCGAGCCGCGACGGACGCTTGTCGATGTGCGAGAGGTTCACGCCCGCGTCGCGGAACGCCGCGAGCACGTCGACCAGCGCGCCGGGGCGATGGTCGGTCTGGAACTGCAGGGTGGTGCGATCATCGCCGGTGGCTCCCGGCGTCTGCTTGCCGATCACCAGAAATCGCGTGATGTTCTCGGCGCGGTCCTGGATGCGATCGAAGAGCACCTTCACCCCGTGGATCTCGCCTCCGAGCCGGCAGCCGATCGCGGCGGTGCGGCTGGCGGTGGCGGCCCGTTCCACCGCGGCCGACGTACTGCTCGTCTCGATGATCTCGACCCCGGGAAGGCTCGACCGCAGGAACTTCCGGCACTGGGCGAGGGCCTCGGGCTTGCTCGCCACCGCGCGGATCTCGTCGGGGGCGCAGTTCGCCATCAGCGACTGATCGATCGCGACGAGCGACTCGGCGCAGACCGGAGCGTCGTGCTCGGCGAGGGCGTCGAGGGTCTCGGTGATCGAGCCGCCGATCGAGTTCTCGTACGGAACCAGTCCGTAGTCGCTGCGACCGGTCACGACCTCCTCGACCACCGCGTCGATCGCGCCGACCGGGGCGAGCTCGGTGCTCGATCCGAAGTGACGCAGGGCGGCCAGATGGCTGAACGATCCCGGGGGGCCGAGGTAGCCGATCCGCAGGGGGCGTTCGAGTCGGAACGAGCCGGACATCAGCTCGCGCCAGATTCCTTCGAGGGTGCGGTCGGGGAGTGGGCCGGGGTTGGCGCCGAGCACGCGGGCGAGCACCGACGACTCTCGGTCGGGGGCGTAGATCGGGGTGCCGTCGTGCTGCTTCGCCCGGCCGACTTCGACGACCACCCGGGCCCGCTCGTTGAGGAGCTCGACCAGACGACGGTCGAGCTCGTCGATGCGATTCCGCAGGTCGGCCAGATTCGGCAGGGGCGACGATTCGGTGGATTCGGCGTCGGTCATGGCGGGGAGGTCCGGGCGCGGCGGCCGGCGGCGACTCCGGTTCCGAGCGAGGTTCGGTCGATATCGTCCACCATCGTGGCGGTCGTCCAGTCGGACACTTCGATCGGTGAGACGTCGATCCCGGTGGTGGAACCGGGAGCGATCGTCGGTGACTGGTCGGGCGTGGATCCGTGGTCGATCCTCGGGGTGGCGATCGCGGGCGCGGTGCTGCTGCTCTTCGGGGCGCGGGTCCTTCGTCCGGCCCTGGTGCTCGCGGCGGCGATGCTCGGCGCGATTCTCGGGCTGCAGCTCGCGGGTGCGACCCGGGAAGGTTCGCTCCCCGCCATCGTGCAGGGACTGGACATTCCGCCGCTCGCGTGGGTCGTCGGATTGCCGCTCCTGTCGGGATTGACCACGCTGGCGCTGGCGAGATTCGCGCTCGCGGCCATGCTCGGCGGGTCGGTCGGCACCGGGGTGCTGCTGATCGGGCTGGGCGTCGCGACGCAGGGCCGGGCCCTGGACGGCGGTTCGGGACCGGTTTCGGGAGACGGCGTCACGATCGGTTCGTCGCCGGTCGCGTTGGTCGCCGACGACCGCGGTTCGGCGAGCGATGTCGATCCGGGGTTCGATCAGATGTTGGACCGGGTCGCGAACGAGGCGATGGACCGCATGGTGGCGACGGCAACGCCCGCGGATGCGACCGGATGGCTGCCACGGCTGTCGTCGGTCTCGAGCCTCGTGCCGGCCGGACTCGCCGACTGGTGGACGGGGACCACCGCGGGCATTCCCGCAGGCACCGTGGATCTCGTGGTGGCGTTGGCGACGGTCACCGGACTCTGTTGCGGCCTGCTGGCGTTGCTGCTGCCGTCCCGGACGGCGATGGTCGCGACCGCGATCGGCGGCGGCTGGCTGCTCTCGGGAACGATGGTGACCGCGTGGGCTCGGTGGATGTCGGACGCCTCACCGCCGACGCCCTTCATGACGCTGCTGGGGTGGGGGGTGCTCACCGGATTCGGGCTGCTGTTCCAGTCGCGGGCGGCACGACGTCGGACCGTCGTCGAGCGCGAGCGACCGTAGACCGCGTCACCGCGTCACGTGGGTCACGAACACCGGGCGGATGTCGCGGATGCTCAGCACCCGACCCTGGACGTCGATCTCGACGACGTGGACCGGTGCGGACCGGTCGATGGCGATGCGGGTCTCGCCGCCCGCGGCGTCGAGCTCGCCCGAGGCGATCCGATCGGTGAAGTCCCGGACGTCCTCGTCGCCGGTGAAGATGAGGACGCGATTCGACGCGACCGAATCCGGGCCCCACGGAGGGGTCGCGCCGACCAGCAGCAGTTCGGCGTGCGGAATGACGAGTCCGCTCTTGCCCTTGGGGCGTTGCGCGGTGCTTTCCCGGGACTGCAGCCTCGCGTTGGCGGCACTGCATGCCGGCGCGCCCCAGCGAGCCTGCAGGGTCGTCCAGTTTCGACCGATGGCGGGATCGACCGACTCCGCGGCGACCGCCCCGGATCGGGTGGCCCACCACGCGATCGCCGCGATCACGAGGAAGGTCGCCAGACCGGTCGCCCAGGCGCTGAATCGAGGGGAGCCGTCCATGCACAAGGCATCGGCTGATCGGCGAGGGAGATCGAGCGCGGGGTCGGGGCGTGACGGCGGACGGCCCGGATCCCCGGGGCCCGAGCGTCCGGAAACGAACGCGAAGGCGTCGGCCGGTACCATCCGCACCCATGTCACGAGTCGACGAGATGTTCGCCCGCTGCCGGGCGGAGGGACGGGGGGCGCTCATGCCCTTCGTGGTGGCCGGCTACCCGGTCGGGACGCCGCTTGGTGATCTCCTCCGTGCGATCGAGGCGGGGGGTGGCGACGCGGTCGAGATCGGCATCCCGTTCAGCGACCCGATCGCGGACGGTCCGGTCATCGCGGCCGCGATGCACGACGCCCTGGTCGCGGGGGTGACCGTCGACTCGGTGCTCGCGGACGTCGCCGCGGCCCGGGTGGAGATCGCCATGCCGCTGGTGGCGATGGTCAGCGTCTCGATCGTCGATCGTCTCGGCGGCCCGACCTTCATCGACCGGCTCGCGGACGTCGGTTTCGACGGTGTCATCGTTCCCGACGCCGATCTCGACGCGATCGACGTGCTGCGGGAGGCCGCGACGCGGCGTGATCTGGCGTTCACCACGCTGATCGCCCCGGACACCGCGGCGGATCGAGCCGCCGCGATCGCCCGGGGCGCCCGCGGATTCGTCTACGTGCTGGCCCGACGCGGTCTGACCGGCGAGCGGCAGGACGCTCCGGACGTGGCGGATCGCATGGCGTCGCTCCGGGCGGTCACCGATCTGCCGCTGGTCGCGGGCTTCGGGATTTCAACGCCCGAGCATGTGGCGGCGGTCGTGGGGCACGCGGACGGGGCGATCGTCGGGTCGGCCCTGGTTCGCGGTCTCGGGGATGCGGTGGCCACGAAGGCGGACGCGATCGCCGCCGCCCGGGCGTTCGTCGAGCCGTTGGCCGCGGCCACGCGGGGCTGAACCGGTCATGGCCTTCAGGCACCCGCGGCGGCGCGACCCGGTCGGCCGTCCGAGCGTGACGGTGGGAGCATCGACGACCGTCCACCCCCGAACAGCCGCCCCCTGGATGCCCCGAATCCTGCGAACACCGCATCGGAATCGCCCGGCCGTTCTGATAGCCTCGGCCGTCGGAGGTCACCGATCATGTCGCACGCCGTCACCACCTCACCCCGGGTCACCCGGTACAAGCGGGTCACCCGGTTCAGCGAAGCAGGCCGAGCCGCCCGAGTCGGGCGGGCGGTCATGCCGTCGATGGGTGGGCGCCTCGGCGCGGTGCCCGTCAACGCGCTCGCGGTCGCGACCGTGAGCGTCGCGGCCGCGATCTCGTCGCCCGCGGCCATCGCCGATGACGGCGTGATCCTGCAGGCGGCGACGGTCGGATGCACGCAGGGCCGCACCGCGGAGGTGCAGATCCGCGCCGCGACCGTGGACCTCGTCGGCGGATTCGGTTTCAACGTCACCGCCGAGGGTCTCGAAGCCGCGGATGTCCGCTACGACGGACCGATCTTCGACACCAGCTGGCAGGGATGGGATTCGGCTCCCGGTACGGATGTCCGCGTCGACGCGGTGTGTGTCTTCACCGAGGATCAGGTCGCGCCCGGAGATCATACCCTCGTGACGATCGAGGTCCCGATTCCCGCGGATCTGCCCGCCGGCACCGTCGTGCCGGTGACGCTGACGAACGTGCAGTTCTTCAACTATGACTTCACGATCCCGACCCTCGATCCGCGGAACGGCAGCATCACCATCTACCGCACCGCGGATCTGGATGCGGATGGCGTGGTCGGTTCCGCGGACCTCGGACTGCTGCTGGCGGCCTGGGGCAAGGCCGCACCGGACGCGCCGGCCGACCTCAACGCCGACGGCCAGATCAACGGCGCCGACCTCGGCCGACTCGTCGACCGCTGGTCCACCGACGGCTGAGGCGAGGCGAGGCGAGGCGAACGGAAGCGAGGCGAACGGAAGCGAGGCGAACGGAAGCGAGGCGAACGGAAGCGAGGCGAAGCGAAGTGAGGCCTGCTCGCCGATCGACCCGCGACACTCGCAGCACGTCCACGTGTCCGCCCGTGCGTGGGTCCGGGGCCGGGTCCCGACCACGTCCTGATCCACTTCCGCACGCGTGCTCGCGTCCACACGCAGACTCGCTTCCACGCGTGTTCACGTTCCCAGTCGCTTGCCAGGCTCTCATGCGTGTGCCCGCGTCCGCGGACACCGTGGTGTGGACCCCTCGCACGACGCCGGGGCCCGGTCAATACCGCCGCAGGACCCCGATCACGACCCCCTGAATACGACAGTCGCGCACGATGATCGGTTCGAAGTCCGGGTTGGCGGGCTGCAGGCGGATCGTGCCGTCCTTCTCGCGGAAGTATGTCTTCAACGTGGATTCGCCGTCGGGGAGCAACGCGACGACCCGCTCGCCGTTGCGAGCGGTGTCACGCTTCTCGACGATGACGTAGTCGCCGTCGAAGATGCCTTCGTCCCGCATCGACTCACCCTCGACCTGCAACGCGAACATCTCGCCGTGGCGACCGCGTCGCGGACCGAAGATCTCGCCGAGGTTGATCTCCTCGTGCTGCTCGCACTTCTCGATCGGATACCCCGCGGCGATGCGGCCCGCGAGTCGGAAGGTCGGGGCGGGCTCAGCCGGCGTTTCGGTGACCGGGGACAAAGAGCGAGCCCTGTTGGGATCCCGCTCGAGCGCCCCCTTGGACACGAGTGCCTCGACGTGCTCGAACACCGTCACCTTGCTGACGCCAAGTTCGTCGGCGATCTCCCGCATGGTCGGGGAATAGCCGTGGTTCTCCCGGTACTGGCAGACGAAGTCCAGGACGCGGTGCTGCTTCGGAGTCAGATTCATGGTGACGGGTGCCTTCAGGGGAGGAGGAAGAGGCGGCGGAGGTGACGGAGGCGGCGGGAGCGGAGAGTCGGCGACGGTGACGTTCGAGTGTGGCTTCGGCCAGGACCCGGACGGCGTGCGGGAGTTCGAGCGGCGTGGATGCCGTGGTCGCGGTCCGGGTGGCGGCCTGCGACGGAGAGGAAGCGGGGGATGGCGATCGGGTTTCGATCGGCGTCGCCGCGGCGGAGCCGGAGGGCTCCGCCGGCGGCGACGGGAGCGGGGGGGTCTGATGGATTCGGTCGAGTCGATGAGCCCGAGCGGCGACGGCGTGGGCGGTCGCGGACCTCGAGAGTTCGAGGCGGTCGATGCCGAACCGGCGGTCGAAGGGATGGCCATCGGCCCGAACGAGTCGGTCGTCGTCCCGCCGAAGGCGGTAGCGGCGGGCGCTCGTGGCCGGGATGCGAGCCTGGCGTCGGGCCGGGCTCGGCTCGGGGCCGCCGCCATCGGCCGCGGCGGTCGTCGCGGCCGAGGGGGTGGCGATCAGGCCCAGCCACCTGCCGAGGCGGGCGAAGACGCCAGGGCGTCCGGTGGCCGCGGGTCGGCGACGAACGGGGCGGTCGCGTCGCTCCCCGCGGTGGCGCGGGTCGCCGGCGTCGAACGTGTTCTGGATCACGACGAGCCGATCTCCATCGGCCATGATCCGCCTGACGTAGTCCCCTCCGGGGCCGAGTTGAACGAGCGGGATGCTTCGGGCGTGGCCTGGCATGTCGTTCCGAACCTCTGCAAATGGGAGATGCACACGGGTGGATCGGGCGTCGAGGCGGCGTCCGGCCTCTGCCCACGACCCTTGAACAGCGTGGGTCGGTCCATCTGTTCGGAACATGTCCGGGTTTCCCTGCAGAATTTGTTCGGGAGATGTTACCCGGACATCGACCGACCGTGTTCTGGTCCGGGGTCCGAGGCGGGGATCGCAAGTCGCGGGCACGCGGCACCGACGGTTCCAAAAGCAGCCACCGCCTCGCCGGGGGCCACGGAACGAGGCGGTGGATGCGCCCTCCGTCGGGCGAATCGAGGGCCAGCATAGAGACCGAGGAGCCCCCGGCCGGGAATCGTGCGGAATTCCCGACCCGAGGGACTTCGGGCCTCGATCACCGCCCCGGTAGCCTTCCGCCCATGACCTCCGCCCCTCGAACCTCACCGACCGGATCTCGATCGACCTCCTTCGGTCGGCCCGCCCGCCCGCTCTGGAACCTCGAGCCCGAGCTCACCTTCCTCAACCACGGATCGTTCGGCGCGGTCCCGGTCGAATTGCTTGATCGGGCCGCGGCGTTCCGTCGTGAGATCGAGCGGAATCCGGTGGCCGGGGTCTGGCGGGACGGATTCCCGGGCACCCGGGTCGCGGCGGCGGCGGTCGCGGACTTTCTCGGAAGCGATCCGAACCTCACCGGTTTCGTGAGCAACGCCACCGCGGGCGTCAACGCCATGCTGCAGTCGTTCCCGCTCGAGCCCGGCGACGAGGTGCTGCACCTCGACCAGGGCTACAACGCGGTGTGGCAGACGATCCTCGTCACGGCCCGCCGTCGCGGCATCGTGCCGGGGCGAATCGGACTTCCGCTTCCGGTCACCGGGCCGGACGACGTCGTGGCCGCGATCGAGCGATCGTTCGCGCCGAAGACGCGACTGCTGGTGCTCGATCAGATCACGTCGCCGACCGCGCTGGTGCTTCCGGTGGCGGCGATCGTGGAGATGGCGGCGAGTCACGGCGTGGACGTGATCGTCGACGGCGCCCACGCGCCGGGGATGATCCCGCACGCCGCGACGCCGGCCGCGCACGCCCTCGCCTGGACCGGGAATCTCCACAAGTGGCCGTGCGCCCTGCGGGGCACCGCGGTCGTCACCGTCCGCGCAGACGTCGCCCCGGTCCTGAAGCCCGCGGTCGTGAGCCACCATCTCGATCAGTCGTTCGCGGCGGAGTTCGACTGGCAGGGCACGATCGATCCGACGCCGTGGCTGCTCGCTCCCGACGCGGTCGCATTCATGGATCGCTTCGGCGGTTGGGACGCGGTGCGATCGCGGAATCACGCGTTGGCGGTCGAGCAGCACGCGGCGTTGGTCGAGCGGTTCGGGGTCGAACCGATCTCGCCGCTCGACGGCTCGATGCTCGGTTTCATGGCGACGATCGAACTGCCGCGGGCGTTCCAGCCCGATCACGGCGGCCCCGACTTCGCGTCGAGCAATGCGGTGCCGGGTCCCGATGGGCGGCCGGTCATCGGCATGGACCCCGTGCAGGAGCGACTGCTCTTCGACCACCGCATCGAAGTCCCGATCGTGGTGCACGCCGGTCGGCGATTCGTACGGTTCAGCGTGCACGTCTACAACGAGCCTGCGGACTACGCCCGGCTCGCCGACGCGGTGATGAGTCTCGCGGACGACTGATCGAGCGTCGTGCCGCCTCAGGGATCGGACGCCGCGTCGAGCGACGAGAGTCCTTCGACGGCTCGGGTCCGGCCCGAGGTTCGGACCTCGTCGAGCCGCGTGCGGTTCTCGCCCTCGAGCGTGCGATCCGCTTCCGGGTGCCAGAGGTGGACGACGGTCGCGGCGGGGGCGGCACCGCGGATGCACACGCCCGCGGCGCCGAGTCGGATCGCCAGATCGGAATCCTCGTACCCCCAACCCCGGAACGCGTGATCGAAGCCGTCGACCGCGGTGAAGTCGCGGCGATGAACCGCGGCGTTGCAGGTGCGGAACGTCCGCCACGAGAGCCGGCGCCCGAGGGCCGCGATCGGCGTGCCCGCGAGTTGGGGAAGCCGGTTGACCCGACCGGCCAGTCGCCGGCCCAGCCACGCCATCACGCCCATCGCCTCCACGGGAACGCCGTCGGTCAGCACCCGCTCGGTCGCGGTGGCGTCGAGCAGGCAGCGGCTTCCGCGAAGTGCGACGCCCGGCCGACACCGACGCTGGGCGTGGATGAAGCCCGGCCGCGGAATGCAGTCGCCGTCCAGCATCACCAGGATGTCGCCGCGGGCACGGGATGCCGCGAGATTCCGCGCCCGGGCGGCCCGGAACCCGTCGTCGGGTTGCCACGCATGCGTCACCCGGCCCGCCAGCGGCCCCGCGGTGTCGGCGTCGTGGATCACGCGTCGGGTCGAGTCGCCCGAGCCGTCGTCCGCGACCACGACCTCGAAGTCGTCGTCGGTCTGGTCTCCGAGGCCGCGCAGGACCGCCGCGAGGGCGTCGGGCCGTTCGTATGTCGTCACGATGACGGAGATCGCGGGATTCATTCGGGGGTCGCGGTGCTCGGGGCGGTCGCGGCGGTCGCGGAGTCGGTGGCGGCCGCGGGGGTCGATCGACTCGCCTCGCTCGTGCGGTGGAGCGGGGGCGAGTCGGGCGGGGGGGCGGCGACCTTCGACATGTACGCCTTCGCGTGCTTGAAGAATGCGCCCTCGCCCGCGCCGAAGGAGATCATGAAGCCCGCCCAGCCGTCGAGGAT
>Ga0180430_10002745_pt1 | contig 15662 bp, 15 predicted proteins | sample SS_ome_9_FD_132999 | JGI IMG/M metagenome (GOLD analysis project Ga0180430, IMG submission 132999) | Hypersaline lake sediment archaeal communities from the Salton Sea, California, USA - SS_1_S_2 metaG | ecosystem: Environmental > Aquatic > Non-marine Saline and Alkaline > Hypersaline >... | reverse complement strand
GGTGCTGCAACCAGGCTTTCAACTTCTTCGGCAGATGCCCCTGGAAACGGAATAAACACATTGGCAAACGTGACGTTGATTTGAGGCTCTTCTTCACGTGGTGTTATCAGCACCGCAAATACACCAAGCAATACTCCTACCAGAGCCAGTAAGGGGGTAATTTGAGAGTTCTGAAAACGCTGGGCAATGCGCCCGGATATGCCCAGATGATTCATGCGCTTGCTACCTGCGTTGTTTTTTCAGTAAAGCCCCGGCCGCTATAGGGTCCAGTGCCACCTGTTCATTTTCCAACAGTCCAGACAATACTTCCATGCTGTTGGCATCGACCAGATGGCCTATCCTGATATGTCTGAACATCACTTTACCATCTTCTTCTACGATATATACGCCAGTGACTTCTGAACGGAAAACGACCGCGCTGATCGGTACCGTCATAACGGTTGTCTCACCCGTTACAAATGCCACCTTTACGAACATGCCAGGCAATAAACCTTTGAAGTCCTCAGGCAGGTCAAGTCGCACCTTGAAAGTATTTGAGCGTTTTTCAGCGAAAGGGAAAATGGTCAATTTCTCAACGGGCACCATACCATTGTCGGGAATTTCCACTATTGCGTGCTTTTCCTTGCGGATTGCATTTATCAGGTTTTGTGGCACATCAACGACAACACGCAACCGATCCAGTGAAATTCCGCTCATCAGTGGTTTGCCTGGTTGGGCCGTTTCTCCAACTTCAATATGACGCTCGGTAACCAGTCCCGGATAAGGTGCTGTAACACGCGTATATTCCAATTGCTTTTGTGCCTGTTCCAATGAAGCCAACGCCGCCTCGTGGTTGGCATGGGCTTTTTTCAGCGCTGCTTCGGCTTTATCCAGCGCCGATTTGGAAACCAGTTTTTTAGTAAATATTTCCTTGACCCGCTTATGCTCATCACGCGCGTCTTTCAGGCCTGCTTTAGCGGCATTGAGGTTGGCTTCGGCCTGCTTAATTTGCGCTTGTTGCTCAGTATCATCCAGTTCCAGGATGACCTGTCCTGATTCGACAAAGTCCTCCACATCAAAATGAAGAGCTTTAACCTGACCGCTGGTTTGAGCCGTCAGTGTAGATTGATGAACAGCTTCAACAACCCCGTCAAGATAATAAAGTTGATTCACCGTTTTGATGTCAACCGGCACATGAACAAGCTCTTGAGCAGGTAGAGAGGCAGATAAAAGTAAAGCAAGTAACAAAGAACTGGTTATTGGGAGTTTTCTCATTCAAATACCCTTTTGACTGTACTCAAAAGCATTATAGATCACTGCTGAAATTAAATGTCTTTTTCAACAAATGAGCAGTCGTCGGGAATTAATCAAAAAACGGGGCAAACGCCCACAATATAGAGATGACAGGTATAGGAGATTTTAGCCCTTCAACACCATAGTCTTGTCGCACTGACCTATGATCTGAATATGTTGAGTAGCGCATCCCGGGTTTTGGTATCGTGTAGAAATGCCTCTTTGTCATCGAATGACAAAAAATCACACTATTCTTTGTTCAACCCACCGTAAATCTCAATCAGGCGTTGTACAAAATTTCTCAGTTCAAGCGACATCAATGAGAAGTTCACATCAAACTGTTCCACCGCTGTTTCGGTTTCGGCATTCCCGGCCTCTTCCTGAATGACATCCAGGAACTTCAGGCGTTTAATGGAAGCATCGTCTGCCAGAATACACGACAGCTTGTCTTCCCAGCTGACTGCCAGTTTTGTCACAATTTTTCCTGCATCAAGATGGGCATCAATTTCTGAACCGTTCAGTCCATGACGACGCAAACGCACAATACCGCCATCTTCGAGCGTATCGCGCAGTTCGCATTCGTCTTCCAGTTCAAAACCAGCGGCAGGATGCTTATTCAGCCAGTCAGTGAGGATCGCAGAAGGAGCCTGTTTGACTTCAAAAGGTTTTACCTTGAATGAACCGAGTGTCTCGCGCATCAGGGATAACAGGTCTTCGGCTTTTTTGGCCGACACTGAATCAACAATCACCCAGTCTTTCTCGGTATCGATATAGGCAAAGGTTCGGGCAGAACGGGTGAAAGCACGCGGCAGCAGGTCCACCATGATTTCATCCTTGAGCTGCATTTTTTCCTTGCGGCGTACCGTGCGTGCCTCGGAGGCTTCGATTTCGGCAATCTTTTCTTCCAGCACTTCACGAATCACGGCAGATGGCAATACACGCTCTTCACGACGCGCACAGACCATGATGCAGTTATTCACGGTATGCGTCAGTATCTGGCCATCCCTGCCCAGCGGACGGTCCCAGCCCAGTGTAAAGCTGTCCAGTCCCTGGCAGGGTTTGGTGGCATGAGATAACAGCTGTTCATGCAGTTGCTCGGCGCTCAGGTCGAAAGATTCGGTTAAACGGTAGAGCTGTAAATTTTTAAACCACATGAAAAGTTATCTCCTTAATGTGCTGCTGTCTGCAACGAGCAGCGCATTATGAAGAAGAAAAAGATGAAGAAACAGTCTTGATTTTTTTCTATTTTTTTTCAGAGCGCAGCATCTGCTCAATGCGCTCAAGCTGCTGTTCAATACGAATGGTTCGCTCTTCGATATGATGCACCTCAGCAGCCTCACCTTCATCATTTTCACGCGCCTCTTTCTCATGCTCGCGCTGCAGGGTATCAACGACGATACCAATCATCATGTTGAGAAACACGAAGGCCACAATAAAGATAAACGACAGGTAAAAGAACCAGCTCAACGGAAACACCTCCATGGTTTCGTACATGACATCGGTCCAGTCTTCGAAGGTGGCCACCCTGAAAAGGGTCAGCATGGAAATGGTGATGTTGTCCCACAATACGGGATTAATCTTGTGAAAAAACATACTGCCAACAGCAGCATAAATATAAAAGATGATAAACATCAGCAGGCTGACATAACCCATGCGGGGTATGGCCTGAATAAACGCGGTCAGCAGTACGCGTAATTCCGGGATAATGGAAACCAGGCGCAAGACACGGAAGATTCTCAGTAAGCGCCCCAACAGTGCCGCTTCGCTGTCTTCGACTGGAATCAAACTGGCAACGACAATAATGAAGTCGAATACATTCCAGCCCTTGGAAAAGAAATTTTTAAAGCTACGCTCGGCGATCATGCGGATGATGATCTCAACCAGGAAAAAGACGGTAATCATCAGGTCGAGTATTTTGAAGACCGCCAGTACGTTTGGATCAATCTGGTAAGTCTTGGCGCCAATCACCAGCGCAGACAAGATAATGATCGCTATGACGACAGTTTCAAATAGCTTGTTTTCGCGAAGATGGACGAATTTCGCCTGAACTTTATTGGCGGAAAATGGCATTCTTCTCTCTCTTAATATTTTACCGGGGCGGGAGTATACAGGAAAAACAGGGGAAGGCAGTTACCCTATAGCTCCCACAGAAGTCTCATTCTACATGGATGTATTTACGGCGTCTTCTGTGGGAGCTATAGGGTAACTGCCTGGTCAAATTGCTGCGTCAATCTCTTCTCAAACGGTCAGATATCGCAATCGGTGATTGAAAACGCATGACCACCAGGTAGGTTGAAAACAGGAAGGTTAAAACCGTAGAAAACTGTATCAGGTAAGAACCCTGCTGCGACAGCACCCCCACATCAAGCGCCAGCACCGCAATCAGCAACGAAAATTCACTCATTTGTCCCAAACGATACCCCACTTCGTAGGATCGCTTGAGCTTTTCACCGGTTCTTTGCAGCAGAATACGAAAAACCGGGGGTTTGATGAGCATCATGGCAAAGGCCAGTACCAGTCCCGGCAACAGGATGTCACCGATCATGTTGAGGTTGAAGCCCGCTCCCAGTGAGAAGAAAAAGATGATCAGGAAAAAGTCTCTTAACGGCTTGAGGCTTTCGGCAATAAATAAGGAGATTGGACTGGAAGCCAGCGTAATTCCTGCAATGAATGCCCCGATTTCGCCGGACAAACCTGCCAGTTGCGCCAGTTCAGCGGCTGCCAGGCACCAGGCGATGGCCATCAGGAAAATATATTCCTGGATACGGTCAAACTTCGCCAGCAGTGGTAGCAGGATGAATTTCTGAAACAGCCAGGCAACGCCAATAAAAGCCGGAAGCACCAGCATCAGCTTGAGCATCTCCAGAACGGGGATATCTTCAGCACCGCCACTGCCCTGTAATAACATCAACAGTACGATGGCAATCAGATCCTGAAACAGCAGGATACTGATGATCACTTCACCGGTACGCTGGTGATGCAGAATCGTTGTAGGCAACAGTTTCAGGCCGATAATGGTGCTGGAAAAACTGGTGGCAATTCCAATTAGCAGCGACTCGTTAAAGGCAAACCCAAAACCATAGGCAACCGCAAAACCAACCGCTGAAAACACCAGCGAACTGACCATTGTCACTACCGTGGTTTTGCGCATCATATTGAGCAGATCCTGAGGCTGCAGGTTCAAGCCGATCAGAAACAGCAGAAAAATGATACCGATATGGGCAATTTCCTTGAGGATTTCCGCATCATCAATCAGGCCCAGGCCCCACGGGCCCAGCAAGGCACCAATCAGGATATAGGCAATCAGCAAAGCCTGACGGGCAAACAGCGCCAGCGTTGCCACCAGCGCGGCGCCGGCAAAGATCATAAAAAAGGTAAAGACGATAGGATCGTGGTTCATATAAACCACTATACTGGATTGAATGCGACGGTAAAAACAGAAAGTGGGGTTAAATCGCGATCGGCAGGCGTTTGCTTCCCCACTGGCCTGGTTGTGACTCGATAACACCTGGCAGTTTGTAGCCACAGTTTGTGCAGCATCCCTTTTCATCAAGGTTCCACTGGCCGAGGACATACCAGTCACGCTCAATCAAAAGTTCGCCACACTCGGGACACCAGGTGCTGTCGCCTTTAGTGTCATGCACGTTACCAACGTAGGCAAACCTCACGCCGTTATCCATGGCAATTTTTCTTGCTTTCGACAAGGTAGCTGGCGCAGTCACTGGTTTATCGAGCATTTTCCATTCCGGATGAAAGGCGCTGAAATGCATGGGGACATCAGGGCCGAGGTTTTCTACCACCCACTGGGTCATTTCCTGCAGTTCCTTTTCAGAGTCATTTTCACCTGAGATCAGCAGGGTTGTCAGTTCGACCCACACGGAAGTCTCGTGTTTCAGGTATTTGAGCGTTTCCAGTACTGGCTCCAAGTGCCCGCCGCAAAGCTTGTGGTAAAAGCTGTCGGTGAAGGCTTTCAGGTCGACATTGGCGGCATCCATGTGGCTGAAAAAATCTTCCATCGCGGGTGACGAGATATAGCCCGCGGTCACCGCAACACTACTGATGCCCACTTCATGGCAGGCATCGGCCGTATCATTGGCATATTCCAGGAAAATAACCGGATCATTGTAGGTGTAGGCCACGCTGCGGCATTGATGCTTTTTCGCCGCATCGGCAATGGCCCGGGGACTGGCCTGGTCAGCGAGGATATCCATTTCCCGTGATTTACTCATATCCCAGTTCTGGCAAAACTTGCAGGAAAGGTTACAGCCCGCCGTTCCAAAAGACAGGATCGGTGTACCGGGTAGAAAATGGTTCAGTGGTTTTTTTTCGATGGGGTCGATGCAAAATCCGCTGGAACGGCCATAGGTAGTCAGCACCACTGCATCATTTTCCCGGGCACGGACAAAACACAGGCCTCTCTGGCCTTCCTTGAGATGACAGAATCTTGGGCAGACGTCGCATTGAATGCGGCCATCTTCGAGCTTATGCCAATATTTTGTTCTGTATTGTTGCGGATTTTCCAATGTCTTATCCCATCAGCGAGTCTGAACTGTCTATATTAAGTATAGGCAGCTTGATTTATTCTGTGGGAAGTACATATTTAATTCAGGCGAAATTATTGATTCAGGTAAAGAAAATGACATTTGAAAACCCAACTGTCAGGCTCCCGGCCGTCGCTGGTCAGTTTTATACTGACAACGCAACGGTACTGAGCGATCAGATCCGGCAATTGCTGATACAGGCTCCAGCTGAAGCGGACCAGCCTCCCAAGGCCATTATTGCGCCTCATGCAGGTTACATATATTCCGGGCCGGTTGCCGCCAGCGCCTATAAAACACTGGAGCCGGTGAGTGACAAGATCAGTCGTGTAGTTATCATGTCGCCGGCTCATCGCTATGGTTTTCGTGGCATCGCCTGGTCAGCTGCTGATTATTTCCGTACCCCGCTGGGCGATTTAAAAGTTGATCACCAGGCCATCAGTCGTCTCGACCACCTGTCATTCGTCGCCAATATTGAACAGGCTTTCGAAGGTGAACATGCCCTTGAGGTACACCTGCCCTTTTTACAAAGCGTATTGAATGATTTTGAAATCGTGCCTTTTATTGTTGGCATGGCAGAACCTGAACAGGTAGCCGAAGTCCTGGAAACCCTGTGGGGCGATGAAAAAACCCTGATCGTCATCAGTTCTGACTTGAGCCATTTCCATGATTATCAAACCGCCAGGCAACGTGACCACAAAACCAGCCAGCGCATCGAGGCGCTGGATTATCAACACATCCATGGTGAAGATGCCTGCGGGGTCTATCCATTAAGCGGGCTGTTGCTTGCGGCAAAAAGAAAAAACCTGCATGCCACCCTGCTTGACCAGAGAAACTCGGGCGACACGGCCGGTTCGCGGGACAGTGTTGTCGGCTATGGTGCCTACATCATTAACTGAATGTCATGAACATCAACGAACAGGAACAGGACCAACTACTGACACTGGCACGTAATTCAATCAGCTACGGCCTGAAATACGGACGCGCCATAGAACCGCTCAGCAGTGAATTTGATGACAACCTGAAACAGACAGCAGCCTGCTTTGTGACAATCAATATTGGTGGAAATCTTCGCGGCTGCATCGGTCACCTGTCAGCTATTCAGCCTTTATTTGAAGATGTAGCTGAAAATGCCTTCTCTGCCGCCTTTCGTGATCCGCGTTTCCCTGAGCTTCGCGAAGATGAACTCGAGCGCATTGAAATTGAAATCTCCATACTGACACCCTCCACTGCGATGGAATTCACCGATGAAAATGACCTGTTAAGCCAGATACAGGAAGGTGTTGACGGGCTGATACTCGAAGATGGTTATAACCGGGGAACCTTTTTACCGACAGTATGGGAGTCACTGCCGGACAAGCAGGATTTCTGGAAACATCTGAAAATGAAGGCCGGATTACCGGTTTCGCACTGGTCTGACACCCTCAAGGTATCCCGTTACCACACGATTTCGTTTTCTGAATAGTATTTAAAAAATTGCCAGGAGCAATTTTTACTCAGACATCCTGTCTTCGCCTTCCAGGCCAGCTCACGCTGTTATGGATTGTTCCATACAATCCATTCACGACCACTGGGAGCCCGAAGGGTGAGTCTCATGGATGAGACGAATAAAAAAAGGACATCCCTGTCCAACGATTACACAATTTTCCTTCGGAGAAACGGTTAAGGACGGATGTAAGCATAGCCCTGCTGCTGTAATTCCATGATACGAATAACGCCACCAGGTACAACTTCAACGCCATCGGTCAAAACCGGGGTTTTACCGGTTTTCTTGGTCACTTTTTTAATGGTATTACCGCAGGCACTGAACTTGATATCCTGAGCTGACAGGCTGGCTACACGCGTGGATTGCTCGTTTTTCCTGGTAAGCAGCCCCAGCCCCGGTCCATAGGCCACAATTTCAATCTCGACATTATCCATGCCCAGGGCCTTTTGCAGGTTGACTGCATTATTCAAGGCAATTTTCTGGGTGACCGGGTCATTCGTACTGACCTGGATCACGACCTTGTTGGATGCCAGGACCTGGGTGGAGATAAGAAGTAAAAATGCGACAAGTGCAAATGATGTGATTTTTTTTATTGGTTTTCCTGAATCTGTGAATTTTCTGTAAACAATACTATGCCAGTTATTGTTTTAATCCGGCATCTACAAAGTATCAGATGCAACCATTCGAAAAAATATTCCATTTTTTGTTACAAAAAGGAATATTTCTGCATTTTAGTGCATCCTATACAGTAATCGACGGAGAAAAAGATGTTTTTCAAGCTCAAGGGCGCTGCAGAAATCAGGCAGCGTACGAAAAAAATTCGTGCGTCGCTGCTGCGCGTCGCCTGCTCATGGTGTAACGATACGGCCCTGGCTGATGACCTGGTGCAGGAAGCCCTGACGCTTGCATTCAAGAATCAGCATCAACTCAGGGAAGTGGATAAATTTGAATCATGGATGTTCAGTATCCTGAACAATTGCTGGCGTGGTCACCTGAGAAAACTCAGGGAAACGGTCGATATCGACGATATCGTACTCCAGGATCCACGCCACACAGAAGGGAATATTCAGGAAATGCAGATCGTCGAAAAAGTTCGACTCGCCATTTCCGGGCTACCCAATGGGCAGCGCCAGGTCGTTACCCTGGTCGACTTGCAGGGATTCAGCTATGCCGAAGTGGCAGTAGTCCTGAATATACCGGTAGGTACGGTAATGAGCCGGCTTAACCGTGCACGAAAAGCACTTAAGGAACAACTGCTCTCCCTGAAACCGGACATAAACATTAATGACAGAACTCTCAGGTCAGTGAAATGAAAGACACACACAAATCAGAAAACTACCGGCTCAATGCGCTGGCCGATGGTGAACTCGATACCATCGAAAGTGAGTCACTGATCCAGGAAATCCGCAGCAACCCGCAATTGCAGCGTGAATTGTGCGACATCCACATGCTCAAGGACATGGTCAAATCAGCCTATCCTGAAGAAACCCAGCCGGCTTCCCTCTCCTATGATAAAAGCCATTTCCTGGGTGCTATTGCTGCTTCATTTTTCATTCTTTCCATCGGCTTTCTGGTAGGCAACTGGTCAGCCTCTCCTGCTCTTGATGATGGCTTTGCACTCTCCATGGTCGATGCTACATCCGGCAAAATCGTTCTGCATATCGGTGAATCAGACAATGAGAAATTCGAACAGGCACTGAACCGGGCTGAACAACTACTAAAAGACTACGGCAAGAAAAACATGCAGGTTGATATTGTAACCAGTGCAGGCGGCATAGACCTGTTAAGAAACAACACGTCACTGCATATCGAAAAAGTCTCTACGATGAAAAGAAATTATGATTCGCTGGCCTTTGTAGCCTGTAACAACACGCTGGCTCGTCTCAAGAAAGAAGGCAAGCCTACCGACCTGCTGGCCGCAGCCGAAGTTGCTCCATCAGCGGTTCAGTATGTGGTCAAGCGGTTGCAGCAAGGCTGGCGTTACGTGGCCATTTAGGTTCAGATAACAGCCTGTTCATTGAATACATTTCCCGGTTGAGCCCGCTTTGCAGGGCTTGCCATTATTCCAGATCGCACCGTCCAGTCTTGCTGAGTTGAGCTGCACCCCGCCCAGGCGGGCCTCGGATAGATCGGCATAGCGCAGATCAGCGTCATTAAGTATCGCATTACTCAAGTCGGCACCTCTTAAACTGGCACCCTTGAGAATGGCCGAGGTCAGGTCGGCATAATCAAGACTGGCCTTGTCGAGCCTGGCATAAAGCAGATTGGCGCCTTTCAGTGAAGTGCCGCTTAACCTGGCCTCTTCCAGCGTTACGTTGGTGGCTGACAAATTATCCAGGTTGGCATTTTCAGCAGCCAGTCCGCGCTTGTTGCAACTGTTCCAGTTGATTCCTGCGGCAGGCGCTGCCGAGCAGTCCGTTTGCTGTATTTCAGCTTCCGGCTTGTACATCATGGCCGCTGCAATGCCACCTCCCACGATAATGACCACCAGTACTATCGGTAGCCACAGGCTGCCTTTTTTACCGGGATCCAGATCATCCGAGTATTCGGTATCGGCAAACTTTTCCGGATCACGCATCTGTAATGGCACTACTTCAGGCTGCTGCTTCAGGTAACGCCAGTCTTTCTTGTTTTTACTGACCTGGTCACGCAAATCGATCTTGCCTTCCATCAGGTAATTTCTGACACGTGCCGCCGCAAAAGGGCCAAAGACTTTTTCGCCATCGCTGCGCTTGATATACCAGATCTTGTCGTGGATTTTATCGACTTCGTCGTTCATTTAATTTTCTGTGCTGTTTTCAGTCATTGTTAAATGTAACGGCATTATTGCCGATATAATTAATTATGAGCGAAGTAAATAACGAAATGATTCAGAGTGTGTTGCAGATTATCAAATCTGTGAGCAAATCTGAAATAATCCAGCAGGCTGTCAGTCAACAGCCCGTACCTTCGTTATTTGACAAGATGCAGCCCGGTCAGCAAATGCAGGCCACGGTGCTGAACCCTGACTTTGAAGGCAAGCTACTGCTGAGAATTGCCAATGAAAAGCTACTGATCGACACCCTGATGCAACTCAAGCCGGGTCAACACCTGAATGTTGAAGTAACTAGCCGGCAACCGGGTATGATACAGCTCAAAGTCATTGATATGCCTACCCAGGCCAGTGTGCAGGCGCAGTTTCTGAAAATCAATTTGCCTATCCAGGAACCGCTGACAGCATTACTCAAACAGCTTTCCACCCATCTGAGCAATCCTTCGCCGTCTCAGAACCCGCCAGTTAGCAATCCGCAGGCGCAATTACTGCAATCAAACAGTCAGGCTGGATCCAGAATACCTGAACTGGTGCAGACACTGGCCAAGCGCATACTCAGCGAGGTACCAACCGCGGCAGATTTCAAAAATCCCCGGGCATTTGAAAAATTGCTGTCGGATTCGGGTATTTTTATGGAAAGCCGCCTGCTACGCGGCCAGCCTACCAGCCAGGATACCAAGGCGGGATTACTGCGCATTGCCGAACAACTCAGAACCACGCTGATTCAAAACCAGGCGACGGGATCACCTGCAACCAGCAACAGAACAGTCAATCCAACACAGGCAACGCAGCAGTTTCAGGCTAATGCTGCTGGTGCAAATATCAAAACGGATGTACCACCGGCAGCTGGGCGCCCTGCTGCAGCTACTCAAGCCAACAGGCCGACAACCCCGACATCCAATTCGGTAAAAACACCAAAAGAGCCACAAATCAGAAGTGAAGCGGCTTTAACAGCTGGCGCAGGCAACAGACCAACAGCAACGACCACCGAGGGTATCAGCCAGCTGAAAGGCGTAACAGATAAGGGCAGCCTCACTGCAACCCAGGCGGCACAAAAAGCGATGATGCTGGGCAAAGCCAATCCAGCGACACTGACCCGCAGCATCACCCCGAACCTGTTAAACAACACCGCCTTTCTTCAGGCTCTGGACCTGTTACCCAAGACCGAGTTCAACCTGTTGCTCAAGCAGCTGCTGTTCAAGAAATCCATCAGCGCCCAGCATCAGCAGTCTCCATTAAATGCCCTGCTGCGCTCCAGCCCCATGGGTTTGCTGTTAAAAGCGGTTGAAAGCAGTCTGGCGCGTATTCATACACTGCAACTGGCTTCTGTACCGCAGGAAGACACCACGCGGCAGATCTGGCAACTGGAAATCCCGGTTCGTGACCAGAAAGAACTCTCTTCGCTGCTGATGCGTATCGAACAGGATGATTCGCAGCAGAAAAATGATACCCAGGGATCAACCTGGACTGTCTGTCTGAATTTCAACATTGGCGACCTCGGTCCTGTTCACAGCAAGCTCAGGCTCACCCAGGAGGTGATTTCAACCCACTTCTGGGCTGAACAACAGGATACGCTAAAGAAAATTTCCACTCACCTGCCAAGACTGATAAAGGCACTGGAAAAACTTGGACTGGAAGTCAATCACACCACCGTATCCATGGGAACACCACCTGATCCCGTGGAAATTTCCACCGTGGAAAAAAACCTGCTGGATGAAAACGCATGACAGAAGAAATCCGACAGCACAATCAGGATCTGGCCGTAGCCCTCAACTATGACGGGCAGAATGCACCCCGTATCACCGCCAAGGGACAGAACGAGCTAGCGCGGCAAATTTTAGAAAAAGCCGAACAAGCCGATATACCTCTCAAGTATGACCCGGAACTGGCCGCTATCCTGTCACAAATACCGCTGGGCGAGGAAATTCCGGAAAACCTCTACCTGGCTGTGGCCGAGGTGATTGCCTTTGCCTATTTTATTGCGGGGAAAACGCCCGGGGACTGGCAAAATCCCCCTCAAAATGAACAGGAAAGTGACTGACCAACAGTCAAAACATATGAAAAATTACTGCTAGAATAATGAGTTGTAGAAGATCAATAATAAAACTTCCAGTTTTAAGCGGTTTGCAAAACCCTTAGGTCAGGAATGAAAAGAAGACAGTTTATTCATTTACTCATGGCCGGTGCTGCCAGCAGTGCCCTGACCCCAATGGTCTCGGCAAACTGGCATCGGCCAGAAATCATCATGGGTATCTTTCCGCGCCGCAACACCAAGGTCACCTACCGCATGTTTAGCACGCTGGCTTCGCACCTGAGTTCGATTTACGGGATACCTGTCAAGCTGGAGACAGCAAAAAATTTCAAGCAATTCTGGGAAAACATCAAACAGCAAAGATATGACCTGGTGCACTTTAACCAGTATCACTATGTGGTTGCCCAGGCCAATCATGGTTACCGCGCGATAGCAATGAACGAAGAAAATGGTTCGCGTACCCTGTCTGGCTCCATTATCACAAGAAAAGACAGCGGCATTGAAACGCTGGCTGACCTGAAAGATAAAACCATTGTTTTCGGTGGCGGCCCCCGGGCCATGCAAAGCTTTATTATTCCGACCTGGCTACTGGAAAAACAAGGCATCGGCAAAGACCAATACAAAACAGAATTTGCCCGCACCCCACCAAATGCCATCTTTTCGGTTTACCACAAGCAGGCAGATGCAGCCGGTGCCGGTGATGCTGCGCTGAAGATGAAACAGGTGCAAAAGGCGATTCATGCATCGGAGCTTAAATACCTTGCACTCAGCGACCCACTACCCCACCTGCCATGGGCAATTGCCAGTAGCATGCCTGAAGAACAGGCTAAATTGCTGCAGTCCGTATTGCTGTCAATGAATAATGATGCCTTTGGAAAAATCATTCTGAAAAAAGCCGGCTTGAGCGCCATTCATCCGGCGCTGGACAGCGATTACGATGGCGCCCGAAAAATTATTGTTGATGTCTATGGAGAGGACTTCGGGGTTTCCCGGCTAAAATGAGCAAACCAACGATATACAAAAGGTTTACGGGGCTCAGTCTGCAATTTGGCCTGCTTATCAGTATCATCATTACTCTCTCAATGCTGGGCAATGCCTGGGTCAGTTATACTGAAAGCATTCGTATTACGGATAGAACACTGCAAACCCGTTTACAATCGATCTCTCACTTGCTTGCTGATATCAGTACCGAGGCATTGCTGATTCATGACTATGTGTCGATTAATGACTATCTCACCACGACTGCCAGACAAACCGATGTCGTGTTTGTAAAGCTGTCAGATAATATTGGCGAGACCATAGACCATGCACTCAGCCCAGACTCCACACTGACACAGGCCTTTCTCGAATCCGCTGATAACAATCTGCTTGAGAGTTTTTTCCTGGACATCGCCGGCAATCCAAATATTGTTTCGAACACTTTTCCCATCATGTTTGAGGGCGATAAAATTGCAGAGCTGTTCATTGGCCTGGATCGACGCAACTACGATGCAGAGGCCGAACAAATCCTGATCCACAACCTGATGATTACCCTGCTGACTGCAATGATCGTCGGCCTGACCATCTACTGGATCTTCAACTACCGTATACTCAAACCAATTAATCGCCTGAAAAAGGCAGCCGCTCGCGTCGCCAACTTCGATCTGGATCAATCAATAAAAATTGAAGGTCATAACGAGTTAAGTGAACTGAGTGTTTCATTTAATGAGATGACCGAACAGCTATCCGAGGCGATTTCAGATCGCCAGGAGACCATGCAGGAACTCAGCAGGCTTAACGAATCACTCGAAGAACGCATCCATAAGCGTACCCGCGACCTGCAGCAAATGAATACCCGGGTTATGCACCAGGCCATGCACGACCCGTTAACCGGCTTGCCCAACCGTTCACTGATCATGGAAAGGCTGCGTCAATCGTTGCGTTATGCCCACCGCCATCACAAGATGGTTGCTGTCTTCATGCTGGATCTCAACCGTTTCAAGGAAGTCAATGATACCCTTGGGCACCCTGTCGGCGACCAGGTACTGATCGAGGTCTCCAAGCGCATCCCTACCGTATTACGGGAAACGGATACTGTGGGCCGCCTGGGGGGAGATGAATTTGTCATTATCCTGCCTGAAACCACCCGCGCAGACGCCATGCTGGTGGCCGACAAGGTGATGCAACAATTCAGGCTCGATTTTAAAATAGATGGCCACCTGTTATCCATTGGCACCAGTATTGGCATTTCACTTTACCCCGAACACAGTGAAACACCCGACACCCTGATCCAGCGAGCTGACATCGCGCTGTATGTTGCCAAGCGCGGAACCAATAATCACATGGCGGTATACCATGAATCGGAGGATCACCACAGTCTCAACCGGCTGCTGCTGGTTTCTGACCTGAAAGATGCCATAGAAAAAGATCAGCTGAGCATCCAGTTCCAGCCACAGGTCAACCTGCAAACCAACGATATTTGTGGTGCTGAAGCGCTGTGTCGCTGGAAACACCCGACTCAGGGATTTATATCACCGGAAATCTTTATCCCCATGGCTGAAGACGCCGGACTCATCAAGCCATTGACCAATCGCGTTCTGGAAGCAGTCACCCGCCATCATCAAGAATGGCAACAGCAGGGAATGAATATCCGTATCGCCGTCAACCTTTCCATGGGTAACCTGCTTGACCTTGACCTGATAAAACGTATTGAAGAGCTGATCAACAATAATGAATTACCCGCTCACAATCTCAAGCTGGAGATTACTGAAAGCATGATCATGTCAGACCCGGAGAGAGTGACCGAAATGCTCTCTGCCGAGACCTTTGAAAACGTCAATATTTCCATTGATGATTTCGGCACCGGCTATTCATCGCTGAGCCACCTGAAACGACTGCCGGTGAACGAGGTAAAAATCGACAAATCCTTTATCCTGAATATGACTAATGATGCTGACGACAGCACCATCGTGCAAACCATCATTCAGCTGGCCGAAAACCTCAGCCTTAATGTCGTTGCAGAAGGCGTTGAAGACCAGGAAACCTCAGACAAGTTGCGAACCATGGGATGCAAGATTGTACAAGGCTATCATTACTCCAAACCTGTTGACCCTGACATGCTTCCCGAAACACTGAAACAGATCAAGTCCGGGCTGGCTTCCAGCGAAGATTCACAGAAATTGTCAGGATAAGACAGGAACCATGTTAAAGAAGCATTCTGCCCCCATAAGTTTACGAAAGCGATATATAAAAGTAGCGGGCTTATTTACCTTCCTGTTTATTTCGCTGTCGGTTTTTATGTTTTTCAATATCAATGACAAACGCGAGCATGTCTCCTTTGAGTTGAAACTGATTGACCGGCAAGTTGAAAAAATTAATTTTCTTCGCAACAACCTGATTGTTTTACAGAATGAAACAGACCATTACTTGCTTGATCCCACGCTTGGCGATTTGGAAGTTCAAATCAGGAGACATATTGATGATTCCCTGAAAACCATTGCATCTTTGGAAACCACTGCTCTGCTGGAACATAATCATAAGATT
>Ga0180430_10002744_pt1 | contig 15663 bp, 11 predicted proteins | sample SS_ome_9_FD_132999 | JGI IMG/M metagenome (GOLD analysis project Ga0180430, IMG submission 132999) | Hypersaline lake sediment archaeal communities from the Salton Sea, California, USA - SS_1_S_2 metaG | ecosystem: Environmental > Aquatic > Non-marine Saline and Alkaline > Hypersaline >... | reverse complement strand
GGTCAAGTCCAAAGAGATCCGACGCACACATCGAACTTCGGCGTTAAGCTGCAACAGCACTGCAAGGCCAAGGGCACCTACTGCCAGCTCATGTACCCCGGCGTTCCGGACGTCAAAGAGCAAACAACCACGGCCTTCCTCATAAGGATGCTGAAAGCTTCCAAATAGGTTGCAAGCTGTGCAACTTGCAACTTTACTGATCCTTGGAACTCGCTCGCCGCTCTTTAGGAATGAACGGCCTGCCAAGGGGGCTCAATAGGATGCAGGGCAAAACGATCAAGTCGGCCACAAGTGCTAGCGTTAACAACGAGAACATGCACCAGCCGAACCGAGCCATCGGCGCGAACGAGCTGACGGAAAAGACAAGAAGTCCGAGACTGCAAATCAGTGTGGTTTGGACCATCGCCGTCGCGCAACGCCGATAAGCGAACCGTACCGCCTGGGCGATCGTAGCTCCGTCGAGCATACTGCGTCGGAACCACGTTATATAGTGCAGCGAATCATCGACCGCGACCCCAAGAGCCGTGCTAGCGGTCAAAATAGTTCCGATATCGACCGGCATCCGATACCAACCGAAAATGCCGAATACAACGGCACTGGGAAGCACGTTGGGGATCATGCAAATCAGCCCGCACGCTACGCTTCGGAATAAAACCATGAGCGTGACGGAAACGAGCACGAACGTCAAAATAAAACTGCTGATAAGGTCGTCGAGCATTTGCTCCTGGACCTGATGCACAAGAGGCACGCCGCCGCAAACGATCGTGTCACTCGGACGCTGATCCTCGGGCAACGCTTCGAAAACCGTCGACATGGTCGACCGAATATTCTGCATCAACTCGCCATAATGGACATTGGCGGACGCGGGAACTTGCAGCGAGACTCGCCACCAAACGTGATCGCCGGCGAATTGCAGATAACCCATCTCTTGAAATTGTGGCTCGCTTTCAGCAAACCAACGGCGAAAAATGACATTGCGAGCGTGATGACTGAACCCACCCTTCGGTTCCAGCGGCGGCGCCGGTGCAAAGGTCGCTACGCTCATTGCGACATTTTTCCGATCCATTTCGGCAAGAGACCGGTGTAGCTCTCGGACCGTTCGATACTGATCGATACGAGCGGCTGCATCACCGACGGGCATTTCAATGATAACTTGCACGGGGATTAGCGGACCGATCTTCTCCTCGAGATAGGCGTAGTCTTTGACGGACCGAGCTTCAGGCGAAAGCAACTCCGAGAGCCCGACCATGGTAGTCAAACGCCCCGCTCCGAGGAAACCGAAGATCAAAACGACCGCGGTTGCAAGCAGTACGAATCGTCGAGAGATGCCAAGGAGCGACTTCCCGAATGTTGCCCCGCCCACGCTTGCGGCCGAATCGCCATTACGACTTGCTACAGCACTGGCCGAAAGCAGACCGGAGGAAAGCGGCCACATATGAAAGTGAAGCGATGCGTAAACGAGCGTTACGGCAACGGCGAGCAATATCGACACGGCCGAGAAGGCCCCGAATCTCGATATCGGCACGAGCTCGCTGATCGAAAGCGAAACCAAACCGATCGCTGTTGTAATCGAAGCTAGCACGGTTGGTCGAAAGGCGACTCGGAACGCAAAAACGGCGGCCTCGCTCTTCGAACGTTCTTTCAACTCGTCGCGATAGTAGTTGACCAGATGAATCCCGACGGAAATAGTGAGCACGAAGGTGAGATTCGCAACAAGCAGCAGAATCGAATCGAGCTTCACTCCCCAATAGTAAATTATCGCGAGGCTAAGATACTCGTTGAAAATCGCGAGCAAGAAAACCATGATCGCAATTCGAACGTTCCGCAGAAACACGATCATAATAGCGAGACAAATCGCGTAGGATGCTAGATTCAACTCGATCAGTGAATCGAGACTTGCCTGATCGATGGCGACGCTTTCAATCGTTCCGCCCGCAACGTGAATCGCATCGGACGAGAGACCGTCGACCCGATCGGCGGCCTCGAAGGTGAGCGCGACTGCACGGTGACGATCCGCCATCCCCTCTTTCGACACGCGGGCAATCAAGCACGTATGCTTTCCATCGGGCGAAACGATCCAACCGACCATTCGCGCCAGCGCATGGTTTCGACTCATACGAAGGGGCGGCGACTGAAGGCTTCTTAATACGTCGGGCCCGGAAACAACTTTACGGAACAAGGAAAAAGACCGATCCGATTTCGGATCGAGATCCGGCTGCGGTCGCAACAATTCGTCACGGTACTGGCCGATTCTAGGATCGTCGAGCGAACACCCGTCCCAGCTTATCATCAACATCTCGTCGTTACCGAACAGCCCCGCGAATCGGAACAACTGCTTCGTCGCATCGAAATCGTCGGGCATCCAATCGGCAACATTATTCGAGTTACTCTTCCACGCCTCCGCCGCGCCATACAACACCGGTGGCAGCGCCACGAAGAGCAGCAGCAAAAGCAGGATTCGTCGATTTAGGAGCCAATTCAGGAAAGACATGTGATATTAAAGGAATAATCTATGGAAGATTCATAATGCACTTCAGATACAACACGAACCAACCATGAAGCATAATAAAAGTGATATCGTAATAATTGCCAACATCGCAATCATATTCTATCACCACCTTGATCGGACGTTAAACCATCACCCTGTTCTGAAGTGCCATCAATATGAGAAACGAATTTCGCAAGCATTTGATCTGCATGAACGGGAGAAATATTCGCCCGGTCGTAATGCATGTCGACCGCCAGACGCTTCGCATACGTCGAAATACTGAAGCCCACATGAGTTCCTGGTCGCAGCGGCGGAATAATTCGGCAAGCCTCGAGCCGAAGCCGACCGACGACGACGCATCCGTCTGAATCTTGCGACAAGAAGTGTGGTAGAAAATCTTTCCCTAGATTCGTCAATATCGAGGAAACCGGTCGCCGCTCATCTCGAACCGTTTTCTTGATTCCGCCCGGCAGGAAGCGACTAATGAATAGCGACCAGATAAGCATATACCCAAGCTTTCGACGCAGAATCACCCGAAGCTGCTCCTTAAGTCCTTGCTGCCCGCGCTGCCGATCGACCAAGTCGCTGCTCCTTCGGTCGAAGAATACCATGCTTACAACGTTGGCCGACGGGATCGATTCCGTGCGGGGGGTTCTTAAGCTGATCGGCAGCGAGATTCGCACCCACGGATCGTTCGAGCCATCCGCCCCGTCGTCATTCGTCCGCTCGCCAACCCACTCGGATATCGCTCGATGAAGATCGTAGAGAAGCTTCTCGGTCAATGTAAGACCTTGAGATTTCACCTCGGCGATCAGTCGCGTCGTCTCTTCCGCGGTAAAAATCTTTCGTCGCATCGCCGGATTCTTATCACAACTGCCGGCCGACCCTTCATCTGCACGGCTCGAGTCGGCAAGTGAAATCGGTCGCCTGGAAAAGAACTGCCACGCACCAAGGAATCCGGAAAGCTGCGAAAACATGTATCGCAAGAACCAAGACCAGGTCAATCCCATCCGACCTCGCGATTTCAGTTTGTGTAACGCTTCTTCCGACCGCTTCGCTCTGTTTACTTCCGAAGATTCTTCGCCGGAAACAAGACGGTCGTACTCGATTAGCATATCGCTTAAAAACCGGCACGCCCCGATGCCGTCGCAGCAGGCATGATGCACCTGCAACGTAAGCATTACCTGCTCACCCTCGGTGCAAACATAGAGCCTCGCCCCTGCACCTCCGGACATAAATTCCAAAGGAAGAATCGTCAGCGGAAGTCCGTCGTCTCGCGACTCGACGTCCCAATCGATCGAACACTGCAGATCATCCCGACAGTGCCAATATAGACGCCCTCGACGGCAAACAACCGACGAACGAAAAAGCGGGTGGTCCAAAAGCGAACGACAAAACGCAGTCTCGAGCTTCTCCCGATCGATCTCTCCGGTCAATCGGAAATGGACAAAGATCTCCATCGGATAATCGACCCGGTCGTCATAGTACATGTACTCCTCGAACGGAGTCAGTCTCATAAGGTCGTCTCTGGAAGCTTTCATGGAACGGTCTTGACTCTATTCTCTTCGCTGCACAGGGCACGACATCGATTTCCTCGTACCTAAAATGCGAGCGGCGGACGATTTCTGCAACGTCCGAAGATTACATCCATGACTTCCTTGACAATGAAGAAATATCGAAGCGAACTTATGATCCGTTCGCTTCGACCTTAAATGATCCTCTCTACCCACCAACCAGATCGGCATTCCGAATCTTTGACGTCTTCTGCCTTTTCTTCTTCAGAGGATATCGGAAATTCTTTTCGATCGCGAACTTCGCCATCTTGATAAGTAGCGAACGATCGACAGTCGGGCAAGGCATGTGCGGGAATGCCCGTTGCGTGTTGGAAGAATCGAAATACGGATCGTCCGACCAGTACTTCTGATAAACCTTCGATTCCGTCTGGAATAGATTCTCGAACCATTCGCCCGCGTTCATCTCCTGATTTGCCATCGGACGCGGAGAATATCGCTCGACGGAAATCTGGACCGCCTTCGCCATTTCCATCAGACTGATCGGATCGGGCGAAGTGATATGATACGTTTCGCCGTGAAGCTTCGGACGCATAACGATGTCCGACATGGTCCAAGCGACCCAATCAACGGGCACAAGATTCTTCGTGTCTCCCTCCTCAGCTCCGAGAAGTTCCATCAGCTTTTCACTGCTGGTAGAACCCAAGGGAACCTGCTGAACGAGAACATGCGCGAGCTTGAGCATCGCGTAGAAACCGTAATAGGTCGAAGTAAAATAATTATTCGAATCGCCCACCACAATCGAAGGTCGCATAAAGGTGACCGAATCGAGATGCTCGGCGGCGCGAATCTCCGACTCTGCGATCGCCTTGCTCTCCTCGTAATCGTTGCCAAACCCACAAGTCATGTCGACTTCGCCCTCGGCGATCGTCCCGGTCTTATTACCGGCGACATAAGCGGTCGAAACCTGATGGAACCGACGAATATTTACGTCCTTGCAAAAATCCAAGACGTTCCGCACACCGTCAACGTTCGAGCGCCAAGGTTCGTTCCTCTCGTCCGTGAAGAACGTCAAGCTAGCGCCGTTATGAAACAGCGAACTGCAATTCTGCTTCGTCCAATCACGATCTTCCTGCGAAAGATTAAGCCCCTCGCACGTAAGATCACCCTCGAGCACCTTCGGACGAGGAAGATTGCATCCAAGGCGATCTTCCCAGTGAGCCATTATCTCTTCAACCCGAAGACGGGCCGACTGCTTACGGTTCGGTCGAGCCAATACAGCCAAGGGAAAACCCTGGATGAGAATGTCCTTCATTATATAAGAACCAAGGAGACCCGTAGCTCCGGTTAGTAATATGTAATCCATTATATGGACGCCTGCATCGTGGTTCAAAGTTGCGAATTACGATCGAAAAAACCCACGTTACGGATGCAAACTCAAAAGACGGACTCCACAAGTTCGGCGAGGAAAATAGGTAAGAATGTCGAGGCCAAAAAAAGAAATGACCACTTACTACATGTCGCAGGGAGGGGAGCGAAATCTAAGTGAGGGCAGCACAGAAAAGGGGCACAAATCGAATTGTTCCCCTGATTGTAACGTACATAAATTGCGTTTTTCAAGTGGCAAGATGGAAATACTTAAAAATCACTTTTGATCAAACTACACCACCGCTAACCTCAATTGCCCAGACTTCCTATATCTACATTCAAGGCGGTTTCAACTGAACCAGTAAATGAAGACTTCGAATGCACAAAGACGAATTCGGGCGAAAATTAATGCCCCAAGAGATCGGATGATCAAAGCAAGATCCCAACCAAAGAAGTCGGCAAAGTAGAGATATTGGCGTAATTCCATTCCATTTCGCAACTTAAAGAATGCGAACGAAAAGACAACCAGCCAAGAAACAGAAAACGCCGCTCGAAAAGTGCCTCGCTTCCACTCTTCAAACGGCATAAATCTTAAATAGATACACCCCACAGGGTTCGAACCTGTAACCTCCGGTTCCGTAGACCGGTGCTCTATCCAGTTGAGCTAGGGGTGCTTGGGGAACGTTGTGTGATTCCCATCAAGTAAGCATAGTATTTTACCAAAGGATTATCGGCTTTCAAGTTTGCTGGGGCTATTATTTCTGTTTTTTCGTCAAAGTAGTGTGCAAATTTTCATATTTTGGGTGTTTTGGATTCAAATGTAGGTGCTCTATCCAGCTTGACGGAGATTTATTGCTGCACATCTTACGCATCTAACTCATTTTTACGCTATCATTTAATCGAAGAGCTCGCTTAGGAGCACTGATCTTTTTCGTTTGATGGCTTTTGTTTGACAATATATATAATACCCAACTGGTCGATCGATGCGTTATCCTTCTGCTTACTTCCAATTAATAGTGGCCTTTTGTGCGCTTTCTGTTTATGGCGACACCATAATCAAAGCATCTGAACCGAGCGTTAGAAGCAATGGGATCTTTTTAGCTCAGCTTGTGCCCTCTTATCAGAAGCAGCATTTGCAGAGTCCGCATGTGAATCGGCCGTCGTATGATGTTCCGAGTGTTTCGAAACCTAGTTTTGCGCGGGAACCGGTTCGCAAGCCGCAAATTACGCTGCCTGTCTATACGGCTCCGATTGTAAACAAACCGAACGCTAGCCTTAAGCACATCCAAAAACCGAAAATCGGAACGAAACCAAGTTATTTACCGCCGTCCTATTCGCGGCCGAATTATGTTCGCAAGCCGATCACCAAACCGGAGTACAATCGCCCTGGTTATGGAAACCCTCGGCCTGACGTTTCGGGACCTGAGTTTCTGCCGCCGGTTTATAATCCGCCGAAGGTTTCGGCACCTCGGAAGGCTCGACCGATGATAACGCCGCCGGCGTGGTAAGCGATGCCAAGCAGCTTGCGACTATTCTAACCGACCTCGAAGCAGCGCTTCAGGTTTTTCTCTTTACGCGGGCAAGGTGAAACTCCGCAGCGATAGCAGATTTCATTCGGCAAATTACCGTGAGTAAAGAAGTCATCGACACTCGCCAGTGTTGTTTCAGCGATCTGGGTCAATGCTTCTTCGGTAAAGAACGCTTGATGGGAAGTTACGAGGACATTGGGAAGCGACAGAAGCCGAGCGAGCTGGTCGTCCGTAATGATTCGGTCGGAAAAGTCTTCGAAGAAATACTCGTCTTCTTCCTCATAGACATCGAGCGCGGCTCCGGCGATCTTCCCTGACTTTAGTGCCTCGATCAGCGCAGGAGTGTCAATCAAACCACCGCGACCGGTATTGACGATTAGCGCACCATCACGCATCGTTCCGATCGCCGCTTCATCGATCATGTGTGTCGTTTCGGGTGTCAACGGACAGTTGAGCGAAACGACGTGGGACTCGGCAAATAGTCGGTCGAGCTCACAATACTCAACACCGCTTGAGGCCGCCCATGAATTGTCAGGGCGAACATCATAAGCGAGCACGCGCATCTCGAACCCTCGAAGGATCTGCGCCGTAATGCGTCCGATTCGCCCGGTCCCTACGACCCCGGCCGTCTTGTTGTACAAATCGAAACCGAGCAAACCACTAAGTTGAAAATTGCCATCGCGCGTTCGGCTATACGCGCGGTGAAGTTTTCTATTGAGCGAAAGGAGCATAGCGACGGTGAATTCGGCGACGGCGTGCGGCGAATAGGCGGGAACACGCGTGACGGGAATATGCCCGAAGAAGGCGGAGAGGTCGACATTATTGTAACCGGCACAACGTAGTGCGACGAGTCGGACATGCATCGCTTCGAGCTGTCGTGCAACGTCTGCTGAGAGCTCGTCATTGACAAAGACGCAGACAGCATCGGCGTCACGTGCGAGATCGACAGTCTCTGGGCCGAGGCGATCTTTGTGGAAATGAATTCCGAATCCGTACGAGGCATTCGCTCGCTCGAAGAATTCGATGTCGTAAGGTTTCGTGTCGAAACATCGAATGATCGGTTTGTCCGCCATTGTCGACTCCCTAAATAGTGCAGCAAAACAAAAACTCCAATGAATATAGGCTCCATGTTCTCGGCCGTTGAATTTCGTAAAACTTTCTGGCAGATCGGCCTGTCTCTAGCATCTTGCCGCATGAGGGAATATAATGAAACGATATTCGGCGGTCGACATTTACCCAAACAATGACGATTCGTCTTGCACGTTCAACCTTCCTAAAAATCCCACCATAAAAAGGAGCCACCAATGAAACGGACGCTATCTATTGGAATTATTTTCGCCCTGATGTTTGGAATATTCGTCTCGCCGCAGTCGGCGAATGCGGCACTCGGTCTCGGTAGCGAGGCTCCCGACTTTTCGCTGCCGGGCGTGGATGGAAAAACATATTCGCTGAAGGATTTCGCCGACTCGGATCTGCTGCTTGTCATTTTCACGTGTAATCACTGCCCGACGAGCATGGAATACGAAGAGCGAATCAAGAAGCTCGTCACCGATTACAAAAAGAAGAGTGTCGCCATCGTTGCGATTTCGCCGAACGATCCCGAGGCGCTCCGGCTCGACGAGATGGGACACTCGGCCGTGGGCGACGACTTCGAGGGGATGAAAATCCGCGCAAAGCAAAAGGCGTTCAATTTTCCGTATCTTTACGACGGCGAGAAGCAGGAAGTTTCCGAGGAATACGGTCCGCTCGTCACGCCGCAGGTCTTCCTTTTCGATAAGTCGCGAAAGTGTCGATACATCGGCGCGATCGACGATAGTCCGAATCCGAACTACGTCAGGGCGGATTATCTGCGTGACGCGATCGATCAGTTGCTCGAAGACAAACAGGTTGAACTGAAGTGGACGCGAGCGATGGGATGTTCGGTCAAGTGGTCGGAAAAGCGGATTCACGTCAACATGGCACGCGAGGGATATGCCCGAGAGATGGTATTCCTCGAGGCGATTACGGACGACGACCTGAAAGTGATTCGCGACAACGATTCGTATTTAACTCGCGTGATTTATCTTTGGGCGCAGGGCGACAAACAGGCGACGACAGATCTACCGATCTTGGCGGACATTAACCGCATGTATCGCCGTGGACCGTTCCAGATGATCACGATCAATGTCGACAAGCCGGAAGCGAAAGTGCTCGAGCAGCTCAAGGCGGGACACGTCTCGACGATCAATGTGCAATATCAGCCGGGCGACAAGAAGAAGATGATTGCGACGATCGATCCGAAATGGTCGGGCGCGACGCCTCTGCTGATGGTAATCAAACCGCGAGGCGAAGTCGCACTTCAAGTCGAAGGCGAAATCGACACACTCAAGCTGCGCCGCGCCATCGTTGCGGAGCTTAAGAAACAACGATAGACAGATAACGCTATTGAGGCCGACCATGTCACGCACCAAGGTTCTTCTCGCTGCCGCAACCGTTTTGTTTGTCATCGCTCCGATCGCAACGGCGGCGGATCGGCCGAACATTCTGTTTCTACTGACCGACGATCAGCGTGCCGACTCGCTGGGCGTCAATGGAAATCGGCTGACGCAGACGCCGAATATCGACCGACTCGCTAGTGACGGTCTGCTATTCACGAACGCGTACATCGCCGAGCCGACATGCAAACCGAGTCGCGTGACCTACCTGACGGGACAATACGAGCGAGTGCATAACGTCGGCTTCTCGTCGCGCGGTGTGCTATCGAAAAAACAATGGAAGGCAACCTACCCTGCCCTGCTTCGCGAGGCCGGCTACCACACGGGCTTTATCGGCAAGTTCGGCATCTTGAGTTACTTCTGCAAGGGTCGGGCGGACACGCTGTTCGACTTTTGGCAGGCACACGACGGTTGGGCCCAGTTCTGGGCTCGTGCGTCCGCGTCACGTGATGTCGATTGCATCCCGTATAAGGATTGCCGCAACCAATTTATCACGCCGATCACGGCCGAGTGCGTAGAGAATTTCTTCGCCCAGCGTCCGAAGGATCGACCGTTCTGTCTATCCGTCAGTTTCTCGGCACCGCACGGTTCGATTTCCGGATCGATGTTGCCCGACGAAAGCGGCGGAAAGCAGAATCGCATGACGCGGGCGGCGAACTCGCATCCGGAACTTGCGGATCATCCCGTGTATGGCAGTCTGTATCGCGACCATCCGCCTGCGATTCCTGAAGAGTGCGCGGGAGACCCGAGCAGCTTCATGCCACTCGACATTCAACCGATCGAGCAGCGTAAAGCGTGTTATCGGTACGCCTACTATCGCGACCGAGCGCAGGAACATCACGTTCGGTACGCCCAGTTGGTGACGGGAATCGATCGCGCGGTCGGGCGGATTCGTCGCATGCTCGAAGCGGAAGGTGTCGCTAACAACACAATTATTATCTACTCGAGCGATCACGGTCTGCTGATGGGCGAATACGCGATCGGCGGTAAGGGATTGCTTTACGACCTGACGACGCAGCTTCCATTTGTCATTTACGATCCGCGCATGCCCGAGTCGGCGCGAGGACGACGGATCGACAGCTTCGTCGTAAGCACGGATGTCGCGCCAACGATCATCGATTCGGCCGGCGTGGCGATTCCCGCGGCCATTCAGGGTAAGAGTCTTCGCGGCATTATCGAAGGGAAAGTTGAATCGGTGCGCGACGACGTTTTCCTAGAGAATCTTTACCTCGGTCGGCGAACACCGATGTCCGAATGCATCCGAACGCAGCGCTGGAAGTATATCCGCTACTGGAAGAGTCCTGGCGGAAATTATGACGAGGCTTATTTGCGCAAAACTGCGGGCGAGCCCGACTACGAGCAATTGTTTGACCTTGAAAACGATCCGGGCGAATACAAAAACCTGGTCGACGATCCGGCGCATACGGCTATCTTGACGGAGCTACGCACGCGCTGCAAGGAACGTTCGGCTCGGTTGATGAAGGAGCGGGCCGAGTATCAAGCGGCGATCGGCAATTAATCGCCTCACCTTACTCGGCCGATTTTCGCTCGCGGATTTCGATATCCTTAAACCGTACGTCCATGACACAACCGGCGTGCATTTGCAGAGCAAGGTGACCGGTCGGTCGACTAGTGTCGCCCTTGATTTCCGCGCTTAGCGTGCCGTTGACGTAAACCTTGATATCGCCACCCCACGCGTCGATCACCATATCGTTCCAGTCGTCTTCTTTAAGGAACGACGCCTCGGCTTCGTTTGTCGGTTTGCTCATCCAGCCCCGGCCATAGCTTTCGTAGACGCCGCCCGCACCACTTCTTAGCCGACCAACCTGCACTTGCAAACCGTGCGCCTTCTCGGGTTCCTTGATGATCGTGCGAATATAGAACCCGCTGTCGCCCGAGGCGCACTTGAACTTGAATCGAACCGTGAAATCGCTAAACTGCCGGTCGCTAACGAGAAGTCCGTAGAGTTTTTCGTTGTTCGCTCGACCGACGAACGTGCCGTCCTCAACCGTCCACTTGCCATCGCCGACAGCGTGCCAACCCACAAGCGTCTTGCCATCGCATAGCGCCTGCCAACCGTCGTCGGCTCTTGCCGTTCCAATAAAACATAACGAAGCGAGAATTGCGAATGCTACGATGATTCGGCAAGTCATGGTATGGTTCCTTTTGAAGTAGGCGATTGATATTTAATGCGTGAGGCCTGTTTCAGTAGTTCCAAGTTAGCCGCCAATCTTGATTGGCGATTTTGCAGTTAATCACGCTTATCCTTCACACAAAGCACCGAACAAGTTCGGCGGATAAAGGATATCTCAAAAACTGAAACTACTGATTTTCATTATACATCGATTTCAAGCAAAGAACATCGGACGGTATTTTAAAAATCATTTCTCCGGAATTTCAACCTTCACTGCACGGCTCCACAAGCGATGCGATTCCGTTAGACTCTGAACCAACTCCGGTTGGTCGGTGATCTTGTTATCCCCTTCACCAATGTCTTCCGCAAGATTGAACAGCTCTTTAGGGTCTTGCCCCTCGCCGATTAGCTTCCAATTCCCTTGGCGAACCACCCAGGCACCTGCCATTTCCCAATGAAGTGTCCGAGCAGCAGGCGGCTTCTTTCCCATAAACAGCGGCGTGAGGTCGACACCGTCAATCGCAACCGACGCTGGAACATCCACACCGGCAAGCGAGGCGAACGTCGGGAAGAAATCCATCGTCATTACGGTTTGGCGGCAAACAACATCGGCTGGTATGCGGTCGGGCATGACTGCGATGCATGGAACGCGATGTCCGCCTTCGTACATACTTCCCTTGCCGCCTCGCAGCGGTCGATTGGCAGCGGGATCGGGATTCCGAGTGGCTCCGTTATCACTACAGAAAATCAAGAGCGTATTCTTTTCCAGTCCGGCCGTTTGCAACGCACCACGAATTCGGCCGACCGACTCGTCGAGGGTTTCGATCATTTCGTGATAAACGGCAATGCGTGGTTTCTTTGTATTTGGATCACGCACCTGAAGCGGCAAGTGCGGTGCACCGTGCGCGACGTAAAGGAAAAACGGCTCGGTCCGATATCGTTCGATGAATTCAACCGCGTAGTCGGTCAGCAGATCGGTCGAGTATCCCGGCTCGTTTCGAATCTCTTTCTGCCGCCACCAATCCAACTGCTGAAGACCGTGCCTGGCGATGTGCGTGTGATAATCGACTCCGCCGCTGACGAATCCGCGGAACAGATCGAAACCTTGATTCATCGGGTGAAAATCGAAATCGTAGCCGAGATGCCATCTTCCGATCAACGCGGTCCGATACCCGGCTGTGCGAAGCAGATCGGCGATCGTGGTCTCTTCGAGCGAAATCCCCCATGCAAAGCGCTGCTTCATATTCGCGCGTCGCTGGGCCGCAAAGGCGGGCGACAGCTTTTCGTCAGCGACCCACTCGCACCGCTGTTGATACCGGCCCGTCATCAGTGCCGCCCGAGTCGGTGTGCAAAACGGTCCGTTGCTATGAAAGTCGGTAAATCTCATCCCCTCACGTGCGAGTCGATCGATCTCGGGCGTACGATTCGTCGCCGAGCCATAACAGCCCAGCGATCCGTATCCGAGATCGTCGGCCAAGATCAGAACAATGTTGGGGCGATCCGCGCGTGCATCCGCCGAAAGAATAAAGGCAAGCACAACCAAGGCGAGGGAGCGAAACATGGCAATCTCGTAAGGGAAGTTCCTATTACAAACGATTCGAACAATTTTCATTATATATGTCGCTCGCTGAAACCGCAAGCAAATCGCCACCTGCACCGAACCGCCTGTTCGTGCGATTGACAGAACGAGCGGGTCGATTAGAATGTGATAGTGTAGTTTTTGAAAGATCCGCACAACACTTCCACACACGATCGAATCTCCGATGCCACCCCTCTTTTACCAATGGATCCCGCAGGCCGATTACCAGCAGTCGCTCGCGCTGATGGAGCGAGTTCACACGTCGCTTTGCGAAGATCAGGCGGCCGACGATCGACTGTTGCTGCTCGAATACGCACGACCGACCGTAACGCTGGGGGCGGGGGCCGGGACCGATAACTTGCGGATCTCGGAGGAGCGATTGCCCGACCATGGCGTTGAGCTACACCGCGTACGACGAGGCGGCGACGTGACGGCACACGGGCCGGGGCAGCTTGTCGGGTATCCGATCTTTCGGCTCGAACGACACGGTCGTGATCTGCATCGATTCATCCGCGATATCGAAGAAGTGCTGATCCGCACGGTCGGGCAGCTTGGAATCGAAGCGACCCGCCGCGACGGACTTACCGGAATTTGGGTCGGCGATGAAAAGCTGGCAGCGATCGGCGTGGCGGTCCGACGTTGGATTTCGTATCACGGCTTCGCGCTGAACGTCGGCAGCGACATCTCATATTTCGACACGATCGTTCCTTGCGGAATCGCCAATCATGGCGTTACCAGCTTGTCGCGTCTGCTTGGAAAAGAACTTCGGCCAGACGCGCTGATCGCGCCCGTCCTGGAATCGATCGCTGAAGTCTTCGGGCATGAACGGATCGAACGGGAAGCGTCGCCCTGCACGAATGAAGATCGCCCTGCCTGGTTGGCTCGCCGCGTCAAACCAGAGGCCGAAGAGGCAATTCGCGCGGTCGCAGAGCGGATCGAGCGGCTGGGCCTGACGACTGTTTGCGACGGCGCTCGATGTCCCAACCGGGGCGAATGTTACGAGCAGCAGACGGCGACGTTCATGATCCTCGGTTCACACTGCACACGCAACTGTAAGTTCTGCGCCGTCCCGCTCATGTCGGACGACGCATCGGATGCCCCCTGCCCTTCGAGTGACGAACCGCAGCGAGTCGCGCTGGCCGCGGCCGAGCTTCAGCTAAGACATGTCGTCTTAACGAGCGTGACCCGCGACGATCTTCCCGATGGCGGCGCTGGTATTTTCGCGCTGACGGTTGCTGCGATTCGTAGCGAGCTTCCCGACGCGACGATCGAAGTCCTCATCCCCGATTTCGGCGGCGATGAAAGTGCGATCGAAACCGTCGTCCGGTCCGGCGCGGACGTGATCGGGCATAATATCGAAACGGTCCGATCGTTGCAGCAAACGGTTCGACCGCAAGCGGATTACGAGCAGAGTCTATCGGTTTTGAAAACAGCACGACGTTTGATCGACGAAGACGGCGGCACCACACGGGCTCGTTTCGTTAAAAGCGGACTGATGGTCGGGCTAGGCGAAACCGACGATGAGATCGAGCAGACGATGAGCGAGTTGCGCGGCGCGGGTGTCGACCTGTTGACGATCGGTCAATACCTGGCACCGACGTCCGATCATCATCCGGTCGCGCGATACGTTCCGCCCGAGCAGTTTACGCAGTGGGAAGAGCTCGGCGGCGAAATGGGATTCCGCCAAGTCTTTGCCGGTCCGCTTGTACGCAGCAGTTATCGGGCCGAATCGGTTTTTGATGACGCGACTGACGGTTAAGCGTTGTTCTCATCCGTACGACGGGTCTCCGAACCCGTCGAGAGTTGACGTTGCTCATCGTTGAAGGTTTGAATAACGGCATCGGCTCTATAGGCATTATGAAATCAATCGGAGACATAACGCCACGAACTCCCGTTCCGCCGCATCTTTCATCGACGGGATCGGAGTCCCATCGTACGTTACTGCTCGGTGTCTTCCGCGTCGCTTCGCGTTTTATAGAGCGAATATCCGATCTCACGGACCGCTTCGATCGTTTCCGGGTAGGGCGTGTCGCAGACGTTGACCAGACCGATCTGATAATTCTCGCCGTCGCCCCGGCCGGTCGTCGCCTGATCGCCGTACTGGAACCAGTGCGTGCCGACCAGGTACGGATTCTTCAGCGCACCGGCCAGATACTCGCGATACGCGTCCGCGCGTGCTGCCTGATTGGGCGTCGAAACCAGACCCGTGTGAAGCATACCGCGATCGAGCGCACCGAAGTGGAACTCGCCGATCACCATCGGGCGATCACAATCGGAGGGGGGCACCAGATCGGCGACCGATCGCTTGTAGCGATTGAAACTAACGACGTCACAGAAATCGAACGCTGCGCGGACGGCAATATCGTTCGCCCAGGCAAGGCGACAACCGAGATAGAGTCCAGCGGGATCGACCGATTTGACACCGTCGCGGCAAACGCGGAAATACTCGCGCGCAATTCTTGTCGCAAACGCTCGCAGATCGGCTTCCGCTTTTTCTTCCGAAGGAAGCGCTGTCGAATGGAGTAAGGCATCGAACGACTCGTGCGACGTTCCCCACGCCGCGTTTAGCTTCTCGATCGT
>Ga0180430_10002742_pt1 | contig 15667 bp, 12 predicted proteins | sample SS_ome_9_FD_132999 | JGI IMG/M metagenome (GOLD analysis project Ga0180430, IMG submission 132999) | Hypersaline lake sediment archaeal communities from the Salton Sea, California, USA - SS_1_S_2 metaG | ecosystem: Environmental > Aquatic > Non-marine Saline and Alkaline > Hypersaline >... | reverse complement strand
TGCCATCTCCGGATGCGTCCGGCATCCTCGTCGTTCGAGTCAAATATGAAACGTCCCGCCATTGCCGCCGCCCTCGTTCCCGTGGTCGCCCTCTTCGGCCTCCTCGTCCTCGATGCCCAGGACGACAAGAAGAAACCCCAGACATGGGAAGAGAAGGCCGCCGCGCGCTTCGGCGACAATCCCACCGCCGACCACAAGGCCGAGATCGATGCGGCGATTCCCGAGCCGGCGAGGGAGCCGAAAGCGGATCGCAAGGCCCTGGTCTTCTACCGCTGCGAGGGTTTCATCCATACCTCCATTCCCTTCGGCAATTACGCGCTCGAGGCGATCGCGAAAAAGACCGGGGCGTTTTCGGTCGATCTCGCCGACGACTACTCCGTGTTCACCGAGGAGAACCTCGCGGGCTACGATGTGATCATCTTCAACAACACGACCAACCTCGTCCCGAACGACGCACAACGCGCCGCGATTCTCGGTTTCATCGAGGGCGGAAAGGGCATCGCCGGTCTGCACGCCGCAGCCGACAACTTCAAGCAGTGGGAGGAAGGGATCGCCCTGATCGGAGGCGTGTTCGCCGGTCACCCCTGGACCGCCGGAGGGACCTGGGCGTTCAAGCTCGACGATCCCGGCCATCCGCTCACCGCCGCCTTCGGCGGAAAGGGATTCTGGCACAAGGACGAGATCTACTGGTACAAGTCCGACAACTTCCAGGGCCGCGAGAACCTGCGGGTCCTGCTCAGTCTCGACATGGCCCAGAAGCACAACCGGGATGTGCTGAATCACGAGCGCTGGAAGGGAAAATACGAGGGCGCGGCCGCCGACCTCGACGTGCCGGTCTCCTGGCTGCGCACGTGGGGTGAAGGCCGTCTCTTCTACACGAACCTCGGTCACAACGACATGACCTTCGCGAACCCCACCGTTCTCCAGCACATTCTCGACGGCATCCAGTATGCCGCCGGCGACCTCGAAGCCGACGCGACGCCTACGGCGGAACTCGAGCTGAGACCCGCCCTGGCTCCCGACCAGGGCAGTTGATCAGGCCCGCGACCGTTTCACAGCGCCGGGGTCAAGCCGTGGCCGGCCGCCCCACCGTCTCCCCCGCATCAGGGCACCGGCCGAACCGGGTTGCGCCGGATGCCATACCCTGTCAGGTTCCCGGCATGCTCAGTGCCTATCGCGCTTTCGCGGAAAAAGCCGCCCGGGAGGCCGGACGTCTCACGCTTCGCTACTTTCTCTCCGGCGAAGCGCAGCCCGAGTTCAAGGGCGACGACACGCCGGTCACCGTCGCCGACCGGGAAGCGGAGTTCCTGATCCGGGACCGTATCACGGCGGCATGGCCGGAACACGACATCGTCGGTGAGGAATTCGGCGAAAGTGACGGAACCGGCACCGCCTCGCATCGCTGGATCATCGACCCGATCGACGGGACCAAGTCGTTCGTACACGGGGTCCCGCTCTACGGAGTCCTGCTCGCGCTCGAGATCGAGGGATCCGTCGAGGTTGGTTGCGCCTATTTCCCGGCACTCGACGAGATGATTTCCGCCGCCACCGGCGAAGGGGCCCACTGGAATGGCGAACCCTGCTCCGTCTCCGACGTGGACCGGATCGACCGGGCCGTCTGCGCCCACATCGACACCGCCTATTTCGCCAAGAATGGAAAGGGCGAGCCCTGGGAGAGGCTCCAGAATCGCGTCTACTACAATGCCGGTTGGTGCGACGCCTACGGATATCTCCTCGTCGCGACGGGACGCGCCGAGATCATGCTCGATCCGGTGATGGCGGTCTGGGATTGCGGCCCCTTTCCCCCGATCTTTCGCGAGGCGGGCGGCTACTTCGGAGACTGGTCGGGCAACGAGGGCCGCATCGATGCCGGCGAAGCGCTCGCGACGAATCGGGCACTGGAGGACGAGGTGGTCGCCATCCTTTCGCAGCCCTAGCCCGGATCTCTCACACAGTTTCGTAGCGAGACGCGGCGAGGGCCGTGCCGGCAAGACGCGTGCGGGATTTCCCGCCGGGCTGTGTGAGGACACACTGCCCCAGGGCAATCCAAGCGCAACACAGCTGGCGGGGGCCGCAGCAAGTAGCAGTAGAAAGTTTGTGAGAAATGCGGGCTAGATTACACCGCCCCCTCTTCCCATCCTGCAAGACGAGTGCTACGCTCTCTGCGGCGGAAGAACCCCATGGAGGCTGACACGTTTCGCATCGTGGCGATGGCAGTGGGAATCCCACTCCTGGTCATCGGTATCGCGTTTCTCTTTGCCACCCTGCTCATCATCGGAAACACGATCGATACGAGCAATCAACACGGACCGGACTGGTTCATACTCCTGCCCTTGCTGGACCTGGTATTACTGGAGTTTCTCGACACGATCCTTCCCCCGTTCACGACCGCCCTTGCGATCTTTTCACTCCCTCGAGCGATACGAGACGCCATCAAGACCGCTGAGATCAAACCCCTCGCTCTGCGAACTCTCCTTCTCGGCATCGGATTCTCCCTCTTCGGTGGAGCGGCGCTCTTCCTTGCCTCCCTGCCCTGACACCGGGAGTCACGCTTCAGCGATCAGGGCTTGCTCACCGAGAAGATGCCGTAGTCGAGGCCGCCGCAGGCATAGCCCACGACGAGCCGGGGCACGGTCAGGGCGAACTCCCTCACGCGGCCTTCGGTCCCGAACAGGAACCGCCGGTAACGCCGGTCCACGAAGAGTTTGCCCAGTGCCCGGAGGAAGATGATCCGCCAGGTGCGACTGACCTGCCTGCCTGCGCTGCGAAAGGACTCCATCTCGAGGCCCGCCTCCGAGACCAATCTCTCGTAATCGCGGCGGGTTCCGAGTCCCGCGAGACGCCCGGCGCGGCAGAGCGGCTCGAGAATGCCCCGCCGCTGCCACGCCCGTGGATTTTCGCGGCACAGCCACGCCGTCAGCCCACACCTGCCCCCGGGCTTCAGGGTCCGGGCCACTTCCGAGAAGAACCGGCTCTTGTCCGCGACGTGCGACACGCATTCGATCGACACGGCGGCGTCGATGCTCCCGGTCTCGAGCTCGTTCTCCATCCAATCACCCGTGCGGAACTCCGGCATCGATCCGCGTGACTCGTATCCCCCCGCCTTCGTGAGAAGACGGGCCCATTCCGCCTGGACCGGGGACAGCGTGAATCCCGTGACGCGCGCTCCCCAGACGTCCGCGAGAAACCGGCTCGTCCCCCCGTATCCACAACCAATGTCGCACACGATGTCTCCGGCCTCGACACCCGCCAAGCGGATCACCGTGCGCGTGAGATGGCGGACCGCCTCCCCGGTGGTTTCCCGCCCGCTTTCCCAGTAACCGTGATGGAGATCGCTCCCCCACACGTCACGATAGAGGAAGTCGAGCGAGTCGTAGTAATCCGCCACGTCGCCGGGCAAGACCGGTTCCGGTGAAATCATGTCCGCGAAAAGTCGAGAACGTAGCTACCGAGTCGTCGGATGTCGTTCCTCCGTGGAGCGACCCAACATAGATGACACCGGGAACCGAGTTCCACAAGGCAACGGATCGAGCGTTTCGGACGTTTCCTCTTTCGGAGTTCCCTGATAGTCTCCCCCCATGACGATACTTCGCAGTCTCCTTCCCCTTCTCCTCGGACTTGGCCTCGTCGCCGCTTGCCTTGCGCCATCCGCGACGCCGGCACAGGACGCCACGCAACAACCGTCCCCGATCGAACGCAAGATGGCCGGAGTCCGCATCCCGTCGATCGAGTTTTCCCAGACCCCGCTATCTGATGCGCTCGCCTTCCTGCAACAACGAAGCGTCGAGCTCGAGAGAGCGGCAACCGGGAACGATGCCCAGGGTATCAACATCCTTCTCAGCGATCGTGAGGAACTGGCCGACCACCCCGTGACGCTCCGGTTGCGCGACATCCCGATCGGGCATGCCATCACTCTTGCCGCCCGCGCCGCCGGAGCCCAGGTGCGAGTCGACACGTTCGCGGTCATGGTGGAGTTGCCCCAACCGGATGCCACGGCCCCCGCCTTTTACTCGAAGCGGGACCAACAGTCCTTGCGCGAGAAGCTGGATACGATCGTGATTCCTTCGATCGAGTTCTCCGACACGCCCGTGCGTGACGCCATCGAGTTCCTCGTCGCACGCTCGATGGAACTCGATCCCGCCCGCGGCACGGCCTCGTCTCCCGGTATCAACATCGCCCTGTTCGCCGGCCCCACGACCGACGAACCGTCGGTCACCCTTCGCCTGACGGAGATCCCCCTGGGAGAGGCGATCCGCTATACCGCGGAACTGGCCGGCCTCTCCCGGGCGATCGAGGGCAACGTCGTCATCCTGGCCGCGCCGGCGCCGGCCGAATAGTCGCCGGTTCCTCCCCGTTCATCACCGTCTCGTGAGGAAAAAGCGCAAGCTGTCGGTTCGGATCGGCCTGCGCGTGGTCGCGGTTCTCGTGATCGCGCTCCCCTTCCTGGCGGCAGGCTGTCACGTCATGATGCCCGGTGAAATCCGCGATGCATCGAAGGCCGCACGGGAGTTTTCCGCTCGTCACCCCGATGCCTTCTCCACCCGCCACGGCATCCACGCGGCCGTCACCGGATCCGGCGACCGCGGCACCATTTTCCTCGTCCATGGTTCCCCCGGGGACTGGAAGGCCTTCGGGCCCTACCTCGCCTCCGAGGCCCTGACAGAAGACTACCGGATCGTCGCGTTCGATCGTCCGGGCTACGGCGCCTCCTCACCGGGCGAGACGATGCGCTCGATGGCGGACCAGGGCGATCGTCTCGCGCTCCGGGCCGAGGAGTTCTCCGGGCCGCGCATCTGGCTTGGCCACTCCTTTGGCGCTCCGATCGTGGCGCGCGTCGCGGTGGACCATCCGCAGCTCGTCGACGGACTGATCCTCAGCGCTTCGGCGATGGATCCCGATCTGGAACAGCCGCGCTGGTTTCACCACCTGGGCGGGACCCGGATCGGGCGAGCCGTTCTTCCCGCGACCTGGGACGTCACGAACCAGGAGTGCCTCGCCTTCACCGGTGGGCTGGAGATCCTTGCCGGGCGCCTCCACGAGATCCGCGCTCCCGTCATCCTGATGCACGCGAAGAACGATTCGCTCTCGCGCTTCGCCCACCTGGCCTGGACGGAGAAGTCCCTCCGCCATGCCCCGGTCGAAACGGTCGTCTTCGAGAAGGGCGATCACTTCATCCTGTGGAATCGCGTCGAGGAGACGATCGCGGCGATCCGGCGTCTCGGTGGAAAATGAGCGGTTCCGATCAACGCTCGTGCCAGTCGGCGCCGTCGGCCATGACGCTGGCATTGATCTCGAGGAGACGCCTTTTCATCGCGGCGAGTCGCTCCGGGTGTTCGGTGGCGACGTCGTTCTCCTGGTTCGGGTCATTCGCCAGGTCGAAGAGCTGGAAGTTGGTGTAACCGCCCTCCTTGATCATCGGGATCCACGCCTCCTGGAACATGTTGTTGGTGGAAAGCTCGTAGTCGGGATCGGCGACGAGCGACCAATCGCCTTCGCGCATCGCCACGATGGGACGCGATTTCTGCAGGTGCCAGAACAGGGGCTGATGACGCGCAAAGGCATCGCGATTTCCTGTTGTGAGAATAGGAGTCAAATCGGAGCCATCGAGGTGAGCATCCGGCGCATCGAGTCCGAGAAGTCCGCACACCGTCGGCACCACATCGACGAGACCGGCCGGAACGGGACTCGTCACGCCCTCTCCGATCGTGCCCGGCCAGGAAAAGATCCCCGGCACGCGAATCCCGCCGTCCCAATTGGTTCCCTTGCGCCCCCGCAAACCACCGGTCCGGTCTTCCCGGTAGCTCCCGTTGTCCGAGGCATAGATGATGAGCGTGTTCTCCGCCTTGTCGATCTCCCGAAGATGCCGAACGAGACGGGCGATCGCCCTGTCGGTGTTGTCGATCGTGCCCGAGTAGATCGCGGCCCTGTCCTTCAGCGGTCCATACTCTCCGACAATCTCATCGGGAGCGGCGATCGGCGCATGAGGTTCGTGGAACCAGACATTGAGAAAGAACGGAGCCGCCTCGTCATGGCGTTCGCTCTCGAGCCAGGCGATCGCCTCATCGACGACGATCTGGCAGGCGTAGCCCTCGATCTCGCCGACCGGCTCACCATTGCGGATGAAATTGTCCGGATTGCGGTGACTCGGGCCGGCGTTGTTCCAGGTCGCGAACCAGTAGTCGAATCCGTGCTGATCGGGCGTAGGCTTGTCGCGATCCGCCGTGGGGAGGCCGAGATGCCACTTGCCGACATGCGCGGTCTCGTAACCCGCGCCCCTGAGAATCTCGGCAAGCGTGACCTCTCGCTCGAGCAGGTGCGAGTGCTGCGACTCGTCGTGAATCCAGCTGTAGACTCCGGTCCGGATGTGGTGACGCCCCGTCAGCAGTACCGCCCGCGAAGGGGAACAGACCGCGCAGCCGGAGTAGAAGTCCGTGAAACGCACGCCCCCGGCCGCGAGCGCATCGATTGCGGGAGTCCGCACGGGCCCTCCGTAGCATCCGACGTCCTGCCAACCGAGATCGTCGGCGAGGAGAACCACGACGTTGGGGCGCTCCGGTTCGGCGAATCCCGACGAAAGGGACAACAGGGTGACGGTCACGAAGGCGGCGAAGAGTCTCCTCATTACCTAAGACAAGCCGCATACCCCGCTCCGGGTCAAGATCGGACGGATGACGGGATGCGGGCGGAACCGCGCCCGAACTCGTGGTCACGGCCGGAGGCGCTCCCATACCTTACGAGACTGTTGAAAAACCATGAAACGAGAAAGCTCTTGTTTTTCCGCTTGGATCATTGCGGCTTCGCCGTTGGGTTTTTTGAACCGCCCCTGCGGGCTGCGGCCCTTTTGCCTGCTGGCTTCGTTGCGCGTCGGTCACGGGAAAGGCCCCGCTTCCTCCTTGCGCCTCGCCAGCAACCAAAACGACTCGCAGTTTTTCATTCCCTGCTTTTTCAACAGTCTCTTACGCCAGGACCTGCCGGATCACCTTGCCGTGGACATCGGTCAGGGCGCGGTCGAGGCCGTTGTGATACCACGTCAGCCGCTCGTAGTCGAGGCCCAGGAGATGCAGCACCGTACTGTAGAACTCCCAGATCGAGGTGGGATTCTCCACTGCCCGTCGGCCGAACTCGTCGGTCGCCCCGTAGGTGGCGCCGCCCTTGACCCCGGCGCCCATCATCCAGAGGGTGAATCCGTCGGGGTTGTGGTCGCGTCCCGCGGTTCCCTCCTGCCGCGTCGGCATCCGGCCGAACTCGGTGGTCCAGAGCACGAGGGTGTCCTCCAACATGCCCCGCTGTTTCAGGTCGGTGAGCAGCGCCGCGGTGGGCTGGTCGAAGACGGGACAATGCCGCTCGTAATCCGGTTTCAGCGTCTTGTGCGCATCCCAGTTGAGGAGTCCGTCGACGCCGCTCGCCCGCGAAGCACAGTAGAGGTTGACGTAGCGCACGCCCCGCTCCAGCAACCGCCGGGCGAGCAGGCAATTCCGGGCGTAGGCGGACGTGAGCTCGTTGCCCGAGTCGGTGCCGTAGAGCCGGTGGATGTGCCGGGGTTCGCTATTGAAATCGCGCACCTCGGGAGTGGACATCTGCATCCGCGCGGCCAGTTCATAGGCACCGATCCGGGCCTGCAACTCGCTCTCGGCCGGACGGAGGGCGGCATGACGGCGGTTGAAGAAATCGAGCAGCGAGCGGGTTTCCTTTTCTTCCCGGGCATCGATCGCCCCGGGCCGCTCCAGGTTTCGGATCGGCTGGTGCGCCGCCATCACGATCGCCTGGTGCTTCGCGGGGAGGAACCCATTGCTCCAGTTCGCCTTCCCGTTGGGCGGCTCGCCCCGGATGTCGGGAATGGCGACGTAGGTCGGCAGGTTGTCGGTCATGCTGCCGAGCCCGTAGCTGATCCATGCACCGGCACTGGGAAAGCCCTCGGTGACATGACCGGTGTTCACGAAGACGCATCCCGGGCCGTGGGTGTTCGTCTTCGATGTCATGCCGTGGAAGAAGGCGATGTCGTCGACGTGTTTCGCCATGTGCGGAAGCATCGTCGAGATCATCTTGCCGCTCTCGCCCGCCGGGGCGAAGGGCCAGGGGCTGCGCATGAGCGGTCCGTTCTTTCCCTGGAACGACATCATGTCTTCCTCGCCGGGAAGCGGCTGTCCGTGCATCTTCTCGAGCATCGGCTTGTGCTCCCAGAGATCCATGTGCGAGGCCGCCCCGGGACAGAAAATCTGCAGGACCCTCTTCGCCTTGCCCGGGAAGTGCCCGTGGCCGAGCCCGGGTTGCCAGGGGGACGTGCCCGCGGCGGGGGCAGGGGCGGTGGCAGAGGCGTCGCGGGCGAGCACGTTCGTCAGCCCCACTCCCATGAGGCCGGTGGAAACGTGGCCGAAGAATCGGCGGCGGGTGGTTTCGGTGAGAGGATTCATGAGTCGTCGGAGTCGTGCCGGGATAGGTGGGATGGCAGGGGCTCGCATCGGGAAGCCGGTGATACGCTCGATGACATTCCCATCGATTAAGTCGTGCTCCCGAACCCATCGCTCCGGAAAGAGCGAGATCTCGAGCGATTCTCCATCAATCGAGATAGATCAGTTCGTTCGCGTTGAGAAGGGCGCGGCAAAACGCGCGCAGGCCGTGGGTCTCGATCGCCGAGATCGATCGGTCGCGTTCCGTGGCGTCGGGCTCGCGCTGCCAGGCGATGCGGAAGGCCTCCCCCACCTGGCGCCCGGTGTCTTCGCCGGCGGCCTTCTCGATGCGATCCGCGAAGGCCTCCGCCAGGTCGATCGTGAAGGCGTGGTTCAGCATCGTGAGCGCCTGGAGCGGCGTCGTGGTCTCGGCCCGCTCCGGGGTCGGAAAGGCACAGTCGGGCTGGTCGAACTCGGTCATGAGATCGACGGTGGATGCCCGCGCGTTCTGGTGGTAGACGGCCCGCCGATAGGTCTCCGGGCCATGCTCGTCGAGCGGTTCGTAGGTGCAGACGTTGTCCTGCATGAAGTGATAGAGCCGGAAACCGGGACCACCCATCCGGGTATCGAGCTCGCCCGCCACGGTCAACATCGTGTCGCGGATCTCCTCGGCCGAGAGCCGGCGCGGTGGAAAACGCCAGAGCAACCTGCTGTCGCCATCGGTCAGGCCCGCCTCCTCGCGCCACTCCGAGGACTGGCGGTAGGCGTCGGACAACATGATGAGCCGGTGCATCGGCTTGAGCCGCCAACCCACTCGCTTCAACTCGAGCGCGAGGAAATCGAGTAATTCCGGGTGGGTCGGTCTTCCGCCCATGTAGCCGAAATCGTTGGGCGTGTCGACGATGCCGGTGCCGAAGTGATACTGCCAGATCCGGTTGGCGAGCACGCGCGGCGTGAGCGGGTTGTCGGGATGCACGATCCAGTCCGCCAGCGCGAGTCGGCGCTCGTCCTCCGGGGATTCGACGGCGAGTTCATACGGGGGCGTGACTTCACTCAGGGTCGAAAGGCTCGCCGGCACGACCTCCTCGCCCTTGCGTTGGGGGCTGCCACCGAGGAAGAGATGAAAAGGACCCTTCGCGTCCTCGGCGTTGCGATTGCCCACCCAGACGACGGGTAGTTCCGGCAGGCTGGCGATCTCGCGATCGATCCGCGCGATCCCGGTCCGGATCTCGGCGAGGCGACTGCCTTCCCCGGGACGCATCTCGGCCAGGCGGAGCCGGCGATTCTCGTGGGCCGGCGTCACGGGCTTGCGGTCGTCGCCACTGGCAACCTCGGTCCAGTTCTCGGCGTCCTCCGAAACCTCGATGCGATACTCGCCGACGAAAGCGAACTTCCGATGCGCGGGCGTCTCCTCGTCCCTCGCGCTGGAAAAGACGACCCGGTCGATCTCCGTGGGCTTGGCCAGTTCGATCGTGAGCGTGTCGCCCGCGGCGATGAACCGGGCCCCGCTCTTGCCGTCGATGACATGATGCGCCCCGTAGGCGCCGGGGAAGTCCTCGATCTCGCGTGCGGCACCCGACGCCTTTCCTCCGTTCGCGGCGAGCGCCACATTCACCGGCTTCTCTCCCGCCGACCAGACCTCGAACTCGTCGATCCGGAAGCCCGTCACGTTCGGATTCGTGTCCGAGGCTTCACTGACGAGGCGCACGAACTTCGCCTCGACCGGACCGAACGCATCCACCGTGCCGGTCCGGTCGACCGGCTCGCGCGTCCACCGCGCCGCGAAGTCCGCCGTCCGCTCCTTCGCCCGCGCCAGCACTCCCGTCTCGATCGTGCGGCGTTCGGCTTCGAGAGCTTTCTTTTCCTCGTTGAGCGGTCCCAACCTGCTGTTGCGCTCCCGCTTCTCCTCGGCGGTCGCGAGAATGCGCTGCCCGTGACGCACCCCGGCGAAGGTCGCGGTCATCTGGTAGTAGTCGGCCTGGCTGATCGGGTCGAATTTGTGGTCGTGGCAGCGCGCGCAACTCAGCGTCATGCCGAGAAAGGCCTCGCCGGTCGCATTCACGATCTCGTCGAGGGTGTTCGCCCTGATCTGCGCGGCGGCAACCGGATCCTGGTTCCGCACGTCGTCGTAGGGACCGGCCACGAGAAAGGCGCTACCGATTTCCACGTCGGGATCGCCCTCTCCGAAGACATCCCCGGCGAGGTGCTCGCGGATGAACTGGTCGAAAGGCTTGTCCCGGTTGATCGAGTCGATCACGTAATCGCGAAACGGCCAGATGTTGTCGATGATCTGGTTCCTCTCGAAGCCCCGGCTCTCACCGAAACGCACCACGTCGAGCCAGTGTCGCCCCCACCTCTCCCCGTAGCGCGGCGAGGCGAGAAGACGCTCGATCACCTTCTCGTAGGCATCCGGATCGGGATCGGCGACGAAGGCCTCGACCTCTTCCGGGGTCGGCGGCAGGCCGGTCAGGTCGTAGGTTGCCCTTCGGATCAGACTCCGCCGGTCCGCCGGTCCGTTCATCACGAGATTCTCCTCGTCGAGTTTCTGCTCGATGAACAGGTCGACCGGATTGCGGTCGCTGCGCCCGGCTTCGACGAGCACGCGGGGAGACTCCTCGAGTTCGCGATAGGCCCACCAGCTCTTGTCCGTCTTCGACGCCTCGCGGAGGACGAGACCGTCCGGCCATTCGGCTCCGGAATCGATCCATTCCTTCAGCAGGTCGGCCTCCGCCGCAGTGAGGGGATCTCCCTCCTCCGGCATGTAGGGCTTCTCCCCGGGTTCCTCCGGCGTCGCGACCAGATAGAGTTCGCTGTGTAGCGCATTGCCGGGAACAACCAGGTCTTCCCCCTCGTCGAAGACGGAGGATCGCGTATCCAGCGCAACGCCTCCCTTGGCGATGTTGGCGGTATGACAGCCCAGACACTTCTTCTCCAGGATCGGTCGAATGTGTTCCGAGAAATCGACTGCGCGGCCCGACGAAAATCCGAGCAAGAAAGGGATCGCGGCTACCCACGCCCAAGAAAATCCTGTTGGACAACGGTTGGCTCGCCGGTAAATCATGATGATTGAGTCTACGCCCGGGCCTTTTGTATACAATTACGCGTATCCGCTATGTCTCTCTCCGCCTCCTCGGCCAAGCGCAAGGCCGTGTCTTCAACCGCCAAGCCCGATGTGATTCGCGGCCTGGTCGCCGGTTTGCTCGCCGGGGAGTGGCAGGACGGTGATCGAATCACGGAGGCTCAGGTCTCCGACCGGTTCGGCGTGAGCCGCACCCCCGTCCGCGAAGCGCTTCTGGAAATGCGGGGACTCGGTCTTCTCGAGCTGCGTCGAAACTGCGGCGCGGTCTTCCATGCCTTTGGTCCGGACGAATTGCGAGAGCTCTACGCGGTCCGCTGCCTCCTCGAGGTGGAGGCGACCCGCCTGGCCTCCGGACGAATCGAGCGGGACCTGCTCGACGATTTCGTGCATCGGTTCCGCCATATCCGGGAGAGTGGCGAGGCCGATCCCGGCTGGCAACACGACCGCGCCTTTCACGCCGCGATCGCCGATGCCTCGGGCAATCGAAGGTTGGCATCCGAGATCGCACGCTACGGGGAGATCATCCAGCAGGTGCGGGAGATCGTCGGAACCGGACGACTCGCCATTCACTCCACCACGGCTGATGAACACCTCGCCATCGCGGCGGCGCTTCAGGAAGGCGATTCCGAGAAAAGCGGCCGTGCGATGCGCGCTCATCTCACCCAGGCTTCCTCCTCGGCCGCCGAAGTCGTCGCCCGGATGCGCGCGGAAAGCGTTCGAAACGGACCGTAGCGGGAGGACGCGCTCTCTCACTTCGCCGGCGCCTCGTGTCCCTTCTGCCGGGAAAGCCGCAGGACATCCTCGATCGCCATCGGTGTCTCGGCCGTGATCTGCCGGGGGCCTTCGTAGTATTGCGTCTTCACGCGCTCGAACTGTGGCATCTCCGCCGTGGCGGCATCGGCCTGGGCGGCCCGTGCGATCTCGGTGAGCCGGGCCACCACGTCGGGGTGCTCCGCCGTCACATCGTGCTGTTCGCCCGGATCGGTCTCCAGGTCGAAGAGCTGCCATGCCTTCGCCGGGGCGGTCTCGGCGGTGTCGGCCGGCGCCGGATACTGCCACGGCTGGGTCTGTTCGATGGGAGCGATGATCGTCACCCCGTCCGGTCCGCGGGGATCGATCCAGGTTTCGCCCCGCACTCCACGGGGTCGGGCTCGCGGACTCGTCACGTGGAGTTTCCAGCGCCCCTGCCGCACCGCGAGAAGGTTCTGTCCGTTCCAGGTGTAGATCACCCGCCCCTCCGGTCCCTCGCCTTTCCCGGATAGCACGGGCCAGATGTCGTGCCCATCGACGGCGAGCGACTCCACCTCGATCTCCGCGAGACCACAGATCGTGGGGACGAGATCCACCGTCGCCGCCGGTTCTTCCACGACGCGACCCGCGGGAATCCTGCCGGGCCACCGAAAAATACCCGGAACGCGCACGCCCCCTTCCCAACCGGAGCCTTTCATCCCGCGGAGCCCGCCGGTGCTCCCCCCATACCAGGGACCGTTGTCCGAGGAGAACACGACGAGCGTTCGTTCCTCGAGATCGAGTCGCTCGAGCGCATCGAGGACCGTGCCGACGGACGCGTCGAGCTCACGGATCACGTCGGCGTAGAGATCATCGCGCGACTCCGGCGTGTAGTATTCCTCAGACGCCGCGAGAGGCTTGTGCGGCATGGCATGCGGGAGATACAGAAAGAAGGGCTCGTCCCGGTGCTCTTCCAGAAACGCGACCGCCTCCTCGGTGTATCGCTTCGTCAGGTAACTCTGCACCACGGGATACTCGACCGCCTGCTCGTCCCGGCAGAGCATCACCGGACGCATGTCGTTCGAATAGAGTATGCCGAAGTAGCGATCGAAACCATGTCGAGTCGGGTAGAACTCGGGCAGGTGACCGAGATGCCACTTGCCGATGATGCAGGTCGCGTAGCCCTCGTGCTGAAGGATCTCGCCCAGCGTCTTCTCGGCCGCCCGGATACCGTGGTCGCGACCGGCGTCGGGGGTCGGGTTGCTCGGAACTCCGGTCCGGTAGGGGAAGCGCCCCGTCAGAAGCGCCACCCGGGACGGCGCGCAGCTCGGCGTGGCGACGTAGAAGCTCTCGAGGCGCGCCCCTTCCGCCGCCATGCGGTCGAGGCGAGGTGTCTGCCACGACTCGTTCCCGTAGCAGGAGAGATCTCCGCATCCGAGATCGTCGGCAAAGAGGATCACCACGTTCGGCGGCTCGACGCCGCGGGCGGGCCACGGATTCACCGTAACGAGCAGCACCAGGCAGAAAAGAACACGCATCATGACCTGTCCCCTAGCGAAAAGCGGCCCTCGGGACCACGGCGCATTCACGGCATCGGAGTCCCCTCCCGCCAAACCACCCTTTGACACGAAATCCGATCACCGCTTAGCTCGCGCCAGATCCCCGGTATGAAGCCCATCGTCCAGATCTCCCTCGACCTCACCTCGATCGACGAGGCCCTCGACACCGCCGCCCTCGCCCTGCGGGCCGGGGTGGACTGGCTCGAAGCCGGAACGCCCCTCATTCTCTCCGAAGGCCTCCACGGTGTCCGGCGACTTCGAGACGCGTTCCCCGACACGCCCATCGTCGCCGACCTGAAGACGATGGACGGAGGGTATCTCGAGGCGGAGATGATGGCGAAGGCGGGTGCCACCCACGTCGTCGTCATGGCACGGGCCCACCCGGAGACGATCAAGTGCGTGGTCGAAGCGGGAAAGGACTTCGGCTGCGAGGTCATGGGCGACAACCTCGGTTGCCCCGACATGGTCGAAGGGGCTCGCTTTCTCGAGGATCTCGGTTGCGGCTATGTCATCCACCACATCGGCTACGATGAGCGGCGCGGGATCGCGGCATCCGGACAGCGCATGCCCAGCCCGCTCGACCAGCTCCGAGAAGTGGTCGACGCGGTCTCGATACCGGTCCAGGCGGTGGGTGGTCTCTCGCTTGAACAGGCGATCGCCTGCCCGCGCTACGGCGCACCGCTCGTCGTCCTCGGTGCCCCGTTGACAGTCGATGCCGACGCCTTTCGCACCGCCGACGGAGATCTCGAGGGATCGCTCCGCCTGATCTGCGAGGCCGTCCACCAGCAGGAAGTTGCGGAGTAACCTCAATCCTCCACCCCCACCCGAACACGCCATGAAGAGTCCAGCCGTCGTCAACTTCGCCCCCGATCCCGGCTCGGTCGAGATTCGAGAGGTCGAACGGCCCGGAATCGGTCCGGACGACGTCCTCGTCGAGGTCGCCAACGTCGGTGTGTGTGGAAGCGACCTGCACCAGTGGACGGCCGATCACTCCTGGCCGGTCAACTACCCCGTCATCCTCGGTCACGAGTTCGGGGGACACATTGTCGAGGTCGGGAGCGGAGTCGAGGGATGGAAGGAAGGCGATCGCATTGTCTCGGAGACCGCGGCCATCATCGACCCGGACAATCCGATGACCCGGCAGGGCCGCTACAATCTCGATACCAGCCGCAAGGGCTTCGGCTACGGAGTGGATGGCGCCATGACGCGGCACGTCCGTGTCCCCGCGCGCATTCTTCATCACGTCCCCGACCACCTGCCGTTCGAAAAGGCCTGCCTGACCGAGCCGTGCTCCGTCGCCTACAACGCCGTCGTGAAGAATGCCCGGATCGAACCCGGCGATCGAATCGTCGTGCTCGGACCGGGAACGATCGGCATCCTCTGTGCCGCCCTCGCGCGACTCTGCGGGGCCGAGGTCCTCGTCGCCGGATTACCCCAGGACGAGCTACGCCTCGCCGTGGCCCGGCAGTATGGGTGCGACACGACCACAGAGTGTCCCGATTCGTGGGCTTCCGCCCGTGACGGACTGGGATGCGACGGTGTCATCGATGCGGCGGGGGCGAGCGCGACCCTCGAGATCGCCATACGAATCGTCCGACCCGCCGGCTGGATCAGCAAAGTCGGCTGGGGTCCGCAACCGCTCGGTTTCAATCTCGATCCCCTGGTGCAGAAGAACGTCACCCTGCAGGGAAGTTTCAGCCACTACTGGACCATCTGGGAGCGCGTCATCGCCCTTCTCGCCTCCGGCCAACTCGATGTGGGACCGGTCATCGGGGGAGTGTGGCCCGTGACCGGATGGCAGGAGGCATTCGAGAGGATGCACCGCGGCGAGGTGGTGAAGAGCGTGTTGGTTCCGGGGGAGTGAAGAGAAGTGAGAAGTGAGAAGTGAGAAGTGAGAAGTGAGAAGTGAGAAG
>Ga0180430_10002741_pt1 | contig 15671 bp, 12 predicted proteins | sample SS_ome_9_FD_132999 | JGI IMG/M metagenome (GOLD analysis project Ga0180430, IMG submission 132999) | Hypersaline lake sediment archaeal communities from the Salton Sea, California, USA - SS_1_S_2 metaG | ecosystem: Environmental > Aquatic > Non-marine Saline and Alkaline > Hypersaline >... | reverse complement strand
CAGAATTTCATGCCTGGTTTGGGAATCCCCCTTTGTCACGAGGTCGAGCATCGAGGTTGCCGACGGAAAAGACGCGGCGACTGTCTGAGTCCCGCTGATAAGCGGGGCGAGTTTCGGCGCGTCTGGCTAATCCTTCAGCATCCCCTTATCCACCGCCCGCTGCAGTAACGTTTCGATATAGGCCCAGAGGTCCGGCGCCCCGTCGGCCACGATGCGGTTGCGATCTCGCACCTGGCCGCGCCGGATGCCGTTGGCCAGCCATGATTTGCCGCCGGAGTGAAAATTGTTCAGGATCGGCTGCAACCGGTCCAGGGAATTGGCCAGCAGGGACTCCGGCGTTTCCCGGGCCTCGAATTCTTCCCAGAGCGCCCGGAACCGATCGGCCAGATCCGGGGGCAGCAGTCCGAACAGGCGTTCCGCGGCACGTTCTTCCTGGTCGGCCTGATGAGCCACGGCCGCAGTGTCATAACAGAAGGTGTCCCCGGCATCGATCTCGACGATATCGTGTAGGAGCAGCATCTGAATGACCCGCCCGACGTCCAGATCCGTGCCCGGGGCGTACTCGGCCAGCACCATGGCCATCACGGCGATATGCCAGGAATGCTCGGCGGAGTTTTCCTGGCGGCTGGTGTCCGTCAGCCAGGTCTGACGCTGGACCCGCTTGAGTTTGTCCAGTTCGCGAACGAAAGTGATCTGCTGCTCGAGCCGCGCCATGCGTTTTGCCTCCGCTCCGTTCATCCGTTGAAAATACAAGGGTTGATAGCGCCTGACCCGCGGATATTTCACGCGTTTGAGGCATCCATTTACAAGGCATTCAGGAGCGCCGCTGTACGCATGCTACCGCAAGCTCCTGATAACGATGGAAATGGATGCCTCGGGATCGCCCACAGGGTGAAAATAGTGATGCGGTTCTTTCTCAAAGGCGCCGGTTACAAAGCGTTGCCATAAATTATTGTGCCAACTTTCATTTGAGGATCTGAATATATCAAAATAAATTTGCATGAAAATTTTCATGAAATGTTCAGGTTAACCTAAAGGGAGACCAAGCAAATTGCAAGCCGGATGCTCGCTGGAATCCATCAAAGAAGAGGTTTGGAAAACGGGGGAACGAAAAAGGGCGCAAGGCTCTCCTGCCCCGCGCCCGAAACCAGCAATGCAATCAGGCCGATTCTGAACGTGCCGCCGCAACGGCACGACAAAACCGTTCAACTGTCTGGCTGCCGATGCCCCCAGACCCCGAAGACCGGGTCGGAAAACAGCATCCGATCGGCGTATTTGTCGTTTTCCGGCCGCGGCCGGCCCTGGCTGGAAAAAGTCGCCAGCGAGGTGAACCGCTCGGACTGGCGGAACAGCTCCAGCACCATCCCCATGCGCTCGAAAGGATGCAGTTCTTTCCAGACGCGAATCGCCTTGGGCGGAAACCAGCGGTCGGAAAAGGTCACCACGAAAATCCCGCCGGGAGCCAGCACCCGGGCCACATCGGCAAACACCTCGAAGGGCCGGGTGAGATACTCCACGGATACCGTGCAGATGACCGCATCGAATGACGCGTCCGGATAGGGCAGAAGCGGTGTCTGGTTGAGATCGTGAACGTCGTAGGACGTCAAGCGGGCATTGGCGGCCAATTCCGCGGCATTCATGCCCAGCCCCGTCACCGAGGCGGTCGTCAAGTCCTCCGGCAGATGGGAGGTCCAGCTGCTCATGAGGTCCAGCACGCGTCCGCCCGGTGGTATCAGACGACCGTAAAGGCCGGATATGGTCGCAATGGCCTGGTCATCGATATGCTGCACCAGGCGGGGGCGGTCGTAAAACCGGCGATCGTCGTTCGGATCGTCCCGGCCGAAGGCCGGGCCGTCAAAAAAGCGGGTGGCCGAACCGTTGCAGCGGGACTGCATCCCAGGCCCGGTGAGGGTCTGTTCGATCCAGTCGTTGGCGGTACCCCCATGTTCTTCGAATTTGTCCCGCACGTCCATGATCTGCAAGTCAAGACGCAGATCGAGCCCCGCCAGGGGGTGGTTGAAATCGGCACGAATGCCGGCGTCATCCATCTCCGTGCAGCGAAAGGGATCGATGTTGCCCCGGAAGACGCCCGGCACACCGCGCAGGATGCCCCGTGGATAAAACCGCCCGTAGCTGGGCCTGAGGGGCGATCCATCCGCCCGCTGCCCTTCCACACGGCTATGGGGAACCAAGTGGCGTTGGCGTTCGTCCGGCAACGCCACGAGGTCGCCGGGGGCGAAAGACCACGATAGGGTATCGCCCGCATGAGAACCCATCAGCTCCCGGCGCAGGGATGCCGGAAACAGGTCACGCCATAAATTGACCCGCTGGGCATAGACGGCATCGGTGTGGTGTACGTCGTTTTTCTCCCAGTTTAACCGAAATTCGATACTGGCCAGACTGTCATCGTTAATTCCAATCATCATCATTCTCCAATACAAAACGGCCGGCAAAGCCACTGGCAATGTAATCATAATTTTGGGGGCGTCCAGTATGACAATTGAATTTCAGCGACCCAGTGAGAGTCATCCCCTGTGTAGTTGCGATTATAACCCGATATGATAGAAAATTCCTTTAGTATCCTCTCCGAAAAGTCGGCCCTCGCAAAATGCCGCAATGGCATGAAAACTACTTTCTATGATACCGTGTATGGCAACAAATCGTGTTTCGTAATTTTCTTAACTTGTTCCTGACAAGACAATAACTATCCGATTATTTTTAATTTGATGAATGCAAGAAGGACAGCGGTTTTTCTGCAGAAGGCACACGAGGCGTGGCATTTGCCTCAGATTTTCGGTTCTGTAAACCAGGCTCGGCTACCAGGCAAGAATAGCATGGTTCCCTATTTGGGAACTTTTATATTGACATCATTCAGGGAACACACTAAATTCTGCATGTCATCAAACGAAAGACCTTGGTTGAATTTTATCAACAACCAGGGCATCAGGATGCCAAAGGAGCTTTGGAAGCATGGTATTATGAAGCAAAACATGCTCAGTGGGCATCCCCGGCAGATATTAAAACTCAGTACAGATCTGCAAGCATTCTTAAAAATAATCGGGTCGTTTTCAATATCGCTGGTAATAAGTATCGATTGGTTGTCAGAATCAACTACGATTCGAAAACGGTATTCGTGCGTTTTATCGGAATGCACCGCGAATATGATAAAATTGATGCGGAGGTAATCTAAATGATTAACCGCCTTATAAAAAATGAAAAAGACTATGACACCGCGCTATCACGTATTGACCAACTCATGGATGCCAAATCCGGTACCGCTGAGATGGATGAGTTGGAACTGCTAACGGCGCTCGTGGAGATGTACGAAGAACGACATTTCCCGATTAGTCCGCCCGATCCCATTGATGCAATAAAATTTCGTATGGAACAGATAGGACTGGTTCAAAAGGACATGGTTCCATATATCGGTACAAAAAGTAAGGTTTCTGAAGTTTTAAATGGCAAACGCCCTCTTACCCTCTCCATGATGAGATCGTTGAACAAAAACTTAGGTATTTCCGCCGAAGTTTTGCTGAAAGAGCCTGGCGCTGATTTTCCAAACCAGATTCAAGAAATGGAGTGGGCTAGATTTCCACTTCTTGAAATGGCAAAACGCAACTGGATTCCAATGGTGGATGACATAAAGGAAAAAGCCGAAGAATTGATACGTGATTTTATTGAACAGGCTGGAGGGCTGGATACCGTTCCGAAACCATGTTTCCGTCAGGGAAAAAATGGCCGGTATAATCCCAAGATGGACTTATTTGCCCTTACCGCTTGGTGTATTCGTGTGCAATCTGTTGCCCGAAAAAATCCTTTAAAGACAAAATATGTCAAGAATTCGATAAAATTGGGAACCATGCAGGAAGTCGCACGGTTAAGTTATTTTGATAACGGCCCTTTGCTCGCAAAAGAATATCTTGAGAAACATGGCGTACATTTGATTGTGGTTCCCCATCTTCCAAAAACCTACCTTGACGGCGCTGCTATCCTGTTGCCGGATGGGACTCCGGTCATCGGTTTAACGCTTCGTTATGATAGAATTGATTATTTCTGGTTTTGTCTTTTGCATGAACTCGCCCATGTTTCAAAACATCTATCGACATCTGATCGACTTATTATAGATGACCTGGATCTTCGAGGAAAAAAAGTCGAGAAAGAAGACATCATCGAGAAAGAGGCAGATGAAATGACCCGTAATGGACTTATTCCAAAACGGATTTGGGATAAAAACCCGATTTCCGGCAAAGCATCAACAGCAGAAATATACGCCTTGGCGGAAAAATTAAAGATCCATCCTGCCATTATTGCAGGAAGAATCCGTTTCGAACAGAACAACTACAGGTTGTTATCCAGGCATGTTGGCAATAAACAGATTCGAAAACATTTTGCCGATAGCTTTAAGGCAAAGGTCTCCTGAAAACGTATTTCACTGTCTTTGTAAGTGACAGTATCATTGGCTAAAGGCACTTGGCTGGCAAAGAACATCTATGGAGCGACACTGGATTCACTCCTTCTTCGGTAGGGTCCGGCAAAAATCGGTCGCGATTTTAATGGCGCCTCTGCGTACAGCCGGATCACGCCAACCCTCGGGCGACAACATGCCCCAACCTTTCATAACCCTGCCCGTCACGTCAAAAGGCCGGAAGCGGGCATCATGGGCCATCAGCGTGTTGACAGCCTCCCCGGCACGAATGATCAGCTGATCCTGCCAGATGCCGACACAGATATTGCCGTGGGTCATGTAGACCACCCCGCCGAACATCTTCTTTTTCTGAACCCCGGCCCAGGTGCGGGTTGTCTCGTCAAGAATGGTTTCCAGATCGGCACTGTAACCCATCGTGAAGCGTCCCTTCCGTTGCCGCGTGCGAGGATCGCCGTCAATGCAGCAGCGTGCCATCCCCCGTTTCATGCAGGTTGGCCGCGTCCAGGTATTCCCGCACGCGCGTCGTGGTCGTGCTGAACATGCGCCCGCCGGTAAAAGCGGCGAAGAGATCATCGGCATCGCCGCAGACGCGGGCGAATTCCGCCCCGATCACCTCCGAGGGTTCTTTGGCCTCCGGGTGCCGCTGCAGCGCGTCCAGATAGCCGTCCAGGCGCTCTTTCAACGTCTGGAAATAATCGATATCCTGGCCGGTCATCATCTCGGTAGTTTGGGACAGGCTGCCGGAAAATTCCCGCACCGCTTGCCAGAAGAGCTCGATCAACCGCTGCTTTTCAGGCCATTCCGCAAGAAAATAGGGAATGCTCCAGCCGACGCTGATGATTTTCAAAATCTGTAGTTCGTATTCCACCGTGGCGGGTTTTACCTCCGCCTCCGCCGGCAGACGCGCCACCAGCCATTTGGTGTCTTCCCGCTCGATGGCGAAGTTGAACAGGTCTTCACCGGCTTGCTCGACGGGTGATTTGGTCGGTTCCGCAGCTGCCATCATTCTCCTTTTCCAAAATCCATACATTTGAAAAATATCAATGAAGAAACTATTTCAGAAAAGCGATAAAGATCGTTAGCGTCTCTCCGGGTATTCCACCAGAAGTGAAAAGTTTACCTCAAGCTACTTTTTCAGACCACTGACACGCTTGTCGATTTTCCTGACGTAGCCCTCGATGTCGCACTTGCGCTCCAGCCCGGAGGCGGCCATGTACCGTATTTTACCGAAGATGGACCGTTCGAACCAGGCCCGATCGTGCTTGCCGAAGACCCAGGCCACCCCGGCGTAGGAGTTAGGATCTCTTCCGTCGAGGAAGTATTTGTTGTTGAGTGACAGGGTCGTGGCAAAGGCCTCCTCCGGCGAGGCCGACCATTCCAGGATCTTTTTGCCCCAGTACATGCGCATGTAGTTGTGCATGAAGCCCGTGTAGCGCATCTCCCGCATGGCGGCGTTCCAGTAAGGATCGTGCGTAGCGGCGTTCTCGAGCGTTTCCCGGTCGTAGACGCGGGGCCGGTCATCCCCGGCATGCTCGGCCAGGGTTTTGCGGGCCCAGTCCGGCAGGCAGGCATAGCGATCGTAATCCGGCGTGTACCAGACAAAATTGAGCGCCAGTTCCCGGCGCACGATCAACTCCTCCAGGTAGGCCGCCCGGTCGATCCCCTGCCCTTCGCGGGCCTCGCGCACCTTGGCTGCCAGGTAGACCGGCGAAATGTGACCGAAGTGCAAATAGGGGCTCATGTGGGAAATGTCATCGGTCTGGGGCTGGTTGCGATGATCGTTGTAGTGCGCCAGGTGGTGCTTGATGAATCGGCGTAGATGCTTCTTGGCCTGTTTGGTGCCCCCTTTGAAAAATTTGTCTACGGGCGGCACGCTGCGGTCGATGTCCAGCCGGCGCAGGATGCGGCCCGGCTCCTTAAGGCGCAATCCGGGAATGCGCAGCCCCGCGGCGGAATGTTTGATACGCGGCGAACGCGGCAAGGTCTGGAAGCGCTCGACATGGCGCATGATCCGGGGCCGGATGGTGCGGGCCGCATACTCGGCTTTGTCAGAGACCACCGCCACCGGGACGATGGCGTCGCTTTCCACCTGCAACACACAACAATCCGCTTCCCGGGCCACCTGCTCGCGCCAGGCCCGCTGGTGACGCAGGTAGCCCACATCACAGACAATCAACGCGGCGGCGTGGCCGATGTTGAGCGCCACCTCCGGGGGGTTTCCCAATCGGACCACCATGCCGATGCCCCGTTTTTGCAGCGCCGCCGCAACGTCCTGCAGCCCCTCCAGCATGAACTGGAAGTGACGCAGATTGGCCTCGGGGTAGGCATCGGTCAGACCGAAGGCCACCATCAGGGGCAGCCCGGCCCGGTTGGCTTCACGAATGGCGACATTGAGGGCGTGATTATACTCGACACGCTGGGACTGCTGCATCCAGTAGAGGACATAGCGCCCCTTGCGGACCTCGCGGTCATTCAACCGTGTGACGCGTTCATCAACGACGGACATGCCGCTCCTCCCGGATATCGATAGCCGGCAGCTTTCTCTTCCCGTTCAGGGTTTGGTGGCCAAATTCTCCATGGCTCGTCGCAGCTCCAGCCATTCGTGCAGTTCCGCGGCGGTTTGGGACAGCTGGTAGCGGCCGTCGGCAAACACCCCGTAATCGCCGCCGCCGGCCATGGCGGAGGCAAACCGCACCGTGTTGGCATAGAACAGCCAGGCATCGCTCCATTTGCGTTCCACGGCCTCGTCGAAAGGATTCTCGCCCTGACTCAGCCCCCGGGCGTACCCGCGCATCCAGCCTTCGTTCATGATATCGGTAAGGGTCAGGGTCGTGGCATTGGTCTGGCGAATCGTGTTGCCATAGCGCTGCCAGTGGCCCTGCACCCAGGAGGTGTCGTGGCAGGCCAGGCAGGTGGCCTGCATGGTGCGGGTGTGGGCATCCTGTTCGTCTTCGGACAGCAGGAACTCACTGGCCATGCCGCCGTTGAAATCCGTAGGCAGCGGCAGGTCGTCCTTGTTGCGAATGATGGTGGTATCGGGCGACTTGGGCTGGGGATGGGCATAGATCAGCCCGAAAATGCGCCAGGACAAGCGGTCCTTCATTTCGTGGGTGCGCTCGTTGATGATTTCGCCATCGGTATTGGTCAACAGACTGACGTGGCAAACCGCGCAGGTGGGGGCCGTAAAGTCCTTGCCAATGGTCCAGGGCGTCTTCGCGAAATCCCACTCCTGGTGTTTGGAGGAATAGATATTGCCGTGTTTGCTGGAGAGATAGACCTTGTAGGCCGGGACGTCCGGTCCGACATGGCATTCTTTGCAGGTATGGGGCTTGCGGGCGATCTCCATGGAAAAGGTATGCCGGGGATGGCAGGCCGTACAGGCTCCCTTGCTGCCGTCCAGGTTGATGCGGCCAACCCCCTGGTTGGGCCAGCCGGCGATCACGGGAAACTCCAGTTCACCGGCGTCCGTGTCCCGCACCTCGGTCTCGGTGACCTTGAGGACGGTGCCGTGGCAGTAGTAACAGGCATCGGCCTTGGTATCCGCGTTTTCGGCGGCGACTTTGAGCTTGCCGTGTTCCAGCGACGGCGTCCCCAGGATAGAACGCTGGAGCTGCTGATAAACCGTATTGTCGGCGAGATTGGCATAGGCATGCGACATGATGTTGCGTGTGTACTGGTCGGCCTCGGTGGCGTGGCAGGTGCGGCAATCGTCCGGACTGACCACCACATGCACGTTGTAACCGTTGTGTTCAAACGTATCGGCATGGGCATCCGGCCGCAGGGTGTGGCATTCGGCGCAGCCCACGGCCACCCCCTGCAATGCCTCGGGCACATCCGTACTGGACACCTTGCGGGCCGGATCCGCAACCGCCATGGCCGCTTGGGGGGTCATGGCCGCATGACGGCCGGTGCGCCAGCCCTCCACAATGCCGGGGTGAAAAATGGCATGGCAATCAAGGCATTCCTGGGTGGCATCACTCACCGGGGCTTCCTGACACCACGCAGCACTGCTCATCAGTGCCCACACGACAGCGGTCGTCACAATCCAACGCTTCATCAAGGCAGTCTCCTGTTCGTCAGGGGTGATTAAAGGACTTCGGTTAACGTGCTGTGCGAGAGCATGATACCGAAAATGGCAAATTTCGTCCAGTCTGCGCTGCACCCACATGGTAATCAAAGCCGGCACACCACCGGATCCTCGACCGTGATCTTGTGCGGGCCGTCCACCACCCGCTTGCCGGAAAGCTGGGCCACACGCCTGAGCATCCCCTCGAAGAGCCATTGATGGGCCGGGAGCAGGGCGTACCAGTAGGCAATACCGGCCAGGCCACGGGGCAGAAAACGGGCCACCATATCCACGGCAACCCGGCGGGGGCCCTCGGGCTGGAGGGTAAATTCGAGCAGGGCATCGCCGGGGGCTTTCATTTCCGCCAGCAGCAGCAGCCGCCGGGGCGGCTCGACCGCCACTACCCGCCAGAAATCGAGGCCGTCGCCCACCCGTAAATCCACTGGATGCCGCCGGCCCCGGCGCAGTCCCGGACCGCCCACGGCCCGGTCCATCATGCCCCGCAAGCGCCACAGGGGCTGGGCAAAATACCAGCCATTGCGGCCGCCGATCCGCTGGACAGTCTGCCAGACCTCCTCCGCGGAGGCTTCCAGAACAATGCGATGACCGCCGCGCATGACCGTCCCGCCCGCATAATCGGCATCACCACAGGTGGTCCATTCCGGCGGCAGCACGCCCCCGCCGTCGAACCAGCAGGTATCCACCTGCTCCTGTCGCAGTCGCTCCAGCGCCATGCGAATGGTGTCGCGGCTTCCAACCAGCGTCACCGGCACCATGTCATGAATGCGATTGTCGCCGCACACCACCGGGATGCTCAGCCCCTCGGCGAGAGGCTGGGCAATGGAGGACGGTACCGGCGTGACCAGATGAACCCACTTGGCGCTCAGCCAGGGCGTCAGTACCGGCACTGGGAAAATGATCCGTTTCCGCAGCCCGGCCTCCTCCGCGTACAGATGAATCAGGTCGCGATAGGTCACCACGTCCGGGCCGCCAATGTCGAGGGTCTGCCCAATGGTGGCGGGCGCGGACAAACAGCCGGCAAGGTAGTCCAGCACGTTGCGGATCGCGATCGGCTGGCAGGGGGTCTGAACCCAGCGCGGGGTAATCATGACGGGCAGGCGGTCCACCAGGTAACGCAGCATTTCAAATGACGCACTGCCGGAGCCAAGAATCATGGCGGCCCTTAGATTCGTCACCGGCACCGCCCCGGCCTGGAGGATCTGCTCAACTTCGTGGCGGGACTTGAGGTGTTTGCTCAGCGCTTCGTGGCTTTTCTCCCCCAGGCCGCCCAGGTAGATGATGCGCGTCAGGTTGTTTTCCTCGGCGGCCGCCACCATGTTGGCGGCGGCGGTGCGGTCCGCCGATGCAAATTGCCCCTTCTGGGCATTCATGGAATGGATCAAAAAATAGGCCACCCCGCAGCCCTGTGCCGCCGCGACGAAGGCTTCCCGATCCAGGGCATCCCCGGCCACGATCTCAAGGGCCGGATGCCGGCCCCATGGACGGCAGTATAGGCGTTCGGGCGATCTTGCCATGGCCCGCACCCGATACCCGGCCTCCAGCAGCCGCGGGATCAGCCGCCCCCCCACATAACCGGTGCCACCCGTCATCAGAATCGGTTTGTCTTCCATTGTGCTTCCTATCTGCCCCTCTGCCAGTTACATCCGAATAGGGCTCCATCTCAAAGTAGGATTAGGGTTCATGGCAAGGCACGAATCGGCGAAAAAGCGAAGCATACAAGCAGGTATGGGAGCATTTTGAGCTGATTCGTAACACAGCCATGGGCGCTTAGACTGCTTTGGAATGGATTCTATACGTGATTATGCAGCTGCAACTCCACGGGATGCGGATTCAAATAGGTCTGCTGGCGCAAGTAGGGCTGATCGTATTTGCGCACGAAATGGCGAAACAGGGTCAGCGGCACCACCAGCGGTATCAGCTGCCGGTGGTAGCGATCGATGACCTCGAGCAGCTCCTGCTTTTCGTCCGCCGACAAATCCTTTTTGAAATACCCCAGCATGTGCTGCAGCACGTTGACGTTCTTGCGTGTGGTGGTTTTCAGCCGCAGGGCTTCCAGAAGCTGTTCTTCATATTCACGATAAAGCGGTCGACACGCTTTGGCCTTACCGTCCGCCACAAGTTTTCCCATGACTTTCAGGTGTTTGGGGCTGTGGGCCATCAGCAGGAGCTTGTTGCGGGAGTGGAAATCCACCACGTTGCCCACACAGGAACGCCGCGCACGGGTTTCGCGCCAGCGCTTCAGGGTAAAGACCTGCTCGATGAAATTCTCCCGGATGGCCGGATTGTGCAGGCGTCCGTCGTCTTCCACCGGTATCAGGGGAAACTGATCCATGAAGGCCCGGGCAAAAATACCCACCCCTTTCTTCTCGGGATGGCCCTTGGCGTTGTAGACTTTCACCCGCACCATGCCGCTGCTGGGGGAGTCGCATTTGAAAACGAACCCGCAAAGATCCTCCCGGGCCAAATCCTTCAGGCGCCCGCGGGCCCATTGCTGCATGGCATCCGTGTGGTCGACCTTGGTCTTGGTCGTGATCAGACGGGGATGGTCGGCATCCCCCACCAGGCGAAGCGTTTCCCGCGGGATGCCCAGGCCCACCTCCACTTCCGGGCAGACCGGCACCCATTCCACGAACTGACCCAGCGTCTCCACGAGATAGCGATCGCGCTGGTGCCCCCCGTTCCAGCGCACGTTGTTGCCCAACAGACAGGAGCTGATTCCCAGCTTGATTTTCTCTTCCATAACCCCTCCCCCCAATGTGCACATTCATGGATGCCGCCGTCGGCATTCCATTCTTCAGGCGTTTGCGGGCCTGATGATAACAATGCCCAGATAACCGTCCACCGTCACATGGTCGCCGGAGCGGATAAACTGCAGCGCTTCCGGCACGCCGGTGACACAGGGCAGACCGTATTCCCGCGCAATGATGGCGCCATGGATCAGCATGCCGCCCCGGCGCTCCACCACCGCGGCCGCAAGCGGCACCACAAAGGTCATATTCGGATCCACCGCATCACAAATTAAAATCTCTCCCGATTGGAAGGCCTTGAGATCCTGCGGTGTGGCCGCCACCCGCGCCCGACCCCGTGCCAGGCCGGGGCCTGCCGGCTGCCCGACCAACTGGCGGGCTTGCAGACCGGATCCGTGCGCGGCCTTTTTCGCAGTCTCTGTCGGCGTCGCCTTGGCCGGCGGCATCAGTGACAGGGCCTCCCGCAAGGCCGCCGCGTCTTCGGCGGTCGCGTCGTTTTCAAGTCGGGCGGCAGCCTCCCGCACCGCCCGACGGGCCTGTGCTTCGATGCGGCCCAGATGAATGTTGTCGTCATCCCGCAGTCGATAGCTGGAGCGGGCCAGATCCAACAGCGATCGGGCCCAGTCGCGTTCCTCCGGTGCAAAGGCGTCGATAAACCGGCGCACCAGGGCCTCGTGATCCACTGTCCGGCGCGCCGGGGATTGCCCCGGGCGGGCCGCCAGTTCGAGGATCAAACGCACCAGCGTACTCTCCGCGAGAGCCCCCTCAAAGTCCCCGGTAATCCCCGAGGAAAGGGTTCCGTATTGCGCCACAAACGTATCCAGAGAGGACCGCAAGGTTGCCGGCAGGTTGTCCATCCGGCCACGGCGAAGATCGTCGGCCGCACCGGGCACATCGCGCACGCCGGCGGCCAGCGCCTCCAGCTGTCGATTCCGTTCAAGGCTGGCCATGGGCGTATCGGTCAACAAATCGGCAAACTCGTATGGATTCTCAGGCTTGATCGTGTCGTTGTAGATCTGGCCGAAAAGGCGCGCCCCATGAGCATAAGGAATGAAGTCGGCCCAGTAGACATTGCTCCAGTGCTGGTTGCGGTCGACCCGCCGGCGCACTTCCACCGCCAGTTTGGCATCCGAAAAGGACGCCAAATCGACGGCCGCCAGTTCCTCGGCCTCACGAATCATGGCCGGAATCAGGTCACCCTCGATTTTCGCCTGCAACTGTCGCAGGTTTTCGTAACTGCGCCGCAGACTGAGATACCAGCCCCGCTTGTCATCCTCGGACGCCGCCGTGGTCGTGACAGGCCGAGCCTGCAACACGGTGATCTCGCCGTCTACAATGGTCCACTCCACGTCCTGCGGGCTGCCGAACAGGGTTTCGATCCGGCGGGCAAGCGCAGACACAACTTCAATCGTGTTTGACGTCAGGCCCTGGGACGCATCGTCTGAAAGGGCGGCAACGCGAACACCCTGGTCCGCCGGCACGACGCTTTGGGATCGATCCGCCGCCGTGTGGGAGACAATGGCATGGGTTTCCCGGTCCAGGATCCAGCGCTCCGGCGCCACGAGGCCGTCCACCAGCCCCTGGTTCAGCCCGGGTACGGCTTCGACGACGCTCTGGTCGGCATGCATGGGGCTGACCGTAAACGCCACGCCGGAATGGTCACCAACGATCAAGGCCTGGACGAGTACGGCCATGGCGCTGGATTCCGGTGTCAATCCCAGTTCCTGCCGGTATAGCAGCGCGCCGTCGGACCACAGCGACGCCCAGACCCGGCGGAGATGATCAAGGATGGCGGCATGCCCGCGCACATTGACATAGGATTCATGAATGCCGGCAAAAGAGGCCCCGGCGCTGTCTTCCTGGGGAGCGGACGAGCGAATGACAGCCGGCCGATCGGCAAACGGCGGCGCCAGCGTTTGCTGCAGCGCCTGATCGAGATCGATCGGCAAGGGATGATTCAGAAACATGCTGCGAATGCGCAGGGCGGCATCCCAGATTTCCTCCCAGCGCATGTCCGCAAAGGGTTTGCGATTCAGCTCAAGAAGGATTTTCTCCTGCAGCCCGTTGGCCTCCACAAAGTGCTGATAAGCGCCGGTGGTGACCACCATCGTGAAGGGGACCTGGAAACCTGCGCGGTCCAGCCGGGCCAGGGCGCAGCCTTTGCCGCCCGCCAGGGCAATGTCATCCGGCTGTATCGCGGCCAGCGGCAGGATCAGCTTATCGTCCGACATGATATTCCATGACTTTCTGGAAACGATTGACAAGGTAATAGACGTCTACCGCCAATCGCAAAACCGCTGTCGAGGGCGCTTGGACAAACGTGGCCATATGCGGATGTTTCAGGATATAGCGCGCCACCGCTTCTTCTTGCGCGGCGCCGGACAGTTCCGTCGTTACGCCGAGAGCCGTCACGGCCATGGCCGCGTAGATATCCGATTTGACGTTACCGCTGTTGTCCACCAGCATGGCCGCACGCGCCTGGTGGGACAAATTGGCGAATTTCCGTGTGGCCCGGGAGGTGGCGAAAATCATCCCGGACAGATCCGGATCGGCATCGAACGCCACCAGGCTGGCATAGGGGTGGCCTTCCGCGCTGCAGGTGGACAGGGTTGCCAGGCGCTGCCCGGAAAGCAGCGTCGCGATGTGGCGACGAACCGTTTCTTGTGCGTCCAACGTTTCTCCTTCATTGGAATTCATGGGTTGCTATGCCGGCGAACCGCCCGCGTCAGGCCGCTGCCGTTTACGACTATAGCGAACCCCGGCCCCGTCAGCAACCATAAGTTCCCGTCGGAGGGGAGGGATTCACGCGAAACCGATCGCCGGAAACCCGCCCGCGGCCTGCCGCGCCGCAACCGGCGCCATACCCGCAATCCGGTCATAGAGCTGCCGGCAATCATCGACACTCAGCCGGTTGACATACTGGATCACAGACAGATCGTCACGGGCATCCGGGTAGCCGTCATCGTCCGCTGCCATTTCTTCTTTGACGGACAACTGGTTGTAAACCAGGCTGCGCGCGGCCAGAAGATGCTGGCGTTCGATGGTCGGAGGACGATTAAAGATCAACATCAGGGTCAGGAGATCGCCCGGATTGTAGAGATGACTATGATGGCCTGCCGCCCGGTAGAGGTCGCCAAGCAGATACAAGGGCCGGATGGCGGATGACGGAGACAACTGCCGCCGCAGCTCGCGCAACAGGCGCAGATGCAAGTATCCCGCTTCGACATAAACCCTGCCGCCGCAATCGGCAACCAAACGCGCCACGGATTGCGCGCGAAGGCGGTCCCGTAGTACAAAACGCGCCGCATCCGCCGCGGCAAAGGCACATGCCGTTTCGATCATGCGGTCGAAATCGCCGTCCGCAGCCGCGCTGTAAAAGGTCAGCAGGCGCCTGGTGGCGTCGCGTTCGGCCCGGTAGACCGGCCACAACTGTTTATCATGCGTCAGCTCCGGGGGGCGCCGCCCATCCCCGAAAAGCGTGTGGATCCAAATCAAACGGGTCATGAAGGGTTCACAGGGATGGATCCGTTTGCCATCGTTTTTCAACCGCTGCAGCATCCGGCAGGCGGCCGCGGCAAACGCCGGGAATTCATAGTCTGCCGTCAGCAGGTAGTCATCGACAGGCAGCGTGCCCGCCAACATCCGGCTGAATTCAGGCGTTGGCGGCTCCTCGATCACGATATGGTCGTGTTCGGCCATGACCCGCTCCGCCAGGGGCAGGGTTTCGGGGCGGTGGGAGGAAAAACCGATCGTAAGGGTCATGGTCATGGATGCAGGTCCGCAGAGCGTTGCTGGAGATGGGCGATAGAAAGATGTCGCTTCTCCTGTTGCGTTAGAAAAGCGGCCCCAAGAAATAAGGCGTCAGGGATTCAACGCGATGTCATGCCAAGCACTTCACTTGAACCCTTGAGTCCTTGAATCCCCGCCTCCTGAAGATTACCATAACGTTTTTGAAGATGAACCTTATCGACTAATGTAGTGTCTTTTCAGTCACCGGCAAGGTTTGCGGACACGGCCGTCGCCGAAAGGATGCTCGCTATCGTCGTGGCGGGGTTTCGCGGTTGGTCAGATAGACACCGGAAAGCACCATGGCGGCCCCGATAAGCAGCGAGAAACTCAGGGGTTCATGCAGAATAAAAAAGCTGAAGATGATCGCGCTGATGGGAACGAAGTTGATGAACACGCCCGCTTTCATGGGGCCAATCCGCTGAATGCCCTGGTAGTACCAGACGAAGCCCAGCACCGTTCCGAAAAACCCCAGGTAGAAGAGCGCTCCCCAATCGACCAAGGTGTAGGACGGCCAGGCCGTCAAGATCCCTTCCTGCCAGGCCGGCACGGCCAGGCAGACCGCGCCGCTCAGCGCCGCGTAAAGCACTGATGCCAGAGGCGAGAGCTCTGCCAACAGCAATTT
>Ga0180430_10002740_pt1 | contig 15673 bp, 20 predicted proteins | sample SS_ome_9_FD_132999 | JGI IMG/M metagenome (GOLD analysis project Ga0180430, IMG submission 132999) | Hypersaline lake sediment archaeal communities from the Salton Sea, California, USA - SS_1_S_2 metaG | ecosystem: Environmental > Aquatic > Non-marine Saline and Alkaline > Hypersaline >... | reverse complement strand
TATGGTGCCCAGAGACAGAATCGAACTGCCGACACGAGGATTTTCAGTCCTCTGCTCTACCGACTGAGCTATCTGGGCCTTGTGAGGTATGATTTCTCAGAGCGGCGTATTAAAGCTGTTGTTACCTTATTAGTCAAGTCCGCTTATTCAGGCGCTACGAAATCTGGTGGCGGCTCGGAACCTTCGCCAAAGAAAAACTTCTCCATTTCTGTTTCAAGAAACTGGCGACTTTTCGGGTCTATCGGGCTCAAGCGATGTTCATTAAGCAGCATGGTCTGAAATTTGAGCCATTCCTGCCAGCCTTCTTTGGACACATTTTCAAAAATTTTCTGCCCGAGCTCACCTGGATAAGTCGGGCGATCCAGGCCTTCAGCCTCTTTTTGCAATTTAACGCAATGTACCATTCGAGTCACAAAGTTCTCCTTGTTTAATCTGTCTCTTGCAGTAGTTTGCTCACAGGAGCAGCAAGCCCTAACTGTTCTTTACTGCCCTGTTTATACCAGAGAGATTCATTATCAGCCATAAAGTCATTTTCATAACCATTAAAGTGACAGGTGAATGGAAAAATATCCAGATGATAATGACTGAAAGTATGCCGGCGCATGGGCAACGGTTGCGAATGGCTGATAATAATTCCCAGTTGTGTTTTTGCCTCTGAATATAGCTTTGAATGCTCTATTCCGTTCAATTCCGGCAAGCTCCATAATCCTCCCCAGATGCCTGCAGGAGGACGCTTATGCAGCAAAATCGCGCCTTCTTCATTTTTGATTAACAGCATCAACGTCTCTTTTACCGGCAAACTCTTTTGGGATTTTTTACCAGGATAATTTATCCAGCCGGCATGCCTGTAAGAACCACACTGATCCTTCAACGGACAAAGGTCACATTGCGGTGAACTACGTGTGCACACCATGGATCCGAGGTCCATCATGGCCTGATTGAAATCTGCCGTTTGCTGCCTGGGTGTGACTTTTTCGGAAAATTGCCACAACTGTTTTAATACCGACGCTTTACCAGGCCAGCCTTCCACTTCAAAACAGCGTGCCAGCACACGTTTTACATTGCCATCAAGGATAGGAAAATACAGCCCCATGGAAAGCGACAGAATAGCTCCGGCTGTTGAACGACCAATACCTGGCAGCTTTTTGAGCTCATCAATTTCTGCTGGAAATTCTCCCTGATACTGACTGACGATAATTTTTGCCGTTGTATGCAGATTTCGTGCTCTGGCGTAATACCCGAGCCCGGACCAGTGGTGCAGCACCTCATCAATATCGGCCTCAGCCAGTCGCTGTATCGTCGGAAAGCTGTCTACGAACTTTTCATAATAGGGTATGACGGTTTTAACCTGGGTCTGCTGCAGCATAATTTCAGAGACCCACACGCGATAAGGCGTTACCTGCTGCTGCCAGGGCAAATTCTTCCTGCCATACCTGTTGCCCCAGGCCAGTACTTTTTGTGAAAAACTATCAGCCATGAATTACATTCAAAACTCTAAATTTCATTACAGGATGCCATCAAATACGGGTAGAATACAGTCATGAATATTCAGTTAAATGGCCAGCCTCAAGAAGTCGCTGACAACATCACCATCACTGCCCTGCTGGAATCGATGGAACTGTATGGCAGGCGTATTGCTGTGGAAGTTAACGAAGAACTAGTAACCCGTGGCCAGTTCGCCTCACATCAACTGCAGGAAGGAGATGTGATTGAAATCGTTCAGGCTATAGGTGGGGGCTAAAAAACCATGACAGACACTCTAAAAATAGCCGGCAAAGAATACAACTCACGCTTGCTGGTCGGTACCGGCAAATACAAGGATATGGATGAAACCCAGCAGGCCATTGAAACCAGCGGTGCCGAAATCATTACCATTGCCGTACGACGCACCAACATGGGTCAGGATGCGAATGAACCCAATATCCTGGATATTCTGCCTCCAGACAAGTACACCATTCTTCCCAATACCGCAGGTTGCTACGATGTAAAGACGGCGGTGCGCACGCTTAAGCTGGCACGTGAACTCCTGGATGGCCACAACCTCTGCAAACTGGAAGTTCTGGGTGATGAAAAGACCCTGTTCCCGGATGTCATGCAGACACTCAAAGCCGCCGAAGAACTAGTCAAGGATGGCTTCGATATCATGGTGTATACCAATGATGACCCTATCATGGCGCGTGAATTTGAACAGATGGGCTGTGTTGCCGTAATGCCTCTGGCCGCACCGATCGGTTCCGGTCTCGGAATTCGCAACAAGCTCAATATCATGACCATTGTTGAAAACGCCAACGTTCCTGTTCTGGTGGATGCCGGCGTGGGTACAGCTTCTGATGCGGCGCAGGCGATGGAACTGGGCTGTGACGGTGTACTCATGAATACAGCAATTGCTGCAGCGCAAAAACCGGTAATGATGGCTTCTGCCATGAAAAAAGCCATACAGGCAGGTCGCGAAGCGTTTCTTGCCGGACGTATGCCTGCCAAGCGGTTTGCCTCAGCTTCGTCACCTGTAGACGGTCTATTCTTTACCTGAGTTGAGATGAACGCTACGGCCGAGCCGCAACCAGGCAAACGACTGCGTGAGATCAAAAGTTTTGTGTTACGCCAGGGGCGCCTGACGCCCGGTCAACAAAAAGCCTTCGACACACTCTGGCCACTTTATGGCATCAATTACGAAAAACAGCAGCTGGACCTGAAAGCCATATTTTCAAACGATCATCCCGTGGTGCTTGAAATCGGTTTTGGCAATGGCGATTCACTGGCTCAAATGGCCATTGATCAACCTGATATCAACTTTCTGGGTATCGAGGTTCATCGCCCGGGAGTCGGACATCTGCTGCTACAGATCGAAAAACACAAGCTCAGCAACCTGCGCATCATCAGCCATGATGCTGTTGAAGTTATCAGAGATTGTCTGCCAGATAACTCGCTAGAGGGAGTGCAGCTTTTTTTTCCTGACCCCTGGCATAAAAAACGCCATCATAAACGCCGTATTGTACAGGCAACATTTCTCGACCTGATTTCTCGAGCTGTCAGGCCCGGTGGTTTTTTTCATGCGGCTACCGACTGGGAAAACTATGCTGAACATATATGCGGCGTCATAAGCTCTCATAAGCTGTTTGAAAACACCTCTGCTGCCGGTTATATCAAGCGACCAGCTTCCAGGCCTCTGACCAAATTTGAACAACGCGGCCAAAAGCTCGGTCATGGGGTCTGGGACATCATGGCTATCAATCATAAGTAAGCTGTTATCGTGATCAGTGTAAAAAACCTTCATTCTGCACTTTTCACTGCTGTTAGTTTTCGGGCAGAGCCCGGGCAGTGCATCTGTATTCATGGCGAATCCGGCACTGGAAAAACCTTGCTGTTACGTGCAATCGCCGACCTCGATCCTAATGAAGGAGCAATTGAGCTTGATAACTGTACCCGTGACAGTATCAGTCCTGAACAGTGGCGTAGACAGGTCACCTATCTGCCGGCGGAAAGCTTCTGGTGGAATGCAACGGTTGCCGAACATTTTGAGCACAATGACACTGACTGGTCAGAACTCGGACTTCCACAACAGATAGCCGACTGGCAGGTCTCCCGCCTCTCCAGTGGTGAGCGTCAACGCCTTGCACTGTTAAGGGCGCTGGATCACCAGCCGCAAGTCCTGTTGCTGGATGAGGTTACAGCCAATCTGGATGAAGACAACACGCTGAAAGTAGAAGCGCTGATTAAATCCCGTCTGGAACAGGGACTTATAGTAATCTGGGTTTCGCATGACAGGGCACAACGTGAACGCATGGCCGATCTGTCGTTTCTTATTGATGACAATGGATTTCACAAGGTAGCCTGATGGAACTGATCAGCTTGTCAGTACTGGATCTTTCACTGGCTGCCTGCCTGATCGTATTACTGGCGATTCTTTCCTGGCGTTTGCAGCTTGGGCTGCAGAAAACCCTCATAATTGCGGCGTCACGCAGTGTGATTCAGCTTACGCTGCTGGGACTGGTACTAAAACAGTTGTTCAACCAGTCCTCACTGCCTTTGATCGCTCTTATTTCTCTGATCATGCTGACGGTAGCCGGTTACGAAGTCATGGCACGCCAGGGCAGAAAATTCAGTGGCTGGTGGGGCATGGGTATTGGCACCAGCTCCATGTTTCTTTCATCATTCAGTATTACCCTGCTGACGCTGTTTACCATTATCAATGTTGAGCCCTGGTATACCCCCCAGTACCTGATTCCTTTGCTCGGTATGTTACTGGGCAATACCATGAACGGCATCGCCGTTTCATTAAACTACCTGACAACCACCGCTGATGCGCAGAAAGGCCAGATAGAAGCACGTTTGATTCAGGGGCATACCTGGCAGGAAGCAATTACCAATATTCGCCGTGAAGCCCTGAAATCTGGCCTGATACCGATCATCAACTCGATGACCACAGCTGGAATCGTCAGCCTACCGGGGATGATGACAGGCCAGATACTGGCTGGCAGCCCTCCAATGGAAGCCGCCAAGTACCAATTACTGATTCTGTTTATGATTGCAGCCGGTACTGGACTTGGCAGCCTCGCCGCTGTCTGGATAGGTTCCGCCCGGTTATTTGATGACAGACAGAGGTTAAGACTGGACCGCTTAAAGTCCGCACAGTGAGCAAATCAGGATTGTTCGGGCTGCTTGTATTTATTCATGCGGAACAATTTAATAAAGAGTAATACCCACGGAGTGGCATGCATCAGTAAATCAAAAATATCGATAGGCTTTGTTAGGGTACCATCAGCCAGCATTTTCAGTTTTTCCCAGATATGAGGCTCGGGCACAAAGGGCGCAAGCCCCAACAACAGTGAGGCGAGGATAAAAAAACGGAGATCTGTGCGGTCGATAAAATTCATGCGTGCATTCTAATCCAAATAGGGGCAGAGTAAAAACCTGCTAATTTTACGGACAGCTTATGTCAACTTTTCTGATCATACTCACACTTATTGCCATAGCCTGGTTCTGGCTGGACAGTTCACGCGCACGCGAACTGGCCGTAGGCATCTGCAAGCAGGCAAGTGAAAAATACGGGGTACAATTTCTCGATGAATCAGTGGTATTAAAAAGCCTGGGCATACGCTGGCCCAGTGAAGGTCTCAGGCTGAGAAGGGTTTATTCTTTTGACTTCAGCCGCGATGGCGTCGAACGCCTGAATGGAAACCTGGCGCTTGTCGGCATCAACCTCGAGTACCTGGATTTTGACTTTTCCATTATTGATGTGAACCAGTCTTCAACCAAAAAGGCTGGCGATGTGATTCCGATCAATAAAAACTACAAAAACTAATCGACTCTAACCAATGATGGGTGAAGAGATTTTTTTCTTGGTCAAGGCACAAAATAATTTTTAACTCAGGATGAGGAAAAAAGAATTCGCCCCAAACTACTTAACCACCTTCAGTGCTGGCCTGCCTTTGGGAGGGGGCGTTGGATCAGTATCATCCGGATCATCTTCAGCCTCCGCTCCTTCGAGTTCATCCGGAAACAACATACCCCTGCCATTCTCCCGCGCATAGATGCCCAGCACAGCCAGAGGAGGAATCACGACATCAGTTTCTTTGCCGCCAAAACGTGCATTAAAACTGATGATTTCATTGGTCATTTCAAGATTCATGACCGCTGACGGGTTGATATTAAGGACGATGCGCCCTTCCTCAACAAACTGGCGCGGCACAATGACATTTTCATAGTCAGCATCGACCAGCAGATGTGGCGTCAGGTCATTATCCAGCAACCACTCATACAGGGCACGAATTAGGTACGGACGATTGGAAGTCATGATTCCTGTCTGCCTGACTACGGGTATCAGGGGCGCATTTCCCGTTCTTCTTCACTCAGGCTCTGCTGGAAGGCTTCCCTTTCGAATAAGCGGTTCGCGTATTTATCTACGTCCTTGGCAGCAGCTGGTGACAACTCAATGCCCAGCATTGGCAGCCTCCATAGTAACGGTGCAATACTGGCATCAACGACCGAGAAATTTTCACTCATGAAAAAGTCCATGGCCTTGAACACCGGTACGGTGGTGATCAGGCTTTCACGCAATTCCTTTCTAGCCGCTGCCGCCCCTTTACCGCCTTTGAGAATCGTTTCTACCTTACTGTACCAGTCGGTATCCACGCGATGCAGGTATAAGCGCGATGCCGCGCGATTGACAGGATCAACTGGCAGCAATGGCGGGTGCGGAAAACGTTCATCCAGATATTCCATGATGATTCTTGAATCATAGAGCGTCAGGTCACGGTCAAGGATGGTAGGCAAGGTACCATAAGGATTCATCTCGACAACGTCTTCCGGCAAATCCAGCGGATCAGCATCGATGATATCAACAGTGACATTTTTTTCTGCCAGTACAAAACGCACTCGATGACAATGAATGCTGCTCGGATCCGAGTACAAAGTCATAACTGATCGTTTATTTGCCACAACTGCCATTGATTACTCCTGCCTGAATATTTAGATCGGTAAAACGAAAAAGGCGTACAGTATACCAGATAACTGTACGCCTTGGTTGGATGAAGACCCGACTGGTACTAGTGGATGTCTTTCCAGTATTCCTTCTTCAGCATGTATGCCAGAACAAAAAGAATTACCAGGAAGCCAATGACCCACATTCCCAGACGCTGGCGTTCCAGTTTCATTGGTTCAGAAGCCCAAACCATGAAGTTGGTCAGATCACGAGCCATGGCATCATATTCTTCGGGAGACATGGAACCGGCCTTAACCTGTTCAAAGCTTTCGAAAACTTTATGCTCATTGCCGTCAGCATCCGTTTCTACCTTGAAGTTGGCTTTCTGCAGACCCTGTAATTCAACCAGTACATGCGGCATACCAACGTCAGGAAAGACGGTGTTGTTGACGCCAGATGGTTTGGAATCATCCAGGTAGAAGCTTTTCAGGTAAGTGTAGATCCAGTCACCACTGTGCCTGATACGAGCCGTCAGGGTCAAGTCAGGTACTGCAGTACCAAACCAGCGTGCCGCATCGTCAGGATCCATTGAGCTGATCATCTGGCTACCAATTTTCTTGGTTTCGGTGAACATGAAGTTGTCTTTAACTTCCTGCTCGGTCAGGCCAGCTGCCTCAGCCACTTTTTCGTAACGGATGTACTGAGCAGAATGACAGCCCATGCAGTAATTGACAAAGTACTTGGCACCGCGCTGCAAAGACTCCTGGTCAGACAGGTCGTTATTGGCCTCGAGCAGTGGCACACTTGGACCACCAGCTGCCATGCCCAGGGCAGGCAGAACAGAAAGCAAAACAATAGCGATTAATTTTTTCATCCTGTTACCCTCTCAGGTTCTGGTTTGGTCTTGTCCATCTTGCTGTACCAGGGCATCAGCAGGAAGAACGCGAAGTAGAGTGCTGTAAATATCTGCGCCAACAGCGTCAGGATAGGAGACGCAGGTTTCAGACCCAGGTAAGCCAGTACAACGAAAGTAACGGCAAACAGAGCCAGAGCCGCTTTGAAGATTGGACCTTTGTAGCGGATGGATTTTACCGGACTCTTGTCCAGCCATGGCAGGAAGAACATCACAATAATCGCAGCAAACATCACAACAACACCGGGAAACTGAGAGCCGAACATTGGAGGCACGGCACGCAGCATGGCGTAGAATGGTGTGAAGTACCAGACCGGCGCAATGTGGTCAGGTGTCTTCAGTGGGTTTGCAGGCTCAAAGTTTGGAGCTTCCAGGAACAGGCCGAAGAAGTCCGGTGCAAAGAACACCACGCCCAGGAAGATAATCAGGAAACCAACCACACCGACGATATCCTTGACGGTGTAGTAAGGATGGAAAGGTATACCATCTTTTGGAATACCATTTTCATCCTTGTTCTTCTTGATTTCTACGCCATCAGGGTTGTTGGAACCCACTTTGTGTAAAGCAACAATATGCAGGAACACAAGACCGACCAGCACAAATGGCAACAGGAAGTGGAATGCAAAGAAACGGTTCAGGGTAGCATCCGAGATCACGTAGTCACCGCGAATCCATATTGACAGCTCTTCACCAACAAAAGGCACGGCAGCAAACAGGTTAACAATTACCTGGGCTCCCCAGAATGACATCTGCCCCCATGGCAGCAGGTAACCCATGAAAGCGGTCGCCATCATTGCCAGGTATATGATCACCCCGATAATCCACAGCAGTTCACGGGGTTTACGATAAGAACCGTACATCAGGCCACGGAACATGTGCAGATAAATTACTGCAAAGAATGCTGAAGCACCGGTTGAATGCAGGTAACGCAGCAACCAGCCCCAGTCCACATCACGCATGATGTATTCAACAGATGCGAATGCCAGTCCGGCATCCGGTTTGTAGTTCATCGCCAGCCAGATACCGGTAACGATCTGGTTAACCAGTACCAGCAGCGCCAGTGAACCAAAGAAATACCAGAAGTTGAAGTTCTTTGGAGCATAATATTGAGCCAGATGCTCATTCCACACCTTGGTCAGCGGGAAGCGATCATCAATCCAGCCCAGAAAAGTCTGTTTTTCGCTCATCAGGAAGCACCTCCATCAACACCGATCAGGATTTGTGTATCTGACACATACTGGTGCGGTGGAATAACCAGGTTGGTCGGTGCAGGTACACCCGAATAAACACGGCCTGCGAGGTCAAAAGTCGAACCGTGGCATGGACAGAAGAAACCGCCCTTCCACTCAGGGCCCAGATCAGTCGGTGCCACTTCTGGACGATAGGTCGGGGAACAACCGAGGTGAGTACAGATTCCAACGGCAACCATGTACTCGGGTTTGATAGAACGCACTTCGTTCTGACAATACTCAGGCTGCTGTGGCACCTGTGAGTCCGGGTCAGCCAGTTTGTCATTAAGTGTTGCGAGATCAGCCAGATTTTTTTCGGTCCGGCGAATAACCCAGACAGGCTTACCTCTCCACTTCACTCGGAGCAGCTGCCCCGGCTCGAGTTTACTGATATCCGCTTCAGCTGGAGCACCTGCAGCTTTCGCTCTGGCACTTGGATTCCATGAAGCAAGAAAGGGAACGGCTGCAAAGCCTGCACCGACAGCTCCGACTGCACTCGTGGCAGTTACGAGCATACGGCGTCTTTTTAGATCAACGCCAGTTGCGCCCATTAGATTGACTCCCGATCGTGAAAAAAATTCTGTTTTACGCGGGATGAAAAGATCAGAGAATAAGAATATTCTGATTTACACCCAACAAATCAGGGCGATTGTGCTTGATACACCTGCAAACGTCAAGGTAAATCATCAAGAATATTAGTATTTAATGAAACAAATTCACCTGTCAAAGCCTATCTGATCAGACACTTAGAGATTATTTCTGCAGGGAATCTTTTTTTAGAATATTTACCGTGTCTTCAAGCATATCAATGACATCCCTGACCGCTTCATCTTCACTGGCAACCATGTCGTCAATCTCAAAATCAATTTCCAAGTCAGCTTCATCATCCAGCATCATTTCCAGCGGAACCGGGTTAATAAGCTCCTGCATGCCTTCATCTTCATAGTTCAGGTTTTTCAACATGATTCCACGCTTTTTATCTGACATCGATACTGCTTCCTGTCGCCGAAAAAACTTTAATTTGCCTGCATATCATCATACGGGATTGGATATTTCAATGAATTCATGCGTCACATCGAATTTTTCTGCCAGCAGGCTTCCAAGTGCCTGAATACCATAACGCTCAGTGGCATGATGACCCGCGGCAAAGTAATGGATACCCAGTTCGCGTGCTGCATGGGTGGTACTTTCCGATATCTCGCCGGATATGAAAGCCTGCAAACCCAGATCAGCAGCCTGCTCAATATATGACTGGGCTGCTCCGGTACACCAGCCAACCTTGCTGAACTGTATCGGCCCTCCAGCTATGTGTTGCGGCTCACGCCCTAGTGCGCCTTCAAGCAATTGTATCAGACCACAGGCAGTTTCCACGGTCTGCAGCTCGACCTGCCACAACAGGCCGTCTGCCTCGACTGGCGAGGCATTATTCCAGCGCAGGCGCTGTGCCAGCTGGGCATTGTTGCCTATCTGCGGATGTGCATCGAGCGGCAAGTGCCAGGCAGCCAGATTAATACCATTTTCATACAGCGACTTGATACGCCGGCCTTTCATACCGGTTAAGGGTTGCGGTTCGTTTTTCCAGAAATAGCCGTGATGCACCACTAACAGATCTGCTCCTGCCTCGGCAGCAGCCTCTATAGCCGCCTGGCTGGCAGTAACAGCGGAGACGATTTTGTTCACATCTTCCTTGACCTCAACCTGCAAACCGTTGGGACAATAGTCTTTGAAAGCAGCCGCATTTAAAAATGTATCGGTGTAACTTGTAATTTCTGAGACAGTAACCATATTCGAAACTAACTGATAAACTATTAATCATTCTGATTCTCTGCTCATCTTAGGCACATATTCATGAAAATCCAGCGCTTCCTGTCATTTCTGGCCACTTCTGTTGGGGCAGGTCTTGCGGCTGCATTAATCATTCTGTTATTCAGTTCCAGTTTTAACGGCAGACAGGATCTCGAAATTATTGAAGCCCCAGCCGTACCGGTGAACAACCAGACAGGACCTTTTTCCTATGCCGATGCCGTCGCGCGCGCTGCACCCTCGGTTGTCAACATCTACACCAGCAAGATAACCACTGAACGCGTCACCCCCTTGTTCAGCGACCCCTTTCTGCAGCGTTTTTTCGGAGATTCGCTGACACAGACCCGCAAAAAACAGGAAAACAGCCTGGGTTCAGGCGTGATTGTCGATAAAAAAGGCTATGTGCTGACCAATCACCATGTCATTGAAGGCGCAACACAAATCCGCGTTGTTCTCGCCAGCGGCCAGACAATGAGAGCCGATATCATCGGCGTCGACAAGGAAACCGACCTTGCAGTGTTGAAAATTCTCGACCCCAACCAGAACCTTCCTGCCATCAGCTTTGCCCGCTCCAGGCATCTGAGAGTGGGTGATGTGGTGCTTGCTATCGGCAATCCTTTTGGCGTGGGTCAAACGGTAACACAGGGAATCATCAGTGCTACCGGCCGCAGTCAACTGGGTATCAATACTTTTGAAAACTTTATCCAGACCGATGCGGCAATCAATCCGGGCAACTCAGGCGGCGCATTAATTAACGCCAACGGCGACATCATCGGAATCAGTACAGCTATCTTTTCAAAAACCGGCGGTTCCCATGGTATAGGATTTGCCATTCCTGCTGACCTTGCCAGAGGAGTCATGCAGCAACTGGTGGAAACCGGCCATGTAGTGCGCGGCTGGTTAGGTATCGCAGGACAGGATATCACTCCGCAACTGGCCGAAGCCTATGCCCTGCAGGAAGACAAGGGTGTACTGATTTCAGGTATTCTTGAAAATGGCCCGGCTGATCGTGCCGGTCTTCAACCAGGCGATATTATTACGCGTATTGACAGCAATGAATTGACTTCAGCCTTTGAGATTCTAAACGTGGTTGCCACAAAAAAACCCGGCACCCAGGTGAAAATCTATGGTCGACGCGGCTCAAGCCCCATTGAACTTACTGCCAGGATCCAGGAACGGCCGGCCAACCCGGGATTGCGTTAAGCAGACTTTTTATTCCTGTTTGCAATAAAAGCTTCGAACTCATGTACGGGCAACGGCTTGCAAAAATGATATCCCTGATACACATCACAGGTTCTTTCTGACAGGAAGGCAAACTGTCCGGCTGTTTCGACGCCTTCTGCTACTACCCTGAGCTCAAGGTTATGCGCCACTGAAATAGTAGCACTGCTGATAGCCGCATCATGCTGGTCACTTTCAATAGCTTTTACAAAGCTCCTGTCCAGTTTCAATGTATCGATGGGCAGACGTTTCAGATAAGAAAGGGAAGAATAACCTGTTCCAAAATCATCGATGGCGATATTGACACCCAGTTTACTCAGTCCCTGAAGTTGCTGAGCAGCATTTTCTGGATCATCCATGGCAGCGGTTTCTGTTATTTCGATTCCAAGGCGGTCTCTTTTGACACCATATTTATCCAGCACCATCTTGATTTCGTGCACCAGATCAGCAGAACGCAAGCCATGTGCAGACAGATTGATAGCTACAGGTATATCGATTATACCCTGCCTGCTCCATTTAACCTGTTGGCGACAAGCTTCATCGCAGACCCAGCGGCCAATGTCATAAATTAATCCTGAATCTTCGGCTACCGGAATGAAACGATCAGGGGAAATATAACCATGCTCTGGATGGTTCCAGCGAATCAATGCCTCAGCCGCACAGATGCGCGTACCGCTCTCATCGAACTGGGGTTGATAGAATAATTCGAACTGTTTCTCGGAAAGAGCAATACGTATTTCATGTTCCAGCACCAGCCGCTCTTTGATCTGCTGATTCATTTCTTCCGTAAAAAAATGGAAATTATTACGACCTTTTTCCTTAACATGATACATCGCCGCATCAGCATTCTTGATCAGCTCATCGGTTAAATTTCCATCCAGAGGATAGATACTGACTCCTATGCTGGGCGAGCTATGCACATCTGATGCATTTATCAGATATGGCTGGCCCAGCAGATGCACAAGAGTACGCGCCACTAGTCCGGCAATAACAGAAGCATCACGTTCGATCCCGGTCAGCACGACAACAAATTCATCTCCGCCAAGCCTTGCCACAATATCTGTTTCCCTGAGCACGGCCATACGCAGGCGGCTTGCGACCTGCTTTAACAGTTCATCACCTGCCTGATGTCCCAGGCTGTCATTGATATGTTTGAAACGATCCATATCGATCATCATCACCGCCATCTGGGCATTACTTCTGCGTGCAAAATGAATGGCCTGCTTCATGCGGTCTTCAAGACTGAAACGGTTGATCAGCCCCGTAAGGGAATCATGAGAAGCCTGATAAGTGAGTTTTTCAGCGGTTTTCTGTTTTTCTTCGAGCTGCAACTGAAGATGGCGCTTTTCCCTGGCAGCGACCAAGTAGATCAGCAAGCCAACAAACAGCATGCCTGCGATAAGCAATAGGGCGGTCAAAGTCGCGAACTTGCGATCAACAGCCTCTTTCTCTGTCTGCAGATCAACAAGGTTGGCCACAGATTTGTTTTCATAATGTTTTACCACACTGTTAATTTGATTGAGTATGCGGTTCTGGCTGGACAAGGCCTGATATACCTTTTGGCTGGCCTGCTCATCCCTGACACCCTCAATTAATAACCTGGCCACTTCTCGCTGCAATTGCGCATTGCTATTGATCTCAGGCCCCAGGGAATTGAGAACCTGCAGTTCCTTTTCACTCAGATTCATGGCTAGAAGCCGCTCCCTGGCAGAAATAAAAGGGCTGGCCAGTTCAATAAATTCCTGATACATCTCCTCGAGCACAAACGGATCTGTCTCGTGGTACATACTGAATATCAGTAAAGAGCGTTTTCTGGCGACAGAAAACATACTGGAAATCATCTGCCTTTTTTCCAGATGTTCGGAAGCCTGTTCAAAACTCTGCCTATAGGTAAGGCGTACATCCTCATAAAACGCGTACAGCAGCGCGGCCAGAATCAGCATCATCGGTATTGCCAAAATAACCAGTTTTTTTGCTGACAGCTGCTTCATAATGCTTTGAGGGTGATCGGGCAGTTAACGGTCAAAATTACATCGTTTATTGCTATTTCAAACAGTGCAGATTTAAAAAAGCCGGAGAAATCTCCGGCTATGGCTATCTATCAAATAATCAATCTAAAGCCAGAAAAAAGCTGCGATAAGCAACATTCCTACTACAAGCGCCTGGACAATGACTTCTGCTTCCATCAACGGAAAAGCATGCACTTCATCATACTTTCCACCACGAGCCATTGAAACACCACCGGCAACCAGAATACCCAGAGACACCAAAGTAGCTGCGATTATAAAGAATGCGATTCCTGTCATCGAAAACCCTCCTCTGCAAATGAAGGATGATAACTAAACGTCCAGTTTAAAAAGTTATAGTAATCCCTAGTAATTTTGTCAACTATTATAGACAGGCAGCAATTGACGCTATCAGTTTCTGATTTTCTTCTGCGGTGCCGATGGTAATACGCAGGCAGTCCTTCAGCATGGGAGCAGAACCATCCAGCAGCTTGATGAGTATACCCTTGTCCTTGAGTCTCGCATGGATAGGCGCTGCCTGCCCTGCGGCAGTCCTGATGAGGATAAAATTTGCATCCGATGGATAGATCGTCAAGCCCTGCATTTGCGTCAGCGCTGAGACTACCACTTTGCGCTGCTGCCTGATGCGCGCCGTCTGCTCATCCAATACCACGTGGTGTTTCATAGCCAGCTCAGCACTGAGCTGTGTCAGGGTATTGATGTTATATGGCAGGCGCAATTTTTCAAACTCATTGAGCCAGTCCGGCGGACCGGCTAGAAAGCCAAGACGCAAACCAGCAAGGCCCATCTTTGAAACCGTGCGCATGACCACCAGGTTATCGTATTGTCCAAGGCGATGCATAAAGGTTTCATCTGTAAATGGCGCATAGGCTTCATCAATCACCACCAGGCCGGGAGCGGCTTCGATAACCTCGATTACCTGCTGTTCGTCAAACAGGTTACCGGTCGGATTATTTGGGTAAGCGAGAAAAACAACGGCCGGTTGATACTGATCCATGGCCTGCAATATCGCCGGCAGGTCCAGAGAAAAGTCTTCTTCCCTTAACGGCACTCCAATATATTTCAAGCCACAGAAAGTGGAGATCATTTTGTACATGACAAAACCGGGATCCACAGAAAGGATACTGCGACCAGTACCTGACATTGCCATTGCGACAATCTGGATGATTTCATCGGAACCATTGCCGAGCATGATTTCCATATCTTCCGGGATATTCATTACCTGGCGCAGCTGCTGTTTGAGACCCAGACAGGAAGGATCAGGATAGCGATTAACGTCAGTTTGTTCTATTAAGCTGGCCCATTGCTGGCGTAGTGCATCCGGCCAGACATAGGGATTTTCCATGGCATCAAGTTTGATCATGCCGCTGGCATCGGCTACATGATAGGCAGACAGGTCTCTGATTTCCTGTCTTATCCAGTGTTGTGAGTCGTTTTTACTGTGGTTATCCATTCAATCTTTGAGACGGTATTCGGCCGATTGCGCATGCGCAGTGAGCCCTTCACCACGCGCCAGCACAGATGCTGTTTTACCCAGCGTCTGTGCGCCCTCTTCTGAAACCATGATCAGACTTGAGCGCTTCTGAAAATCATAAACGCCCAGAGGCGATGAGAAACGCGCGGTTCGGGATGTTGGTAAAACATGGTTAGGCCCGGCACAGTAATCACCCAGGGGTTCTGAAGTATAACGCCCCATAAAAATCGCACCGGCGTGCTTGATCTGGCTAACATATTCCTTTGGATCTTCGATGGAAAGCTCAAGGTGTTCCGGGGCAATGTAGTTACAAATCTCTGCAGCCTCATCCAGGTCTGTGACCTTGATCAGCGCGCCACGGTCTTTCAGGGCCGTTGCAATCATATCCTTGCGCTCCATGCCAGCCAGCAGGTTATCGATGCTGACTTCAACCTGTGTCAAAAATTCTTTGTCCGGACATAACAGGATGGATTGTGCGTCTTCGTCATGTTCTGCCTGAGAAAACAGATCCATGGCAACCCAGTCGGGACTGGTTTTGCCATCACAGATCACCAGAATTTCTGATGGCCCGGCCACCATATCAAT
>Ga0180430_10002735_pt1 | contig 15695 bp, 17 predicted proteins | sample SS_ome_9_FD_132999 | JGI IMG/M metagenome (GOLD analysis project Ga0180430, IMG submission 132999) | Hypersaline lake sediment archaeal communities from the Salton Sea, California, USA - SS_1_S_2 metaG | ecosystem: Environmental > Aquatic > Non-marine Saline and Alkaline > Hypersaline >... | reverse complement strand
CGGCGACGGGATCGGCGAACCTGTTTTGCAATGGGAAAAGCCGAAGACAAACGCCAAAGAAGTGAAACAGCCCTTTGACCATGCCAATGATGATTTTTCTTCAGATCGCCTTGCGCTTCATTGGCAATGGGAAGCGAATCCGAAGCAAGACTGGTACTCTCTCAGCGCCAGTCCCGGCCGGCTTCGCTTGTACAGCCGCGGCATCCCGCATCCGTTCAAACTGAGCCGTCTGCCGAACCTTCTGATGCAGAAATTTTCGGGCCCAAGCTTTACAGCAACGGTCAAATTGTCGCTAAACGCCTTCTCGGACACTATGCTGGCCGGCTTGGCTGTAATGGGAAGGGAATACGCCTATCTCGGCTTTTCGAAATCGGAAAACGGCTATCGGCTTTCTGTATACAAAGGCCGTATGGAAGGTGAGCAGGAAGATGTCAAAACAGAAGAGCACGGTGTACAGGCGGAAACGGTCTATTTGCGCGTGACTGTTGATGAACAGGCGGTGTGCCGTTTCAGCTACAGCATGGATCAGCGTCATTTCACACAGATTGGGGATTCGTTTCAGGCTGTTCCCGGGCGATGGACGGGTGCCAAGGCAGGTGTATATTGCACGGATACCGGAGGAGCAGACGGACAGGACGGCTGGTGCGATATCGATTGGTTCAGGGTCGAACCGGCAGGAGGGGAATGTCATGAATGGTGAACACACATATACGAACCCGGTGTTGACCGGTTTTCACCCAGATCCTTCAATTATCAGAGTCGGGGAAGATTTTTACATGGTGAACTCAACGTTTCAGTATTTCCCGGCAATCGTTATTTCCCACTCTAAAGATTTAGTCCATTGGAAGATCATCGGCCACGGAATTACGGAGAATGACGGATTGGATCTGTCTGATATCAATGATTCACACGGCATTTGGGCGCCCGATATCTCGTATCATGACGGAACCTTCTACATTTTCGCGACACACAGGCTGAACGGACCGACCGTCATCAATGGACGAGAGCTGATCCGCAGACAGATCATGATCAAGTCCAGCCGTCCTGAAGGCCCTTATTCAAAGCCCGTTTTCATTGATGAAGGAAGCGGCATCGATCCGTCTCACTTTGTTGATGACGACGGGAAACACTATATGCTGCTCAGTCCTGCTTGCACGCTCTTTCCTTTAAATGACGAGTGTACAGAAGTTTCCGGCGAGCCGGTTCAGATTTGGGAAGGGACCGGCAGAAGGGCGCCTGAAGGGCCGCATGTGCTGAAAAAAGACGGGTATTACTATGCGATATTGGCGGAAGGAGGCACCGGATATTCCCACTCGATCACGACAGCCCGCTCGACGCATTTGTACGGTCCTTATGAGCCCTGCCCGTATAACCCGATATTAACGCAGACAGACCCGGATGCTCCGATTCAAAGAGCGGGGCACGGCAAGCTCGTTGAAACCCAGAATGGAGAATGGTGGGCGGTGTATCTATGCGGGCGGCCCAATGAGGGAAACTATACAACGGTTGGCAGAGAGACCGCTTTGGATCCCGTCGAATGGAAGGATGACGGCTGGTTTGTCATCAACGGCTTGAACGGCCCGAGTCTGATCCAGCGCGCTCCCAACCTTCCTCCGGTCAAATGGGATGAAAAGACTTTCGACGATTTTGACGATGATACGCTCGGTCTTGACTGGCAGTTTGTCAGAAATCCCGACCATTCAGGCTGGTCTTTGACCGAAAGACCGGGATATCTCAGGCTATGGACAGGTGATTGGGATTTACACGACATCCGCGCAAAAAATACGGTCGTCAGAAGGGAAAAGCACCACCAATACAGCGCCGGCGTGAAACTCGACTTTTCACCTGCGGCGTCCGGCGAGCAAGCGGGGATCGTCTGCTACTACAGCACGCATAATTATTTGAAATGCTGTCTGACCTATGAAGAAGGATTAAAGATCAAGGTCATGGAAAATCGCTCCGGCTTCCAAAAAACGCTTGGGGAAAAACATGCCGAAGCCGGCCCGCTGTATTTAAAAGCCGTCATCAATAAGCAAAAGAGGGATTTTTACTACAGTTATGAAGGGAAGCATTGGCATCACGCAGGCGGTACTTATGATGCCCGTTTCTTAAGCGATGAGGGGTCGCGTGACGCAAAAGGACATACGGGAACGATGGTGGGGGTATTCGCCAATAATGGCGGAAGCGGCAGAAAGGCCGTCGCTGATTTTGACTGGTTCCGTTATGCCGCATATTAAATGTCTCTGCTTTTTTTCCTGTATTGAAGCGGCGGGATGCCGACGATTGCTTTAAATACTTTATTAAAGTGGCTGATATGCTTAAAACCGGTATCCGCGGCGATGTCCAATATTTTCTCGTCTGTATCACGAAGCCGTTTTTTCGCTTCGCGGATTCTGATATGCCGGATATACTCCTGAAGATGAAAGCCGGTCACTTTTTTAAACACTCTGCTTAAATATGATGGGCTGATATAAAATTGTCCGGCCAGCCCGTTTAATGTCATCGTTTCTTGAAAGCTGCCATTGATATATGAAGCGATTTCCGAGATTTTTTCATCCATCGGGTGAAGCGGCCGTGTTTGATTGCGTCCGCCGCCCGCAAGGCTCCGGTAAATGGTAAAAAGCAGCTGAAACAATAGCGCCCTCACGACATCTTCGTGTCCTTCTTTTTTCAGCTTGCACTCCTTCTTCATCTCCATCAGCAGGTGTTCGACTGCCGCCTGTTCACGGAGGGAAAATGCGATGAAATTTTGATGTTCCGGAAACGGAAGCAGCCGATAATGGCTGCACTCAAGCAATGGTTCAATGAAATTGTGCGAGAAATTAATCAGGATGCGTTCGAACTCTTGAACTTCCGTGCTTGACGTTCGGTGGAGGTCGTGGGGGTTGATGATGATCATCGAGCCTTTTTCCGCGGTATAGACGCTTTGGTTAATAAAATACGTGCGTTCTCCGCTGAGCAGATAATACAGTTCATAGCCTTCATGAACATGCGGCGCGTTCATCTCGGTAAATCCTTTTCTCTGCATATATTGAATCGAAAAAGAATGCTCGGCTATGAAATATTTAGGATGGAGCATGTCGGGCATTCCTCCTTGAAAACGTTTTCTTATCAAGCGGGAGGGATCATATGAAAAAGTTATGTTGCCTGATCTTGATCTTGGTTTTTTCAGCGGGCTGCACGCAGCAAAAGGCGTCAACAGAAGAGGGCGGGGCGCTTGAAATCGATTGGCTCGTACCGCTCCACACGCCGCAGCCTCCGAAGGAGAAGGCGCTTGATATCATTGAAGACAAAACGAATACAAAGCTGAAGCTCATTTGGGTTCCGGATTCAACAAAAGAAGAGCGGATCAATACAACGCTTGCTGGCGGAAGCATGCCTAAAGTGATGACATTGCCTGATCTTGAAGATTCAGCGGTTGTCAGCGCGCTGCGTTCGGGAATGTTCTGGGAAATCGGTCCGTATTTAAAAGACTATCCGAATTTAAGAACGCTTGATAAAACCATTTTAAAAAATATCTCGGTTGATGGCAAAGTTTACGGGATTTATAGAGAAAGGCCGATGGCCAGACAGGGAGTCGTGATTCGGAAAGATTGGCTCGACAATCTCGGCTTGGAAATGCCGGAAACCGTTGATGACCTTTATAAAATAGCAAAAGCGTTCACAGAACAGGACCCCGATCAAAACGGAAAAGACGACACGATCGGTCTTGCCGACCGCAATGATCTCACCTTCGGAGCGTTTAAAACCTTGGCTTCGTACTTTGGCGCACCGAATGAATGGGGGACCGACAAAGACGAAAATCTGTTTCCTTATTTTAAGCATGAGGCCTATAAAGACACAATGGCATATATGAAAAAGTTTTATGAAGAAGGCCTGATGAACCGGGACTTCGCGGTGACAAGCAAAACGCAGCAGCAGGATTTAGTGATTCAGGGAAAAGCGGGAATCTACATCGGCGCAATGAGCGATGCCATGAACTTGCGTGATCAGGGACTCGCTTTGAATCCCGAATTTCAGCTTGAGATCGCAAACCGGATCAAAGGCCCCGACGGCAAGGAGCGCACATGGGCGCTCGGCGGTCATGGCGGGATGTTCGCCATTTCGAAATCAAGCGTCAAGACTGAAGAAGAGGTCAAAAAAATTCTCGCATTTTTTGACAGAATCGCTGAAGAAGACCTCAACAATTTAATGCTGTATGGAATAGAAGGCGTACACTATGAAAAGAAAGGCGACAGCGGCTATTTTCGAAAACAGGAATACTACCATCTGTGGGAAGCGGAAATTCAGCCGTAAAACCAGCTGATCGGCATCAATAAACAAGCTTTAAAAAGCGCTGAAGATCCACTGCGCGCCAAAAATGAAAAGCTTGAGGAGGACAACCGGGCAATCGCAGTCCAGAATCCGGCCGAACCGCTGTATTCCGCCGCACAGATGGACAGGGGAACAGAATTGAAGAAAATCATCGATGACGCCACATTCAAATTTATTCTCGGGGAAATCAATGAAAAAAGCTTTGACAAGGCAATCGTAAAATGGGAGAAGCATGGCGGCGGAACGATTATGAAAGAGCTGAATGAAGATCTGAAAAAGGCAAACTAAACAGAAAAACCCTTTCCGTTTTTTCAAAAGGAAAGGGTTTTTCATCATATTTGCTCCAAGTTCATTTTCTTTAAATTCTGCAAAATAAACAATATAATTCCATCAAAGGACGAAAAGGAGGAAGCGATATGCAGACTGCCGTTATATATGCACACCCAAATCCAAACAGTTTCAACGGAGCCATTTTAAATCAAGTCATAAAGGCGCTTGAGGACGGTAAGCATTCTTATGACGTCATTGATTTGTATAGAGACCGGTTTGATCCCGTTCTATTATTTGATGAAAAGAAAAGGCGTTCTGATATGAAGCGCGACCCGGAAACCGCCGAATATCGAAGAATTGTCAAAAACGCCGACCATCTGATTTTCATTTATCCGCTTTGGTGGGGCGGGATGCCGGCGATCATGAAAGGATTTATTGACCGCGTTTTTGTAGCCGGAGAAGCTTATACATATCAAGGAAAGCTGCCAAAAGGCCTGCTGAAGGCGCCTACGGCTTCGGTTTACTACACGGCTGACGCCCCATCATGGTATTTGCGGTTTTGGCGGCGGGATGCCGACTGGGTGACGGTTAAAGATGTGATGTTGAAGTTTTGCGGCGTACGGCGGGTAAGGCGACTGCTGTTTGCCGGTGTGAAAGACAGCTCCGACGGAAAACGAACGCAATGGCTTGACCGTGTCTACCGGTCTATAGCTCCTGCAGATCGGGGGATCAGCGAATGAAAAAGGATCTGAAATGGCTGGATTGGGCAAAGGAAATTCAAGCCATCGCCCAGGCGGGGCTTGCCTATACAAAAGATGACTTTGATCGTGAACGTTTTGAGCGGCTTCGCGAGTTGAGCTGTGAAATTATCGCCGATTATGCGGAAACCGATTTCTCAAAAGTGAAAGAGCTTTTTGCCGGAGAATCAGGCTATCAAACACCTAAAGTCGATGTGAGAGCCGTGATTTTTAAAGATCATAAGCTCCTCCTTGTCCAGGAAAAAGCAGACGGTAAATGGGCGCTGCCAGGCGGATGGGCAGACATCGGCTTTACGCCGAAAGAAATTGCGGTTAAAGAAACGCTTGAAGAGACAGGTTTGAAAGTCAAGGCGCACAAACTTTTGGCGGTCATGGATAAAAAGCGCCACAACCACCCTCCTTCCGCCTTCCACATCTATAAGCTGTTTATTGCCTGTCAAATTGTCGGAGGCAAGGCGGAAGCGGGGATGGAAACGCAAAACCTTGGATTTTTCCCATTGGAGAATCTGCCTGAATTATCGGAAGCAAGGAATACGTATGAACAGATCGAATACCTTTTTGGAAAGCATGATGCAGTGTATTGCGACTAGGGGAGGAACAGACAATGGATCAGTTGAAATATCCGATCGGCACTTTTTCAAAACCGCTTGAAGCGGAAGAAAGGGAACGGAAAAAATGGATCGGGGATCTGAAGCAAGCGCCGCATCTCCTGAGTAGCGCGGTGGCGGGACTAAATGAAGAACAGCTTGATACGCCGTACCGGACCGGAGGCTGGACTGTCCGGCAAGTCGTTCACCATCTTGCCGACAGCCATATGAACGGCTATATTCGAAGCAAATTGGCACTGACTGAGGAGGCGCCTTTGATCCGCACGTTTGACGAACAGAATTGGGCCGGACTTACCGATGCCAGAACGCTCGATCCGGCTTTGTCGCTGGCGCTTTTGAACACGCTGCATCTGCGCTGGACCGCTTTTTTTGAATCTTTAACAGAAGCGGATTTTGAAAAAGCGTACATTTATCCTGACACAGGAGAGGAAATGAAGCTGTATCAAGCGCTCGCTCTCTATGTGTGGCACTCACACCACCATATTGCCCATATTACAGAGCTTCGAAAAAGAATGGGTTGGAACTGAAAAAACGCGCCGCTGCGCGTTTTTTGTTTACCGTTTGTTTTCAGGGGGGATGGTTAACACTAACATAACAGCAGAATCGTTGGTTTTTGCTTTTTCTAGCCGGTAAATTAAGGTAAGATATATGAGTTATCACTCAAAACGTGATGGATTTATCCTGTGATTAGAGAGAAGTGGTTTTTCATGAAAAAAAATGCGCTGGCGATTTTAAGGATTGTAATTCCGGCGGCTGTTCTTTTGTTTGTCTTTTTTCAAGCGAAAAAAGAACTGGCCGGGCTGTCTTTTAAAGCAACATTTTTGATTATCGATCAAATTAATCGGGTTGACCTGTTTATCCTTGTTTTTCTCGGACTTGCCGCCATTTTGGCGATGACATTATACGATTTTGTTCTGGTTCGCTCCCTCGGAATGAAGGTTTCGAAATGGAAGACGATCAAGGTGTCCTGGATCGCCAACTCGCTTAACAATGTTCTCGGGTTCGGCGGATTGTCCGGTGCAGGATTGAGAACGATCCTTTACAAAGAGCATGTTGATGATGTGAAGAAGCTGATCAGGGGGATCGCATGGCTTGCGTCTTCGATTCTTCTCGGGCTGTCTGTCCTCTGCCTTCTCGTCCTTGCCGGGATTCTGCCTGCCGGAGATCTGTTTACAGAAAAAGCGTGGGTGCTGCTGGCTGTTACCGGTACGGCGATAATCGCTCCCGGTACGGCCATCATTTTAATGATCAAAAAGAGGAGAAGCGCAGGAGCCGAAAAAGGCATGCGGCTTTCGGTCTTCTTTTCTTATTTGGGTGCATCTGTGATCGAGTGGTTTGCCGCTGCAGCGGTTATGTATTATTCCCTTGTAACGATGGGGGTCGATTTAGATGCGAAAACCGTTCTCGGCGTTTTTACAATTGCATCTGTAGCCGGAATGATCAGTCTCGTTCCCGGCGGATTCGGTTCGTTCGACCTGCTTTTTTTGGTGGGGATGAGCAAGCTTGGGGTTGATCAGGAAATCACTCTGACGGCGATTGTGCTTTACAGGCTTGCCTATTCGTTTATCCCTTTTGTATTCGGCCTTATTTTTGCAGCAGCCGATTTGACTGGGAATACAATGAAGAAGCTCGAAGAAAAGCCGATTATTGCCCCGGCAATAGAAACGACCAATATTCTGTTGATTTTACACAGAGCGCTGTTATTCAGACTGCTGAACGGTTCGCTTTCAGTCATCGCGTTTTGCAGCGGAGCGATTGTGATCGCATCCGTGGCGCTGCCGATTGACAGGATTACATTGATACCGAATATTCCCAAGTACATGCTGGTGTTTTTTAACGGCTTGTCCCTCAGTTTCGGCTTGATTTTGCTGATCCTGCCGCTGGAGCTTTATCGGAGGACAAAGAGATCTTATTATATGACGCTGACCGCTTTGGTTCTTGCCTTTCTGTTCACGCTTTTTAAAGGTTTTAATATTAGCGCGGTCTTCATGATTCCTGTGGTATTTGTCCTGTTTGTTCTGCTGAGGGGGCAGTTTACAAGGGAGCGGGCTGTCTACACATTCGGGCAAATCGCATGGGGAGCTTTTATCTTTCTCTTTACTTTGCTGAATTACAATATTATTGCTTCAAACATTTGGGAGGCGCTCGGCCATATTCTCGTAAAAGATTATTTCATTCACAGTGAACGTCATGTCGACTTCGCGACGTTTTTTGCATTATTTTTCGTTCCGCTGTATTTCGTTGTTTTCATCTGGACGTTTAACAGGAAAACGAAAGAGGTCGGTGAAGCTCCTGACCCGGAGAAACTGGAGGCATTCTTAAAAGAAAAAGGCGGAAACGCTTTGAGTCATTTGGGCTTTTTAGGTGACAAGCGGTTTTTTTATTCAAGCGACGGGAATGCGCTGATTCAATTCGCCAAAGTCGGCCAGCGTCTCGTTGTGCTCGGCGACCCGTCCGGCCTGGAAGGCTCGTTTCCGCTCGTGATCAAAGAATTTCTTCATACGGCTGACCAAAAAGGGTATCTTGTCATTTTCTATCAGATCGAACGAGAAGACATGGGGCTCTATCATGATTTCGGATACCGTTTTCTCAAGCTTGGAGAAGAGGCGATTGTCGACCTTGACACCTTTACAATCACCGGAAAAAAGCGGGCCGGGTTAAGGGCGATTCACAACCGCTTTGAACGGGAAGGGTATACATTTCATGTCGAACAGCCGCCGTTTTCGGCAGAATTCCTCAACGAGTTGAGGCAGGTATCTGATGAATGGCTCGGCCGAAAAAAAGAAAAAGGTTTTTCGCTCGGGTTTTTTCATGAAGATTATTTGCAGAAAGCGCCGATTGCCGTTTTAAAAAGCGAAGAAGGCGAGATCGTCGCGTTTATGAATATCATGCCGATGTACCGCGAAGGGGAAATATCCATCGATCTGATGCGCTATTCGAAGAAAGCGCCGAAAGGAATCATGGATGCGCTGTTCATCTATTTATTTCAATGGGGAAAAGAACAGGGCTACACGGCCTTCAATATGGGAATGGCCCCTTTATCGAATGTAGGGACATCGTTTCAGTCATTCTGGACGGAGCGATTAGCCGCTGTGATTTTCAACAATGTCAGCTACATGTACAGTTTTAGCGGACTGCGGTCTTTTAAAAAAAAATATAAACCGGTTTGGCGGGGAAAATATTTAGCCTACCGGAAAAACCGATCTCTCCCGGTGACGATGATCCTTGTGACGAGGCTGATCGGAAGGAGAACGAAGTGAGGCCGTTTTTTAAAACGGTCTTTTTTAGATTGCCATTGTAAGAAGCAATGAAAGGCGGTATACTGCAAATGATTGGAAGGAAAGGATCGAACTCGACAAATGGGGGATCAAAATGAAGCAAATTGAAGTATTAAGATATGATGCATTTTCAAAGACGGCGGGTCTGGGAAACCCGGCGGGCATCGTGCTTGCAGCAGACGGATTGACCGATCGTGAAATGCAGAAGATCGCTGAACAGGCAGGCTATAACGAAACGTCTTTCCTGCTGCCGAGCGAGTCGGCCGACATAAGGATCCGCTACTTTACGCCGGGCCATGAAATGAATCTATGCGGACATGCGACTGTTGCTTCACTTTATGCGCTTCTGGAAAAAGGCGCGATCGAAGCCGGGGCGGAGTTGAAGGTCGAAACAAAAGCGGGTGTTCTTTCCGTGTATACCGCTTCTGACGGCAATCAGCGGTTTTTGGTGACGTTGGAGCAGGCGCCACCGAGTTTTCAGTCATTCACAGGAAGCAGAAGCCAACTGGCGGAAGCGCTGGGGATCAGCGAAGCGGACTTTCATGAAGCATTGCCCGTTGTTTACGGCAGCACAGGGATATGGACATTGCTTGTGCCGGTGAGAGATTTGGCCGCAATCCGCAGGATGAAGCCCGTTCAAGCTGAATTCCCCAATATTTTAACCGAAATGCCGCGGGCATCAGTCCACCCGTTTTGCCTGGAGACGATTCATCGGGATTGCCAGCTTCACGGCAGGCATTTTTCATCGCCTTATTCCGGAACGAGTGAAGATCCTGTCACAGGAACAGCATCAGGAGTGATGGGCGCTTATATGAAAACGTACGGAAAGGAATTCTGTGAAGAGGGCCGGACTGATTTTCTAATCGAACAGGGCCAGGAAATGGGAAAAGACGGAAAAGTGAAAATCGAAGTTGCGGAACAAAACGGCATCATGAAAGTGCGGATGACAGGAACCGCTGTATTTGCTGAAAAGCAGAGCTTCGAGGTGTAAAACAGATACCGCCTTTTTTTAACGAGTGATGATCATTGCAAACGCCAGCGGTAAACATTATAATCAACAATGATAATCATTTTCATTTGAGGGGGCGGCCACATGAACGACACGCTGGAAATTCAAAGTATTCGCGATTGTGTCAGAAATAGAAGAACGATTCGAAAGTTTAAACAGGATCCGGTGCCGAAAGAAGTGGTGCTGGAACTCTTGGAAGATGCGGTTTATGCGCCGAACCACAAGCTGACAGAACCGTGGCGGTTCATTTATATCGGGACGGAAAGCGGGAAAAAGAAGCATGCCGACAATTTAAAAGCGGCGTTTAAAGAGCTCAAGCCGAATATGCAGGAAGAACAAATCAATAAGTTCAGAGAGCATATTCTCAGCGTTCCGGCTTTTCTCTTCGTTATTATGAAAGAAGACGAAAACGAACGGGTCAGAAGAGATGATTTTGCAGCCGTCAGCTGTTTGATCCAGAATCTTCAGCTTCTCGCTTGGGAAAAAGGCATCGGCATGGTATGGAAGAGCGGGGAAGTTCTTTCTCATGAAACATTGCACAGGTTAATGGGGCTGAAGCGCGATGAGCGGGTAGCAGCTCTCTTGCAGATCGGATATCCTGCGGAAATTCCTGAAGCGAAGCACAGGACCCCGGCAGCACAGCTACTGACCGAATTAACTTAAAGAATGAGGCCCGGGAATCCCGGGCCTCGATTATTATTTTGACTGCCGCTTTTCCGCGCGCTTATCAGCCGCCTGCATGCGGGCTTGTGCTTCGCGGTCATCCTGATCGGCGAGTTCAGTAGAATATTCCTCGTATACTCCGTCAGCTTCTCTCTTATACTGATCAGGAACTTGAGGGAGCTTTTGCTTGTTTTTGTCACGGTTTTTGTGGATTGCATTTCTGCCCATATGATCACTCCTCATCAATAATCGGCCGGTCAAGCTTTATTGTTCGCTGATCAGGCTCCCGCTATGCATTACGATTTTTCCCTTGCGGCGCGCTCAGCCCTTTTAAATTCGCGCGAATATCTGACTTCCTGCGTCTTGTTCAGAGGGGATTTAAAATGCTCTCGTTTTTTCTTGTCAGCCATCTTTTCAAGCCTCCTCAAAACCTCAGTTATTCACAGGCTGTCCGTTTCAACGGCATTTATACAAGTTTTAAGCTTCTTTTAACCGGCGGTTTTCCTCTTCGAATGTTCTCATGCTGTACAGCGTGTACATATCTTTCGGAATTTCATACAGGTGAAATGTATCGCTGCCGGCCCAGTCAAGATCAGTCTTGACGGCATAGGGGAGCTTTTCCGCCGCTTTGAGGGAGCGCATATTTGTTTTTCTGATTTTCATAAAAACGGCTTCGATTTGCTTTTCATAAAAAAGCTCGCAAAAAAACGTGTCTTTCGCCCGTTGATTCAAGCCTTTTCCATGATAAGGTTTGCCGAGCCATGTGCTAAGGAAGCCTTTTTGATCTTCGATTTCATACAAGCTGATGCAGCCGACCGGGTTTTCCCATTCATCAAGTATCGTTCGCGATATCAGCTTTCCCTGTTCTTCTTCTTCGATCATGTTTTTGACATGAAACATATACTCTTCAATCGTCTCCGCTTTATTTCTGACAAAAGGGAAGACATCCGGATGAATCATCAGTTCAAAAAGTGCATAGCAGTCGGTCAGTTCCCGTTTCTTCAGCATGGCAGCCCCTCCTTAGTTTGAGGGCGGCTTTTACAGCAGAACGGGACGCATAAATCCACCCTCGGAATTTTTTAATTTGCGGAAACAGTTGTCCGCGTATCTTGCACATCCATTAAAAAATTCGGGGTGGGAATCGAACCCACTAAAACCAGAGACCTGGTGGCGCACCATTTGCCTTCCCTGTATTGTATGCTGCTAAAAAGATACTTACATTTTACGCAGCTGGGAAAGGAAAAGCTACAAGGCTTTTGTTGGGAAAACAGCTTTTATGTCAAAAGGTGTTGCAGGGCATCTTCCAGTTCGGGATATATGAAATGATAGCCGTTCTGAAGCGCTTTTTTCGGGAGGACGCGCTGCCCTTTCAGCACGAGCATGCTCATTTCTCCGAGGATGCCTTTTATTACAAATTCGGGAACCGGAAGCCAGTGGGGGCGCTTTTCTACTTTCGCGACGGTTTGTCCGAAGGTTTCCATCTGAACGGGATTCGGTGCCGTGACATTGACAGGGCCGGACAGCCGAGGCTGCTCAATCGCTGATAATATCATGCCGACGACGTCTTCGATATGAATCCACGACACCCATTGCTGCCCTGAGCCGACGCGTCCGCCTGCAAACAATTGATAGGGGAACACCATTTTTGGGAGCGCCCCTCCGTCTTTTCCAAGCACCATGCCAAAACGCATCCAGACGGTGCGGATGCCAAGCGCTTCAATTGGTTCGGCTGCTTTTTCCCACGAAGCTGTCGTTCTGCTTAAAAAATCCTCAGCTGAGACGGGAGATTCCTCTGTGAATGTCTGTTCAAGACTCGTTCCGTAAATGCCGACTGCGCTCGCCTGAATGAAGGTGTTCGGCTTCTTCCGAAGACTTTGTATGATGCGGGCCGACTCCTGCACGGAGCGGAGGCGGCTTGCCGCGATTTCCGCCTTCGTTTTTTCATTCCAACGGCCGAAAAGTGATTTTCCGGCTAAATTGATCCAAACATCGATATCGGTCAGCTCTGTTTCAGGGCGGGTGCCGTTTTTTTGCCAGAGAACGTAAGAAGTGTTTTTTTGTTCGGTTTCAGCCGGTTTTCTTGTTAAAATATAGACGTGATGTCCCCGGGCGGTTAAGGCGTTTGTCAAATGCCTGCCGATAAAACCCGTCCCGCCGGAAATCGCAATCTTCATCATGATTCCTCCCTTTCATGATCATTAACCTTATTGTAAAAGAAGAAAACAAAAGAAGGGAGTTATTTATGCCATATATTACAAAGATTTCTGCCCAGAAAAACAATGAAGAGCGGGTCAATATTTTTCTGGATGAAAAGTATGCGTTCAGCGTCGACCTGGACGTGCTCGTCAAGTTTGACCTGCGAAAAGGCAAAGAGCTTGATGAGCTTGATATCATTGAGATTCAGTACGGAGACGACGTTAAAAAAGGGTTCAAAAAAGCGCTCGATTATTTGTCATACCGGATGCGCTCGACAAAGGAAGTCAAAGACCATCTCAAGAAAAAAGACGTCGCAGACTCCGCGATCACAGAAATCCTGCATATGCTTAAAGGTTATAAATATTTGGACGACCGCGAATTTGCGGCTGCATATGTCAGCACCCACAGAAAAACGAGCGGCAAAGGCCCCGATGTCCTATTCAGAGAGCTTAAATTGAAAGGGATCGATGATGAACTGATTCAGGAAGCGCTCAGTTCGTTTTCGTTTTCCGATCAGGTCGAGGCCGCGGTCAAGCATGCGGAAAAAGTGCTGAAAAAAGAAAAAAAGCTGTCCTCCAAAGAGACGAAACAGGCCATCGAACAGCACCTTGTCAGAAAGGGGTTCTCCTTCGATGTCATCTCGGCCGCGCTTCAGGAAACGGATTACGAAAACGACGACAGCGCTGAAAGGGAAGCGCTTGAGAAGCAAGGGGAAAAAGCGATGAAGAGGTGCGGTTATGACGGATCATACGAAACGAAAATGAAGGTCAAACAGCATCTGTTCAGAAAAGGCTTTTCAATCGACATGATTGATCAATTTTTAGATGAAAAGGGATGAGAATATGGAGAAAAGATACAGTGAAATGACTGCACACGAACTGCACCAGGAAATCGCGGGTCTGACCGAAAAGGCAAGAAAAGCGGAACAAATGGGGATTGTGAATGAACTGGCCGTCCACGAACGAAAAATCGCGATGGCGAAAGCTTACCTTCTTGATCCGGCCGATTTTAAAGCCGGCAACGTATACGAAATCGAAGATGGGGGCGACGATTTCCATATCCGCTATATAAACGGCGTGTTCGCCTGGGGATACCGTCTTTCGTCACCTGATCATGAAGAGGCTCTGCCGATTTCTTTATTAAAAGAAAAGGGCTAAGCCAAAAGCTTAAACCCTTTTCGCAAATGTTATCTTGTCCGGATGCGCGTGTTGCGCTGGAGAATGATGAGGTCCTGGGTCTGCTGCGTTTCTCCGTTTACCTGCGCGCGCGCATGCTTTGTGTTTGCCCATGGCTGCGGATAGTTTTGCGTTTTCATCTGGTTAAAATCGTTTGTATACGGTTTGCGATTTGCACACAAAAGAAATCACTCCATCCCAGAAAAGTTTAGCGTTTGCCGGAAGCCCTCATTCTTTCTTGCGGATGAGTATTTGTGCTTCCGTCAGGGCGCTTTGAAGCAAAATCATCTTTGGCCCGGGGCTCGCCTTCAAATTTATTGTTGTTCATGTTCGGAAAGCCTCTTGATTTATTTCGCATCTCTTTTAGGCTCCTCCAATCAAGTCCATAATGTTTGCGTCTTCGGTTCGGAAGACGTAAGGTTAGTATATGAAAAGGACGACATTTTCAAAAAGAAAGTTTTTTCCTTAGGGAAAGGGGGAAAAGCCAAGTGGAAGAGTACTTTGAAAAGCTGACAAATGCGCTTCTTGAAAAAAATCATATGCTGAGTTACGCACAAGCCAGAACATGGGTTGAACTGCTGTGGGGGGATTTCGAGGCGACATTTGCAAAGGCCGGCCACCCGTACAGAGGAAAAGAGCTGACAGAGCGTGTCGTCAAAGAGTGGATTGAGCACTATGGCAGCAAGTTGCATTTATTTCAAAATGATAAGCCTTCTTACAAGGATCTGTTCTCCGGAGGCCGCGGGCTGCTTCATTAAGCATTTCTTTCGAAAAGAATGATTGGCGTGAAAGCGATTGTCATTGGTTCCGGATTGCCGGTGCCAGCGCCGCATATCAAAAGGAGCCCGGATGGCGCATGAAGGGCGTGAAGGCAAGGCGAGGCCGGAGCGGGGGGCCATCTGTCCGTTGAAGCGAAGACTGGTGTAAGCTTGCCTGATCAATGACCATTACATTGTGTCATTCGCCGATTCCCGGGTTGTCGGGAGGAGCCGCAAGAGGAGCGGGGTCACGGTTTCGACTGCAGCATAACGGCGTGAAGTCATGAAAAAAGCTCTGTCTGCAGCGTTCGGTCTTCCATCATGGAACAGTCGGAGAAATCAAATCCGGTTTTCACCCGATGACAAAGGGCATATTAAGGGGACGGATTTGATTGCGGCGGCGGGCTTTGACCTCCGGTTTGACAATCGGTCCTTACGAGGTTTTCCCTGCGGCTTCTTTTGCTTTTGGTGAAGAGCAGGGGTTTAATTTGGAAAAATATGATTCAATGCGAAAAATGTCGTAAAATGGGAAAAACATTAGGCTATCGTGTTTGATTCTAAAGCAATATCATTTTTTTACCACTTGTTCATAGATGTCTGATATAATGACAAAATAATCTTGTAGAAAATAGTACAGCGTGCCCACAGTTTTCCTTTTGTTGTGTG